>Ga0206677_10002938_pt1 | contig 14646 bp, 9 predicted proteins | sample M130m12015metaG_FD_155475 | JGI IMG/M metagenome (GOLD analysis project Ga0206677, IMG submission 155475) | Ammonia-oxidizing marine archaeal communities from Monterey Bay, California, United States - M1 30m 12015 | ecosystem: Environmental > Aquatic > Marine > Intertidal zone | place: USA... | reverse complement strand
AGTACGAATCGGCCCACTGGATATAGCATTAACACGATGTCCTTCTGGTCCTAAGTGGCAAGCTAATTCTCTAGTCCAGCATTCCAAGGCTGCTTTTGCCATACTCATGATTCCATATGAAGGAACGTGTCTAGTTGATGCCGCATAAGTCAGAGTGATTGTTGAGGAGTCTGGATTAAGGTGCGGCAATGCATATTTTAGACAGCGTTGCAATGAATTTGCTGAAATTGTGAATGCTGTGTTGATACTCTCATCCTCCACGAATAGAATGGGCCTGTCAAAACACTCACGTGGAGCAAATCCAATTGCATGGATTAGAATGTCTGCTTTCAATCCAGGATTCTCTTTGCCAAATGCGTCAAAGAATTCCTTGGTGTCTGCATCAGTGGCAACGTCCAATGGATAAAATCCAGCAATTGCTGGCAGTTTATCCTTTAATTGGAATACTCTTGACATAAATCTCTTCTGATATCCGAGGTAAAGTGTCACCCCCGCTTCAGCAAGACTCTTGCAAATCGCCCATGCGATTGAGTCTTCACTTGCAACACCAAATACGAATGCAACTTTACCTTGTAAACCAAGCATGATTAGCACCTACCCTTAGGGTAGGTGTTTCCCTTGCCACCACGCCTATGACTGTTGCCATACCAAATTAGGCCACCAAGGGCATTACAAGGGTGAAAAAATAATGCCGAAAAACGCAGAAATCTCACAGATCTTCGAAATCGAAGTCATCATCGAAATCATCGAAGTCGAAATCATCGTCATCATCGTACTCTTCTTCAACGACCTTGGCCTTCTTTGACTTACGGCCTTTTCTTTGAACTTTAGCGGCTTTTTTCGCCTCTTTAGCAGCCACTTTTTGTTTACCTGTGGCCTTCTTTGTAAGGCGTGAAATCAATACTAGAAGGATAATGACTCCGATTAAACCACCGCCGGCCATTCCAATCAGTTTCATATCATCGCTAGATACTGAGTCGAGTCCTAAAGCGCCGCCTGAACCATCGCCTGAAATTATGACATCTACTGTAACCTCGATAGGTTCTGCATCATCATTCAAGGAATAGGCCTCGAGTACGATTTCAAAGGAGATATCCTCATCTGGCAACTTATCTATTCCAAGTAAAAGGACGCCAGAACTAGATGTGGAACCTGAAGAAACTGTTTCTCTGTAGGTATCTACTCCAGTATAAAATGTAGTTGGATTAAGGAATAAGTAGCCAATTCCAAGATCATCTAATTCATCATAGTTCACAAGTTCCACGACTATATCATCGTCTACATTGCCATCATTGAATAGGGTTAGTTGAATTGATTCAAAGTCATCTTCATCCTCAACTGCCTCTTCTATCGTGATAGTGCTTTTATCCATCACTTGGAATGTCATTCTGGAGTATGCCAATGAACTAATTTGCCCGCCAATCTCCGATGTCGCACCGAATTGGGTCCACGGGAATTGGACTGGGATTGGGTCTTGCCCCCAACTTTCAACCTGTGCAGTAATGTTGTAATCCTCTGTAATGACTGCGATTCTAGATTGTGCTGAGAATGTCGCTATGAAACTAGCATCTTCTCCAGCACCCAACTCAAAAGAAGATTCGGAAAGAGATAATGCGAAACTGTTTCCATCAACGTTGCTATCCAAACTAATTGTTTCGGAAACAGAACCTGTATTTGTAACGACACAGTTGACATCTACAGGGTCATTTTGTTCTGGATGAACATTAATTCCAATCGTTTGTTGACTGCATTCAACTTCAACACCAATTGGTGTGCCTTGTGCTTGCACATTCATCGGTGCGAACATGCAAAACAGCAAAATCGAGATTAAAATTACTCTTTTCACAGTTTGCACCAAGTCACCCGAAGTGAATTAAGGTCATGAAGTCTTGGTTAATATGAACCATAAATGCGGTCAGGTAAGTCCTTGTGGCAATTGTACAGGATATCCTCGTCAAGACCGGCCGCAAGTAATTGCCGGGTTCTTTTTGGTACTGTCTTTGGACCTAGTACTGCGCCAGGTCTACGAGGGTCATCCATGTAATCTGTTTCAAGCATGAAACCGTGAGATGACGCCTCATGTGTCGACATTAATTCGTCAATTGATCCACTCCCCGCCAATACACTCGGTGTTAGCCCATGAGTATACGATGAATCCACCTTTGGAGGAGCGTAATGACGGACCAACTTTTCCCTAGCAAGCCCTGCTTTGTCTGCCATTTCAGCTAAGTCGCCATATGTTTCATCTGATTCACCCTCGACATGTAACTGAAGAGGAATTCCTTCCTTAGCAGCAAGACTCATTGTTTCAAGAAGAAGGGAATTGGAACGATTCCAAATCTCTTCAGAAACTTCCCAGTGAGGCCTGCCGACTTCCCCGATTCCGTGCGCTTTTCCTTCATGAACAAACTCGAGTGCAGTTTCGATACTATCCCAGTAATTCTCCTCAGCACGATCGCCTAAAGATTCGAATTGATGCGCAAATGCCGCAGGATGAGGCCCCAATATTACTCGTACCTTCAAACCTAAACCTCTGACTTCTTCAGCCATTTCAATAGTATCTGCATAAGCATTCGAATGCCCCTTTCGAGTAGTAGGGGGTTGAGAAAAATCTGGGCAATGAACCAATACTAAATCCGTACCACCGACACGCATGAAATCACTTGCTGCATCGAGATATCTCCCCTTTCGGTTTAGGTGGAAATGGTCGTCAAGGATTGGTCCTTTCCAATCCATAGTTCTCACGCCTTGAGCGACTTTTTATCAGCGAACTTTCCTTTCCAATGTACTGCAGACATTGCGACCATATTGGCGTGGCGTGCATTTAACGCAACGCATCTACCATCAGCCCAAATGAGTAATTCTAGGTCATGTCTTGTGTCATTCAATCTTAAACATCCGAGCCTTTCATCGAAAGATGAGGTGCCACTACCTAGATTCATTCTAAGATTGTGGACCGGGACTTCCTCACCAAAGTTGAACGATGCGACAATTGGTCCAAGTTCTGCAACTAATCCTGAATCATCTCGGCCCATACGGAGGAGCATTTCCTTCGCCGCTGCTCTCGCAGCCTCAATACGGTGCGTTCCATGAACAATTATTCTTCCATCAGCGTCAATAATTAAAGTGGCACGTGGAACATCGAGCATCTTGATAATGACATCACCATTCTTTACCCCACCCAGCCTCTCGATAGCTTCTTCGAGGTCAATAGGAGGTGATGGTGTAAACCTAACTAGTAGATTTTCCACTCGAACTTCAATGTTATTTACAGCACCCATAATCACTCCTCCTCTCCATCCGACAAGCCGGAGAGTGATGAACTCTCCTCCGGCTCTGGCAACTTTTCGAGTGCTATTAGCATCGACTCCTTACATGCTTGTTGTAATGGAACCATGAGTACAGCATCATCGCCATGTTCTTCTCGAAGAGATGCTAGTCCACCACGCAACCTACCTGCAAATCTCATATCTTTCTCGATATTGAGAGTTTCATCTGAGTTTTCGCGATTCAGAGTCCACCATGTTGCAGCTAGGGCGCTTGCCGCTTGTAAGCCATCAGGTTCTCTCGTAGGCTGTTCAACGACATGCATGCGCATTTTTTTGATACATTTACGCCATCTGCGAGAGGTGAAAACGATTCTTAGCAATTTTAGTGGCCGAGTCATGGCTTTAGCTTCTTTTCCAAGGAATTCAGCCCACTCTTCATCATCCATATCCGGTTCTGCAAAGAATAGAGGACGGTCATGGTTGACTGCTGCTTTGTGCAAACGTCGAGGTTCTGGGTCAGGAAACTTCCCCACTTGCAATCCTTCAACCCAAGTCAGCATCTCAAGATAGAGTCCATCTAGACCGCCATTAAGTATCGCACTGTCTAGGTTAATGCCTTGGTCTTCAGACTCAGATTTATCTTCCTCATCCCAGACCTCCGGTTCTTCACTAGTTCCCATGATTGCTAAACCATGCCAAGTAGTCCTTGGACGCATGCCATTAGGCATAACTACCGTAGGCAGTACCCCATGAAGCAGTATAGTGCCACCATCTGGGTCTTTCCAATGGATATCTTCCCAATCAAGATTCATACTCTATCACTGATTTTCATTGACCCAGTCGCGTAGAGCAGCAATATCCCATCCTTGGTCAAAGTAACCTTGGATGGTCGCTTGGTCCCACTGAGGGAATTCAGCAAGTGCAGCAGCCATTACTGGATCTACATTTGGCGCAGCGGCTGGAGGGCCTGAAGATGGAGGGCCTGCTACTGGAATCTCAGCATAGGTCTTCTCTTCTTCTTCGAATTCATATTCATACTCGTAAGTACCCTCGCCAGAATCACGCTTTGCAAGTATTACTACTGCGACTAACAGAATTAGAATCAATGCTCCAAGCCCGACTACGATTAGCATTCCTGAACCTGATAAGAATCCTTCATCATCGGTTGCTTCTGCCACATTGAATGACTTAGATGCTACGGAACCATTCCATAGAACTTCATTAGAATCTGCATCTACAATTAAGAAGTACATGCCACTGGTTGGACTACCAAATATCTCCAAATCATCTACAAATATATTCGACATTGTACCTTGTTTGATGTCTTCTGTTGTCCAGGTATATTCAGTAGTAGGGAATCCTCCTTCTTTCACAGATTGTACCTCTAGAGTGATGTTACCATCCTTAGTACCGATGTTTTGTAGCGATATTTCTAATTCAGGAGTCTGTCCAACTTCAGGACTCTTCGGAGTCATTCTTACATCGATAACCTCGAACTTCGCTTGCTCATGAACTAAGCGATATTGTGAGTTATGAATTGGGTTATCTGAGTAAATCGAACTGATTCCTCCAGCAGTATTTGGACCGCCTCCGTCGATAGACCATCCTGCGGAGTCACGCCCTTCTATCCACATGACTAAGTCGATTGAATTGATCTGTGCTTGTGTTGGGTCTTGTGGATCTGGCCACAAATCAACACAATCTGCACTAACCAGATAATCGCCACCTTGGATCTTCAAATCCATAGATTCAGACTGTGGTTCAGCGCTGCCAAAGCGTTGACCATATACTGGCCATGTTAGATTAGAATCAGCATCGATATAGAAAGACCACATCAGATTAACTTCTCCAGCAATAAGAGCTGCGTTTTCTTCTATCTTAGCTTGTACATCCACACAGTGCATGGTGGAAGACGGCATAGTACTACTCAATACATCTTGATTGATTCCAGATTTTGCAGACCACGAATCATCGTCCATTTCTGGCTGAATACCGTCTACCTTAATCTTGAAAGTACTGCATCCAAATGCGCTGTTTCCATCACAGATTGAAGCTGTGGTGTCAGTGGCACCATCTGGCAAATTTACCAAGCGGAAAGTGTATGTGTATTCATTCGTAACAGGAGGTGCTGTGATATTGATACTGAATGCTCCACCATCGATAGTGTGCAGAGTTGGCCCGTCTGTCTTCGAACCATCAGCGCCACCTGCAGGATACGGGAAGTATCCTCTACTACCATCCCTTGTACCTTCAAGTCTGGTAACTTCGAGGGTAAATTCTCCTTCAGGTAATACGTAAACACCATTGTTGATTCCATCGACATATGCATATTTACCTTCCATCTTGATAGTATCTAATGGGAAAACGAATGCCACTTCAACATCTTGAGAGTAAGGTTCAGAAATATCAGTGAATGTTGGACTAATTCCGTTTCTGTAATCTAATTGTATACCATCACTGTAGACCCAGCGTTGCTTGTGCCTACCACCAGATTCGCTCATCAAAGATGGGTCTCTGTCCATATCCTTAATTCTCAACTGAGGGACATATGTGGTAGATTCTATTCCAATGATATCCCAATTCATTCTGATTGGTAAATCCAGATAGAACTCATCTTCGAATGCATCTACTAAGCGTCCACCATCCATTCGTAGAACTTGAGGACCATCGCTATCGTTGCTAGCAGTAATTATCTCAATGTCACTCGAATCACTCCAAGCGGTTTCATTTCGAGGCGAATAATATACCACCATATCTTCTGGGCCTAGATCAATTTCAAAGTAATTGATATCTCTCCATCCGTTTTCATCAGTGGCTTCTACGATCAGGTGATATTCGTTACCTGCGTACATGGACATATTCCATGGTCCTTGGTAGAATGGGGCGCCTTCGTTAGGATTGTGTAATCTTTCACCATCTGAATTCTCTATGAAGAAATTCCTGATGTTTGGAGTCTTAGCATCCATCGAAACATATGTGACCAAGTCATTATCGAATCCAGGCATGCCACCAACAATCACATTTCCACCAAGGTCTGCACCTTCGATGTAGATACTGACTTTACCAGGAGGATCTTGTCCTTTGTTGGCATCATCACTGAAGACCCCGGAATAGTTCGCCGTAGGAGCATTACCGTCACTAGTCAACACCAATGATACATATTCGTCAGGGTCCGCAATTCCGTCCATGTCAGAGTCGTGGTCATACTCAACCCAGTAGAACATATCAAGAGAACTTGGTGGCGCAGGAATATCCTGAGCGAGAACTCTTACCTTCTGCTGAGAACTAGGTAGTACCCATGTATCATCGACTAAGCCTCTCCAATTTGACCAAATTGTAGGGTCATAATTTGATGACTTTAGAACTGAGATGTTAATCAGTGTAGGTGAATATGTGTCGATTGAAAGATTAAATGGAATTGCACAGTCTTCGTCTGCGACAATTGGAGTTGGAGGGCAAAGAGTATCTCCCCCTTCGTAACCATCAATCATGAATCTGTAATTAGCCTGACCTGCTGCAGTAACACCGAGATTTACACCCCAGTCGAAATCGCCTCCAATCACACCTGTTGAATTAGAAACTTCTACCCATTCCGAAACTACAGAACCGTTGATTGTTTGTACATCCCAACGTTGTAATGAAAGATTGTATGATGTCGGATCTGGCGACACATCAAGACCTTCAAGACGAACCGAACCAACCAACTTAATGTTCTGGTTAGAGCTTGCAGAAGTTAGATTCTGCACAACTCCTGCATCGTTTAGAAGTTGGAATGAGGAAATCAAAGCGTCGTTCTCAATTGCATTTCCATCTACTGGCGCTAATACCACAGCGCCAGGTAGACCATTTACTCCATCTGCAGCAATAAGGCTTGCATACAATCGTAGTTCAGCAGTGTCTTCCCATGCAGTGTTAATTCTGAATCTCCAAGTGACCTGCATCTCATCTCCTACTTCAGTGTAGGTGGAAGATTCCATTGTGACCAAATTTTGGGGGTCATATGCCTTGGTGAATAGAGATAATTCCGAGAATGCTAGCTCTACTACTCCGCTAGATGATTCCATGCGTAATCTAGCTTCAGCAAATGTAGAACCTGTTGATTGATCTACACTGTGAGTAGAAATTGCTTCGATTATGTCACCATTAGGGTACAGTCCTTCAGGACTTCCAGGTAGAGTTAGAGTCGAGTCATAACCGTTTGAAGTTGTAATGGAAAGGTCTGAGAATTTGACTGCTCCACCGCTACCTGCGGATAAAGAAAGAGGTACTGCGACATTTGCACCTGTACCAAGAGCAATCCCTTGATTCAACTCTCTATCGAAATTGTTCGAACTAGAAAGTGTAGTTTCCCAGTCATAGAAAACATCGAGGTCACTTACTGTAACTTCTGTTCCGCTGGATGCGTTTATATTAACGATTTCAAATTTGAAAGTAGCCCACATATTTCCGTATTCATCGATGTACGAAGGCTGTATTAGTGGATTAGTCAATAAAGAATTCAAAGCATCTTTCAATGGGAACATAGGATATGAGGTTTCATATGAAATCAATGATTGATTAGCGACCGTGCCCAAATCATATTCTTGCCCACTATTTGAGACGAGTTTCAAATCGAAGTCCTCTGCTGTATTGTTTGACATTATGACGTCAGCGAAGTAGACCTCTGAACCCATAGGCAACATGAAACTGCCACCAGATGCTTCACCGTACGTGTCTAAAGATAGAGTTGCTTCATCCATGCCGTGATTCATTCCGTCAGCAAACCCGGCCCACAGAGTAGTTTGTCTTCCGAATGATCCGAATGCAGGTTCATTCATAGCCCACTCGACATCGCCATCCTCAGCGATATCTAGCGTGACTCCTTCAGCATTATGGCCAAACTCGAGGTCGAACCATAACTCAGACATGCCACAGGAATTGTTGTATGACACTAGGCTGGAAAACCCTAATATCGGCACGTCAGGAACCCATTTTTGCCCTACTGTGAGAATGTTAATTGTGGAATTAGCCGTTTCCAATTCGATTATTGGCTCTTCTAAACAATCATCTACCACTACCGGTGTGACACCGACTATTGGTTGTGAGAATTTCGTTCGATACAATGGTTGACTGAATGAGTTATCAACTATTGTGGGAGTATAAAGCAGAGTCTGCCCCTCGCCAACAGTTTGCCACACTCCATCAACAATAAATGGATTAAATATTACAGATGTATCATTTAGGCCAGTCCCTACTCTCGTTCCTATGTTCAGGCCGTATAATTCGGCCGTGGACAATTTATACTGCCCTGTATCGAAATCAAACCTCAAATCGATTACTGGATATTCTGCAGAATTAATCCCCCAAAGTTCGATGATTGGGCCTACTAGATTTGTCATTTGGTTTCCATCTTTGTCAATAGCAATTTCAGTTGTGCCCCCTCGAAGCACGGTTACTGTTAGAGAATTGGTAGGAGTAGTTTCCTGTTCAAGTGTAAGTATTCCGTATCCGTCTGGGAATCCAGGATTTGGCATTTGTTTTGGAGTGAATCCTTTGACAGTCATAGAACCTGATTGGGGAAGAGGGTCGCCCATTCTGAAGTCATCAATAAACCAGCCTGGCATGGTTGAATTTTGAGGAGTGCTAGTTACAGAATTATGAGTTAATACAAACTTTAGTTGAACATACTTTGACTGATGCGCATTGAGATTTAATGCCAAGGTCGCCCATCCACCAGGGTTTAGAGTAGGATGAGTCGATTCCCCTCCAAGAGCGTAATTATTACCTGTCAAACCATCGCAACTCTGTATTTTTCCATTTCCAAACCCAACAGGGTACAAGCCGTTGGAGTAACTAACTCCGCTAGAATTTGTAGCATCGAATTCAATGTAATTCCAACCCTGATCTGGACCAGGGAAGTTGGTAGAGGATGAATTCCTGACCATTACATAAGCACAATCTTGGTAGGTATTTGTTGGGTTAGACCCGGGATTGGTTTGAGACCAAAGTAGTCCATGCCAACTTGAGAATCGAGCTATTGGAGAATTGCCATTAACTTCCATAGTAGGGGATATCATGCTGTAAGAAAAGGCACTACCGCCGTCATCATTGGTGTAATCGTTGTCAAAATCATACATGTTTGTACCCCAGCATTCAAGCCCAGTATTACAATTTTCATTTAGAACATTCGAACCAGATAGTTGTGAATGTAGCCACCCTTCCCCATTAGTAACCGGAGGCCGGCTGTAGTCGTAAAAGCCTGAATCTGTACGTTCAAAGTCGGTTGAAAGACCGCCACTGACTAATTTGACAGTTTCCTCTTGATATGTAAAATCGGATAATGTTGAATACTCTGTTTGTTGGTTATTGTATGCAGGGTCCCATACAAATTCAGCAGTTTCGGCATTTATTGAAGAATAGGCTTGGTGGGTTGCCATATCTGTTGAAATCTTCACGGAAGCACTTGTAACCGTATCTCCAGATGGGACTGTGACCACTCCATCAACACTGTTTGTGTAATCAGGACCGTCTCTCACTTCTACAATAACATCAGTTGCATTGCTGCCGAAAGTAGTGATGCTTGCAGCGCCTGCTAGCGGGGAAATAAGCATCAAACATGTAAATACCAAAGCGGTTATTGCATTCTTATTATCATTCATGGGGCCACCCTCTCCCCTCTCCAATCCAATCTGACATAAAAGACCGACGGGAAAGTGTCTGAACGGGTTCCCCCCTTTAGGGGGGGACCCGATAATCTCAAAGATTTACCAATTTAAATTGTGAAAAACTAGTAGAAGCAAGGTACTGCAAGCCACCGACTCTCTCTTCAGATTTCTCTAACCACTCCTTGTTTGCAACGGTTGTGGGTTTTTTTGGCCCGAGGGCGTCACAAACTTCTGGACCTTCACTAATTGAAAGAGTACCGATTTTCCTAGCCATGGTCATAATTGTAACTTTATCGAAAGCCAACAAAGGTCGAAGAGGATGTAGATTTGTAGCAATCTCAATACCTCCTAGGTTTCCGAGTGTTTGACTGGAAACTTGGCCCAGATTTTCCCCTGTCAGTACATGCGTTGCACCTACTTCATTACCTCGCAGTGTTGCAATAGAATTGAACAACCTCTTCATATGGATGAAGTATTCTGTGTGATTCCACTTCTCAGTGAAAAGTGCTAATTGTTCTGCGACTGGAACCACGATCAATTCTCGAGACAAATTTTCTCTAGCGGCGTCACCAAGTGGGCCTTCCAATTCTAGTAAATGCCTCAACAGATCGATTGTCTTCTGCTCAGCAGCTGGACCTGTTACTGGCTCTTGAGAGGCGTGCAAAGGGAAGATTTTCCAACCTTTCATCAACATCCGTGCCACGGCTACAGGGGAGTCGATTCCACCACTAACGAGTGCTACGCAAATCCCCGTCATGATACAACGGCGTAGTTTATACTTCATCAAATCTCACATTGAGTGGGGAAATAGCACATGGATTGAAGGAGGGGAGTCCATCCCCCTTGAGCATGGAACCATTCAGTACTGAACCAGTCACACTAATCGAAGAGGTCTTTCCACAGGACACCAACTCGTACAATACATTGTTCGGTGGACGCTTACTTTCTTTGATGGATAAAGCCGCAGGAATTGTATGTGCTAAATTCGCCCACCGTGAATTCGTAACTATCTCCATAGATACTCTGGAATTCAAAGCCCCTGCGCGACAAGGAGATTTGATAGAAGTGACTGCAAGAATTGTCTATACATCAAATCGTACAGCTTGCGCTAAAGTTACAGCATGGGCTATGAATAAATCAGATTGGACTAAGACTGAAATTTGTGAAGGGTACTTTTTCATGGTTGCAATAGATTCAATGATGCGCCCTATTCCAATTCCTCAATTCAAGCCAGAGTCCGAAGAAGAGCAGGGTGAATGGGATGCTGCAAAGGCAATCAAGGCACACATGTTATCTCAAAGAAAGCGTGATTAATCGCCGATCTTAGGTAGAGAATCTACATCATCTATTCCTTTGTTTTTCGAACCAGTGCTTACTAGTTCACTAAAACTTGAAGGAATAACTGTTGCAGGTGAAAGATGTGAAATCATTTCAGACACCTCTTCGTCACTAACGTCTCCACCATTACTCTTGGCTAATTCTTGAATTGATGAAGCCAGTTGTTCCTGCCTAGTATGCTCTGCTTGTAACCGCAGTGAATCAGCAGTCCTGCCCCTTCGTTTGATTAAATTACGAGAAAAAGCCCCTGCTCGACCTATTGGCTTCACTAATTCCGAAAGTATAGATCTCTTTGCGGCACGGTTTTTCCTCCCACTACGAGAAGAAACTAATCTGCGGGATTTCGGTTTAGTAGATAATTTATTGACACCCGGATACCTTTCTTTCTGAGATTCTTGCACTTCAGCGACAGGAGTGGCTTCAATCGAACCTTTCTTTCGTGCTGAGGCAACAAGTGATTGAGTGGGTTCTGACTCGGGTGGTGCATGGAGCGGGGAATCGGGAACTATGAACTCTTCAGGTATAACTCCGGGAACATGAACACCGTTTGCTCCAACAAATGATGGCAGGAAATTAGTTGGTATTGGAGTTGGCTCGGGGTTTTGCCTCGGAATGGAATATTCATGAGGCTGCCTCTGATTGACCATATCATAGGAAGTGCCTGCATGATTACCCCTGTGGACTTGATTGTAAGCAGGAGGGCGTTCAGGAGTCTGCCAACCATTTTGAATTATTTGATTCCTCTGAGTACTCATATTCTCTTTTGACCTAGATAGTAATCCTTGAGGGATTTGTTGCACAGGTGTTTCAACTTCATCTTCCCACAATGGTAAATCTAAATCAGCGATTGGAATAGATGGACTGACTATCTCTGCTTGGAGTATATCATCAGAGCCAGATGGCTCCATAATATCGATAAAATGCGGAATTACTGGAGATGGGAATATCTCCACCGGCTCTTGAACAATTTCCAATTCCTGAGTTATTTCATATCTAGGATATTCAGAGTCACTTACCATTGCATCAACGCTAGCCTTTGCATCACCTAGATTCATTCCGTTTTGTATACGTTGAATGAGTGAACAAAGTCTCATCATAGCAATATCTGGACCAAAAACTGTATGACAATCATTAGCATTTGTATCGATAGTTAACGTCGGTCTTCTTGTGATGTAATGCGCGGTTGACAAGACAATCCCGGCAGCTCCAAGTAAGGCTTGCATCTTTCCTGTAACGCCTCTCCAAGCGACCCAGATTAATATCAAACCCACTGCAGCAAGCCATCCTGGAACTAAAGTTGTGTGATGATGATGCACCCTCTTGACAGCATCTAACTTGATGTCTAATGCATGTCCTGACTTTGATTCAAAGGATACCTGTTTCTCGGTAAGGGTTGCTCTAACCCTACCTCGAACTCCCTCCAGTGACAAGGAGCGGAAATTAACCCGTTCTCCTGTGACACTGAGCCCCTCTGGCTTCGTGTCCATATGCATCCCGAACCGTTGAACTTGAACCCGAGGTTATGAATCCACCGTTTGGCCCCCCCATAGGGGGGCCGTTCTTGGCAGTAGTTTAGTTCAGCCGAGATAGTTTAGCGCTACCCATGATTCTAGGCTTTGAATCGAGTTGAGCAATAATCACTGTTGGAGGATTTTCTTTACGGATGAATAACGGTGATTCCCAAATAACTTCAAGTCCAGAGTCTATCGATTCTACCCTCCCAACAACAAATTGTAAATCGACACTAGCATGTACCACATCTCCGATTGCTAGGACACGCTTTTGGAATGGAGAAATTGACAACTCAAGAGAACTCTTTTCGTGCTTTTCCAAAGATAATGGAATTGAAATTCCCTTATTTTTATCCTCAACTGCTGGATGGACGATGAGTGACCCTCCTGTTAGATGATCTTCCTTGGTATTTCGTAATGCGATTCCGACTCTATCTCCCGCAACAGCTTCATCGACATCGTCGTCCATAACTTGTAGACTCTTGACCGTGCCTGGACCTTCCGCTGGAAGTAAGTGTAATTCATCGTGAACCGATACCGAGCCAGCCTGGACATATCCAATAGCTACCAAACCGATTCCTTTTACATTGAAATGCTGGTCAATTGGCACAACTAGGGGCTCTTTCTTAGCAGATTCAAGATCTCCTGAAATTTCATCCATCAGCCCGTATAGAGCCTCTCTTAATTCGATACCATCGGTGCCGCATTGTTTCCAACTTGAAAGACCGGCTTGAGCCATGAAGCCCTTTACTTGGTCTTCATCAATCCATTCACCATCGGCAGGATTAATCACAAAAATTCCTTTTTCTATTCCTGCGGAAGCAAATCCTACAAGCACTTCTCCAAATGTTGCATCAACGCCTGTAACTTCGATTAATCCAACTCTTGCAGCACATAATGAATTGAAAAATGGGCGAATTCTTTCAGGCATTTTTGCTGGCCGAATTATAGAAAGTATTCTTGGCCCGTCTGGCCCAGATTCCTTGTTTACGTAGGTATGTACGTCTCGCTGGTCTGTAGCCTTGGCCACAGATTTAGCCAAGTCATCACTACCAACCATTGCGATATTGAGTACGGTCATACCACTGCGAGTTACGACCTGTTTTTGAGCATGCTGCAATCAAGAAGTCCTAGAGATTCTTCTGAACTCCTTCAGTCTCAAATCATACTCATCTACAGACAAATTTCTAATCCGTTCAGTCCCAAAAGTTTCGATAGTAAACGATGCTGTGACAGTTGAATGTACTAATGCTTCTGCTAATTCATCATAACCAACAGAACCTGTTTTCTGAGTCAAAAACTGCGCCATAGCTCCAGCGAAGGAGTCACCGCACCCAGTGGGGTCCGTCAGGTTCAGTGTTGGATAAGCCGGCATAGAAATTAATCCGTCTGGATGTAAAGCCAGCACGCCATGTTCGCCTCTCTTAACCACTAGAATACCGCCTTCTTTCATCTCAAGTACTTTCTTTGCGGCACGAATTAGGTTGTCATCTGAAGCAAGCATTCTAACTTCTCCATCATTCAGTACAACGATATCCACTTTTTTAATCACATCTAATAACTCATCATGAGCAATATTAATCCACAAATTCATCGAGTCTAATATTGATACTCTCTGCGCATCGGTTTGTGACAATACTGAAGATTGCAAAGAGGGGTGCAAATTGGCACACATTAGCACCTTTGGTTTAGTGTGGGTTACAGGGACCTTGGGCTGGAAATGCTCAAACACATTGAGATGGGTTTCATGTGTCACTGCCTCTGACATGTCTCCGTGATAGGACCCTTTCCACCTGAATGTTTGACCATCACTAGATTCTATTCCGCTAATTTCTAAGCCAGATTCGGTATACCAATCAAGATGTTCTGATTTGAAATAATTTC
>Ga0206677_10002937_pt1 | contig 14646 bp, 4 predicted proteins | sample M130m12015metaG_FD_155475 | JGI IMG/M metagenome (GOLD analysis project Ga0206677, IMG submission 155475) | Ammonia-oxidizing marine archaeal communities from Monterey Bay, California, United States - M1 30m 12015 | ecosystem: Environmental > Aquatic > Marine > Intertidal zone | place: USA... | reverse complement strand
CTTTAAAAAACCTAATTACCTCATTTACAGCAGGAGATTGGGATACTTATAGGTCTCATTTTACTGAAGATGCAAATGTTGTTCATAACGGTTGGTGGAATAATGAAGATGCATCAATTAGTATAGACGAAATGTTAACCCAGCATATTTGGAATAGAGAAAATCTATTTGCTAGTTTGAGTGTTAATGATGGTGTATATGAAATAATTACACAAGAAAATGGGAATCAATTTGGACATGTTTGGATTGAGTTTACTTCTAAAGGATATAACTCTGATGAAGAAATTAAAATTCCAGTAAACTTATCTTTTGCTATGAGTGGTAATAAAGTAAATTTTGAATGGGGATTTTATGATACCTCTAAATTTCCTGAACCTAAAGTGGAATAATATCAAAGCCTTCCCAAGCGGAGGGTTTTTCTTTTACACCAATGGATACAATCCAAATCCTATCTAATCCATTACTATAACTGACCTAACCTAAGATTACCATACGGTAAAATGGGGGTGGTTTGTTTAGGGTTTCTGTGGATACGTGATGGGTCAATCAATTCGTTCTAAAAGCATAGATCCCAGAATTGGATTGATTTCCATTGGTATCAATAGCGATTACTTTCCAATAATAGGTAGTCTTGTTTTCTACCTCTACCTCAAGAGAAGTGTCGTTAGCTTCGAAATCTAGTGTGCTTATGAGGGTAGTGGCATTGGTTTGGTCTAGATAGACTTCATAACGGGTTAAGTCTCCATCGACATCAGAACCTTTCCAGTTTAGCATCACAAGATTATTGACATCGGGGGTGATGTTTGCCCCTGAGCGAGGAGAGATAAGCTCAGTTGGGAAGGGAGCATAATTCACCACAGCATCTCCTGCTAAATAAAACTTCCACTGTTCACTCTCTGAAGGAGTAGAGCCCTCTTCTCCTATACTTTTGACATACCAACTGTAGGGCTCTTCTTTGTTAAGCGCAATAGTGGTTTGATTGGTGTCAGTTGTAAAGTTTTGAGAAGTTTGAGTGAGTAGGTTTGATATTATAACTTCATAAGAGAGCGCATCAGAAGCTGTGGACCAACTAAAGGAAACATTACTTTGCGTGTCGTTTAGGGAAGTTCCATCCAAACAAGTTTCATTATTCGCTGGACTTATCAACGAGGCAACCCCTGGTTCTACAGGAATTGGGTCTTCTGGAGCACAACTGCTTAGTAGTAAGATAAAACCGCCAAAAAGTAAAACAATTTTTTTCATAATTATTCTTTGATGACTTGTATTGATTGATCAAGAGTCTGACCCTTTACTTTAATGATGAAGACTCCTTGCTTGTATGAAGAAGTATTTAGAGAATAGTTCCGCATACCAAAAGACAAGGATACTGTCTGATAGTCGATCAACTGACCGTTAGAGGAATACACGCCAATCTCAACTAGATTATCCTTACCCCCGATAAAGAATTGTAATTGCTCTTTAAATGGGTTGGGAGCATATTTAACCTCGTAAGAGTTCAGATAACTGTTTTGGAAAAGACCCTGACATTCTATACCTGTAGAGATTGAGATATTATTGATTCCTTTATCTAATTGCACTGTGTGCTTGCTACTACTAGTTTGGATTGTTTTACCATTATGGGTTATTTGATAGGCGCTTCCTCCTGAGAGATCAAAAGTAACGGTTTGATTTTCTTTGCTGTGTAAACTGCTAACCAAGAGTGGGTCAGATTCTTCAATCGTTACTTCAAAGCAACGTTCAAATTCTGATGGGTTAACACCTTCAACACCGATACACAAAGTATATTCCCCAGCAGAGAGGTTTTCTAAACTCCAACTACTTCCTGTAAAGACTTCTGTAGCATTAGTTGCTCCACTAACTGTTACATTATAGTCTACTGTAGCATCTATAACATCAATGGTAATACTATTTTCTCCAATACATTTTTCTGTTTTAAAGATGGAAAAGTTTGAAGCAGGTAAATAGTAAATCAGGCAACCATCTAAATCTACAAGTTCACCGAGAGGTGTATCAGGACAGGTGTCAAAAGGATTCCATACCCCATCATGATCAAAATCATCGGTTACATCACCTACACCATCGCCATCTTCGTCACTTTGGTCAGGGTTTGCTACGAGAGGACTATTGTCTAGTATGTCTACTACCCCGTCGCCGTCGTTGTCATCTGTAGGTAATACAGGTTGCGCTTGTAGCTCAATTGTTCTTGATTTACCCTCAGGGACTTGTATGTTGGTTTGGGTTACCACTATGGGAACTTCAGGTTCACCATCGTCAGTATTTATATACTCTATTTCAACTTCGTATATATTGTCCTTATTGGCATCTCCAGGATTTTCAAAGTCAGGAGGAGTAATAAAATCTAAATAATCTTCGGTCTCTTCCTCAACAGGATTACCATTTTTTTGCTCTGTTTTAGATCGCGACTTAATAGTGAACTTATCGGCATCAGCTCCCCCCTTAATTTTCTTTTTAACTTTCCATTTCCCAACATTTTTGTTGTGTGGATTAAAATATCTCGTGTGATCTACTTTAGCACCTAAGGTTTCATCCTCAACATTAAAAATTGAAATAAAGAAACGCCCCGTATAGGTTGCGTTTGGGATATCGGCTACACGAACGGACTCAGACTTTGATCCACTAAGTCCAGGACCGTCTGATCTATCAGAGGCTTGAGCTGTAATTGAAAAAGGGTGAGATATAGTGGTTTCGTAATCCAATTCCTGTGTAGTTTTTAAAACGCCATCTACAAGTTCAATAAAACCATCACCCTGAAGACTTATACTTACAATTTGCCCGCCCATGGGATCTATGGCTTCTACAAATCCGACTATGGTGCCTATTTCTGCATCTTCACTAATTTCAAGGGTAATAATAGAGATTTCTGGAGGACGAGGTACATCCTCGATTAGGATTTTAACAGAACCAGGAACATCATTTTCTCCATCACTGACGGTAAAACCAAGACTAGCTCCGTTGTAAGCAGAATCAAAAGTTAAAAGTGCACCTGAACTAACCGTTATAGAACCATCTGACGCTATAGAAAGAACTCCAGTAAAGTTATCACCTGACTGGGTAAAGGTCAAAGTTTCTCCGTCAGGATCAGTTGCTTCTATTTTTCCAACGGTGGTTCCGTTTTGTGGAAGTTGTACAAATTTTATTTCAGTTGTTGTTATTTCTGGTAGTGGATTATCAGTATCACACACATCACCTATGCCATCCCCATCGGCATCTGCTTGATCTGCATTGGCTGTTTCGATACAGTTGTCTTCCGTATCTACTATGCCGTCACCGTCGGTATCCCGTTGGGATGCGCCACAGCCTTTTTCATCCACTACAGTAGGGATAAGTTCGCCATAGGTCGGTGTTCCTTGTATGTTATTTATTTCAAATTCAGGTGTATCTGGACACTCATCAAGATCGTCAAAGACACCATCGTTATCACTATCTAATTGATTTAAAGCACAACCTGTAGCATCGACCTCTAGTCCTGCTTCTGTTCCTAAACACTGATCATTGATATTGTAAATCCCGTCTGCATCCTCATCTAAATAAAGTCGCAATATGGCGGTAAGCGTTCCATTGGTGTTTGCTACTCTAAAACCAAAGGTAAGTTCTTGAAAATCCTGTGTAATAGCGTCTGGAGTATAACTTGCACTATAGGTTCCATTTTGATTGTCCGTTGTGGTCAAATCCCCATCAGGACCAAAAAGGGTGATTTGATATCCTCCCTCTAAAAAGTTTTGTCCTAAACTGTCTTTGGCTTGAACTGTTATTACTGCAGTATTGATTCCATTACCAATCATTTGAGCAGGGGCAGCCGATATCGTCGATTTTTCTGGAGAAACACCCCCTGAGGTAGGTGGTTTTAATTGGAAAGTGTTCTTAGTTTGACTAACGTTCATACTGTTGCCAGAAGCATCAACGACCGAAGAGGAATCTGTAGCTGTAATAGCAAACACTTCTTGTCCAGTAGGTTTAACTGCAGATCCAAGATTAAATCGAAGTGTAGTCTCACCTCCCGATAAAGCCCCTCCAGCTGCAGTTGTTATGTTACTGATAGTCATTCCATAACTAGGACCTGACCTTTGAGAAAGGGTAAAACTAGAGCTTGTAACAGCCGTAGCGGGAGAGGCAGTAGCATAAACCCCTTCACTAAAAGTAATATCAACATAGCGGCTTTGAGAATCTATAGCGGTACCTGTAATGGAGGGTCCAGCCTGATCATTTAACTGAACCGTATTGCTTTGGGTTTGGGTAAGATCAATTTGAGTTCCTTTGGAATCAAATACAGGATTCCAAAAAGTTGATGCTGTTATAGAATTGCTAACGGGTGTAACAGTAAGAATTTCTGTTCCATTTGCTGATGTAGTATAAGAAGTTGAAAGAATAAAAGTTTTACTGTCTATAGTACTTAATGCTATAGGAGTTGAAGAAGACAATACAGCCGTTCCTCCACTAACTGATAATATAAAATCAGTATTTTCAATCGGTGTTTTACCTTGATCACCATAGACTTCTTCACTAAAAGTAATTGTAATACTTGTATTACTTGAATTTACAGATGTAGAAGCAAATTTAGGAGGAGTATTTGTTAGATAAACTGTATTTGAGGTTTGACTACTATCAGAATAGTCCAGTGCATAATTTCCAGCTCTATCAATAAGTGTACTTGCCCCTGCAGGACCGACTTCTATAAGCTCATCACCAGTTGGTTCTCCTGTTACTGTAATATTTAATATGATAGTATTACTTTCTGTTGAGCTGAATGAATATCCAGTATAGCTAACTGTTGCAGCTCCTCCTGATTTTGTAACACTAAAATTTGAAGTTAAATAGGATGGATCATAAAGTTGTATGGGCTCATTATATGATAATAGTATTTTACTATTTGCATCAGTAATATTTACACTTTGAAGTAAAGGTGCTGTATTATCTATCACATAAGTCAGACTGTCTGTTCCAATGACTAAATTACCAGATAAGTCTGTTCCTGAAACTGTAGCAAAATAAATACCATCACTTCCTGATGGGACATCCCATAGATAAGTCCAAGTAGTAGAGTTCGTAGAAGCGGATACAGTCATTGAAGTGTCAGTGACTAGACCACTAATAGATAAAGTTGGGGTTGAAGCCATTGACTCTGAAAAAATAGCTAATAAACTTATGTCATTATTGTTATTTACATAGTTGTCTGTGATGTTATCAGTAAAACTGACTAATGTAGGATTAAGATTGTCGATTTTGTATGTTATGCTTTCAGAACCACTATAACCATTCCCAGCTAAATCTGTGCCTGTTACTGTAGCAGTTACTTGACCATTAAATGAGCTTGGAACATCCCAATCATAATACCAAACTGAAGTAGAAGAAGCAGTCATTGTAGAATTACTTACCTGTCCACTAATTGAAATTTTTGGCGATGAAGACATTACTTCATTGAATGTTGAAATTATTCTAACAGTATCTGAACCGTTTACATTTTTATTTACCATGTTATCAGTTAAAGTAACAGTTGGTGAGTTAGTGTCTAATCCGTTTAACTGTGATGCCGATAGAACTTTATTGTAGTATTTTATTTTTTGAATGTATCCATAAAATAAATCATCTGGTCCAGTATTCCCTTTAAATGAACTTGATTCATTTCCATTACCCACATATCCAAACCTCGGGGTTTCATTATCGCTTTGATTTGATATGGATGCAAAACTTCCAGAATGAGCGTAAACTAAATTCCCATCGATATAATATTTTAATCCTTCGGCTTGGTTAGCTTTAAAAGTGACAACAACGTTATGCCACTGATTGTCTCTTAAATCATCGGTGTTTTCTGCATGAGTATCAAAAGTTCCATCAGAGTTTGTAAAATGAAAAGCCAATTTTCCTTTTGCCGATTGATTAAAATCAGAGCCAATTGAAAAACGGAAAACTGAAGACCTGTCAAAAGAAAATATTATTCTTTGATCATCGTTTCCATTCCTAGATATTATAGTTGTAGGAACTTTAATTCTTGCAAATATTGTCAGTTCTTCTATATTATCTGAATCACCACTAACATAATTTAGTCCAGATATTGCCAATCCTTTTCCATCTTTTTCTTGATTCCCATTGAAAAACAATGCATTTTCATTTGAATCAAAATAAACATCACTTGTGCCAATAATTTCACCATCATAACCATACCCACTTAAATCATTAACAATTTTATTTGAATTCGATGTAGGCTGTCCGTTATATGAGTTTGTATTAGTAATATCGTATTCGATTAATAAATTATTATTTAAACTAAAATCTTTGCTTAAAGCAGTTGAATTACCAGCTATATCATAAATATTATTTTCAGCGATTGAAATAGTTATAGTTTCAGTCCCTGTTGCGTATCCTGAAAGAGGTATGGATAAATTATATGTATTTCCAGATTTTGAAATACTAGAAGGATTTAAACTAGTCAATACCGAACCTGAACCTCCTGATTGAGATATTGAAAAATCTGATACAGTTAATCCATTTACTCCATATCCATTTAATAAATCGGTAAATACTTCCTCGCTAAAAGTTAAACTTATATTTAAATTATTTTGACTAATAGAAGAGGTTGAAATTTGGTATAGAGAATTGTCAATAGTTATAGTTAAACTATCTGATCCGGAATACTGGTTTCCAATTAAATCTGTCCCTGATACAGTAGCAGTTGTAGATGAAATTGAAGAAGTTGGACTTAAAGTATATGTCCATATTTTATTATTACCACCTATTGACATATTGAGATTCGAACCTATCCCAGTTATTGATATTGTTGGGGTGACGCTCATAGCTTCAGAAAAAGTTGCTGTAATTGTTACACTTGTTTGAGCAGATACAATATTATCATTATCAGAACTTGAAAGGCTTACAGTAGGATTAGTATTGTCAATTATAAAAGTGATACTATTGGTCCCTGAATATGTATTACCTGCTAAATCAGTCCCAGAAACAGTAGCCGTGGATGAGGTTACCGTTGTAGAAACAGTCCAGGCATAGGTCCAAACCGTATCTGAGGTTGTAGCACTCATTTGTGCATTAGAAGTAATCCCTGAAAGACTCAAGGTAGGTGTAGCTGTCATGCTCTCTGAGAAAGTAGCAGTAATCGTTACCACATCTAAATTGGAGACAAGATTATCTGAGTCTGTATCGGTGAGGCTAACTGTGGGAGCGATATTATCAATTTTAAATGTAATACTCTCCGTTCCTGAATAAACATTGCCAGAAAGGTCTGTTCCCGAAACGTTAGCTGTAGTTGAACTAACTGAAGTAGATACGGTCCAAGTATAGGTCCAAACGGAATCTGAACTAGTTGCAGACATCGGTGCATCGGAAATGATCCCCGATAAATTAAGGGTTGGTGTAGCCGACATACTCTCAGAGAAAGTAGCAGTAATCGTTACCACATCTGAATTGGAGACAAGATTATCTGAGTCTGTATCGGTTAATGTGACGGTTGGGGCGCTTGAATCCAAAGCCTCAAAGTTTAAGACCACTGAAGTCGTATTACTCTGTGCATCCGAAACACTTAAAACAACAGAATAAATATTATCTGAATTAGCGTCTTGAGGGTTCGTATGAGATAAAGCTCCAATATGATTTGATTTAAAGTCAATGAATATACTTTGAGCAGCACCTTGATTATCCGAATCATCAATCTCAAAAAATATAGCATCCTCTCCACTTAATGACCAAGTCAAAGTTTCCATCGTGGCATAAAAACTAATCTTTGTTGAGTTTGCATTGTCTTCAAAATAAAAGTTATCAATTTCAACGATATAATCGTTTAAATTAGAGGCATCTTCATCGGTCCAAACATTTGATTCGGATGAGAATGCTCCTGTTGACTCTGTGGGGTCTCCAATAAATTGAATGGCATGCTGATTGGTCCCCGAAGGTTGATCAGATCTCCAAGAAAAGAAAGTTTGAGTATTCCCTAAACGGTTTTTCCAAGAACTGTTATCACTCTCTTGATATACACCAATCCAAGCTGTATTTTTAGAGTAGCTTGAATCAAAATAAGCTCCGATGAATTCGTTCTCCCCAGAAGAATCAATACTAACCAAGCCACCTCTTGCCTTTGTAGTACTTAAAGTAAAGTCAGTTAACATTGTAGCTGCCGAAACCCTGGCGTTTTGCCAATTCTTCTTAGACCCATAGGTTGTTCCACTATTTATAAAATAAAGATGCGCATCGAAATAACCCAAATAAATAAATCCAACAGGAGCAGAAAAGTTTATTTCTGGTGCCTCATTGTCAATCGTGAAAACAATGGCCTCAGTTCCAGAATAAGCATTACCTGCTAAATCAGTCCCAGAAACAGTAGCCGTGGTCGATGTCACTGTAGTAGAAACAGTCCAGGCATAGGTCCAAACTGAAGCAGATGTTGTTGCACTCATTTGTGCATTTGAAATAATCCCTGAAAGACTCAAAGTTGGTGTTACTGACATACTTTCTGAGAACGTTGCTGTTATCGTTACAACATTAGAATTGGTGACTATATTGTCGGAATCGGTATCGGTTAAGATGACCGTGGGGGCCGTAAAATTGAGATTATAAAGAAAACCCTCTGAAAGTGTTATACCACTGGAGAGAGAAGAAGCCGTTACTGTCTGCCCAATATTATCGATAACCGCATCTGAAACTTGTCCTCCTAAAGAAAGAACAAAGGTTTCTGTTTGTGCAAGAATTAGGCTATGGCCTAACAGAAGAAATATGTAGAGGATTCTTTTCAATTTTTGTTACGTTACTTTTTTTCTAAAACTTCTATTCTTTGAAGAAGTATTTTAATTTGTTTCGCTTGAGAATCAATTTGACTTTGTTGTTCTTGTATGGCTTTTGTCAAAATGGGTATGAGAGTTGTGTAAGTAATCCCTAGGGTTTCCCCTTTTTCTATATCACCTTCTGTTCCATTTACCGCTTCGGGAACCAAAGGCTTTAAATCTTGTGCTATAAAACCTATTTGGGCTAATCCATTGGATTTTAAAAGATAATCAACAGGCACTAATTTCAATAGGGTTTCTAAACCATATTTTGTTTTACTTATTTGCTCTTTTAATCGTCTATCAGAAGCCGCTGTAAATCCAACTTGCCCTTCAATTACAGAGACATTAGTATCTCCTAGTCTTATTTTATTTGAGACACTCACCTCTGCATTTGCACCAATTGCGGTAGCATTTGTAATAGTAGAGCCGCTTGTCGTTTTTGCATGATTTCCCAAAAAAGTATTGTTTCCTCCCGTAGTATTGTATTGTCCCGAGCGATAGCCAACAGCTGTATTTCCGGTACCCGTAGTATTCTCTTCAAGTGTGTTCATTCCAACAGAAACATTTATAAAACCTGAAGTGTTAACGCTCAAGGCATTATATCCTATGGCAGTATTGCCCTCTCCAACCGTATTAGACATTAATGCATTATAACCAATGCTAGTATTACCACTTCCTGTAGTGTTATTTGTAAAACTATCTTTACCAATAGCTACATTTAAGTTTCCAGACATTTCAATATTTAAACCGCCTATGTTTCCTGCCCCTAAATTGGTTAATCCTGATCCATCACCTACAAAAGCAGTGGCTGTAACGGTATTGCTTATGTTTAAATTTGTTATTGAAACAGTACTAGCTAAACTTGAATAGGTTAACCCTTGTGTGCTTAAAGAATAATTTGACTTAGGAACACTATTAAGTAATGTAGTTCCAAAATCTGTGTAGGATCCAGAACCAGTTGTGTCAACTTCACGCTTTATGTAAATTGTTCTACTCCAATCAATCTGATTAAACGCTCCAGAAGTAACCGAGCCTTCGCCTATGACTATATTAAATACTCCGTCAGAAGGTGCAGTTATTGAATGTACTTCAGAGTAGATAGGCGTTCCTGAACTTGAATCATAAATAAAACTTATCTTATAATTCACTGTTGTATTTGTAATCAGTGTTCCATTGCTATCCCTTAGCAAGGATTGGTAATTGAATTGAGAATTTGAAATTAAGGGTATAATTAAAAATAGGGACACAAATATTCTTTTCATCTTTTTATTATAATTAGTAAATAATTTTAAACCAATAATTACGGAAATATAAGATTATTTAACTCAAACTAAATTGGTGGTATGTTTTCACCCTTTATATATACTGTGAAAACCTAAACCAAGCAATCAAGCGTTTCCAACATCAAATCCAATAAATTTATTTAATCGATTTAAATGATTTTGGTGGAGTTAATTTTGTTTTACTTATTAGATCATCAATTAGATTTTTATAGCTACTATAGATTTCATTTGGCTCTCCATTAATCAAATAGTTTCTAATATTAAGTTGAGGAAATAATTCCTGAGTCTTATTTATTAGATAATTGAATAACTCAATTGTTTCAAATTCTTCAAGAATTTCAATATGTGCTTTTGCAACTTTAGCAAGAATTTTAGGACGTTTTAAGTCCGAGTATTTTGCGCTTATACTATGGTCTTTATGTCCCAAAAGCGTCCGACCAATTGGACGTGTATTTTCAAATTCATCAGATAAACTCTGAAAAGTATTCCTGGCTATCATGTATGTTGGCAAGCCTATGCTTCTTGCTTTTTTTCTATAGAGATCCCATGTAGATTTGAAAGCTTTAGGATTTTTCTTTTTTGTTATTGAAAATATTTTAAGAAAATCAATTTTATCCTTCTCGGTATTTTTTAACCAACTGTCTACAGTCAAATAACCATCTTTCAAATTCATATATGAAATCGAAGGATGAGTAAGCGAAACAGTTTGCCTTAAAAAGCTTATCAATTTTTCAATAGGAGGGAGGGATATCAAAATATTCATAGGATACTTTGTTTTATGCCTTCTGTGAAGATAAACATGAGGATTTCCGAAAATTACTTCATCATGATAGCCCTTTTGAAGTGCCTCTATCTTTCTTGAAAAATCATAGTCAAGATTTTTAGATGTAAGTTCATGCAGGTCAGAAGGATAGACTCCCCTTAAGGAAAACATTAAAAGCCAATGTGCTACTGCTTCAATTTCCATTAGAGTAGCAAGAAAATTTCTTCGATATTCTCCTTTGATAGTGATGTTGTCAATTGCAAATCTAATCATGTCTGGTACGGCAGAATCATTATCTGGCATTGGAGGCACCTTAGCTTTCCAACTCGGATCAAATTCAAATGTTTGGAATGTGTATTTTTTCTTAACCGCGTGGTTGCAGACTGTCTTTATGTTATTGTAGTAAGTGTTGTATGTATGAGGACTTCCGCCATTCTCAAGGATTTTTTTTCTGAGTCTCATAAAATTCTCCTCAGTTATATCATTGAAAATTAAATCTTTAATCTTTAAATGATTTGCCACAGTAATTACCGTCTCCATGCAATTGTCTACATGAGTTTTTTCTTTATATAGGCTAAAAATTGACCTTATGTATTCTTTAATACTTTGAGCAGATTCTTCATTGGAAAGCATTTTTTTTGCTGTATCAAAGTCAATTTGTCCAAGACTATATTTGTTTTGAACATCAAGCATTTTTGTTTTATACTCTGTGATTTTGTTGTTTATAGCTAAGCTATTTGAATGTGATGGCTCTACTTGAGAAAAGGTTTTATTCCACAGCTTTGGTATAATGTAAACTCCTTCAATCTTTATTCTTACATCGTTATCTGCCCTATCCAGACTTCCGTCTTTGAAACGGATGTATAGTTGGGCTGTACCGTCCTTTCTGATTCCTTTAAAAATGAATGATAATGTCATAAAACCAAATTACTTAAAATCTGCCCCTTAATCTGCCCCTGAGGCGTAAAGTTATTGTCAAAATGCCCTGTTTTTTCAACAATCTGGAAACATCAATGTTTTAGAGGTTTACAAGCAATTAAAGCGCTAATTATCAGTGCATTACAATGAAAAAAAATAGAAATCCTTCTGATTGTGGTTCAGGAGGTCGTCGGTTCGAGACCGATCTTCCACCCTTATTTAAATCAAAGGATTACAGAGATGTGGTCCTTTTTTTGTTGCCAGTGATTAAAAAAAATTATTGAATCTAAAATAGAAAGAAAACTTGGAATTAGATTGTCAAAAAAGTGGGAATGAATAATAAGGCTTCCGTACTCTGCATCTTCAACTTCATTACCTCATCCCCACAAGGATTGAATCTGAAACAAATATCTTAATTATTTTAAGGTCAATTACTTGGCATATATATTATTATCTAATTAATCTATAATGAAAAACTATAAGGACTTTCCGTTTGAAGAATGTAAGCTACTTCAAATAGCCTTACAATACACTCTACCAAGAATGAAACAAGCCACTAATGAAGTAAGTGAAGACTTGCAATTGTTTGTTTTATAAGTTTTATATAAAGCTGATTGTTTTCTCCACAAATCAATTTTTTAAAACTCTGAGGCTTGACTAAAAATAGCATTGTAAATTATTTCATAATCAACTCTTTACATTTTAGAATTAACAACTTTTCTGGCGTTAGCGAACAAGGGGTAAATCAGACTTTTTCAGGAAGCGTCACCAGAGAGGAGTATGTTCAATATGAAATTGGAGATACCTATTGTGTGGATTAATTTTTTATCTGGTATTTATAATGGATAGATATTTTTTTCTGAAGGCATTGCTGCTCAAAAGCTTTCATTTTTAAACCTTTTTGACTCTCTCTTTTTTTTTGACATACTGAAGGGGTGAAACGTCTTTTTTTTGTAATTTTTAAAAAAAATATTGATGAAGAATTTCTATACCTTTCTATTATTATTTATAATCCAATCTTTAGTTGCTCAACAGATAAATCCCAAGTGGATGGAGGGAGTTGCTCCAAGGAATGTAGGGCCAGGCGGTATGAGCGGAAGAGTTACCACTATAGATGTTGTTCATAAGGATAATGATGTGATGTATGTAGGAACAGCTTCAGGAGGGGTTTGGAAATCTACTAGCGGTGGTGTAAACTGGAGTCCAATTTTTGATAATCAAGTGACTGCCTCGGTTGGAGCAATTGCTATTCAGCAATCTAATCCTGATATTTTGTGGGTTGGAACAGGGGAAGGGAATCCAAGAAATAGCTTAAATGGAGGCTATGGAATTTTTAAATCTCTAGATGCAGGAAAAACTTGGACTTCTATGGGACTGGAAAAAACCCGTCATATTCATCGAATTATAATAGATCCTACTAATCCAGAAATTGTTTATGTTGCAGCTATTGGTTCTCCTTGGGGTGAGCATCCTGAAAGAGGTGTTTATAAGACTATTGATGGTGGACAGACATGGAATAAAGTACTTTATGTAAATGATAAAACAGGTGCTGCTGATTTAGTGATGGATCCTAAAAACCCAAACAAATTAGTTGCCGCTCTTTGGGAGCATAAACGTGATCCTTGGTTTTTTAATTCTGGAGGAAAAGGAAGTGGTCTTTACATAACTATTGATGGTGGGAAAAGTTGGAAGAAAAAAACATCGAAAGAGGGTTTACCCGAGGGGGAGTTAGGAAGAATAGGAATTGCAATCGCTCCAAATAAACCCAACATTATATATGCGTTGATTGAAGCTAAAAAAAATGCTCTGTATAAATCTACCGATGGGGGTGAACAATGGAAAAAAGTCAATGATAAAAGCGACATTGGAAACCGTCCTTTTTACTATTCCGATATTTTTGTAGCTCCTCAAAATGAAAATCGTGTTTATTCTGTTTTTACCTATGTAAATGTTTCTGAAGATGGAGGGAAAAATTTTAAAGAATTAATGCCAGCATACAATGTAACTAACGGAGTGCATCCAGATCATCATGCATGGTGGATACATCCAAATGATGGTTCTTTTATAATTGATGGAAATGATGGAGGGTTGAATATTTCTAGAGATGGAGGAGCCTCTTGGCGATTTGTTGGAAACCTTCCAGTAGGTCAATTCTATCATATAAGTGTTGACAATGAATATCCCTATAATGTTTATGGAGGGATGCAAGACAATGGTTCATGGCGAGGTCCAGCTTATGTATGGAAAACACAAGGAATTCGGAATTCGTATTGGCAAGAAATTGCTTTTGGAGATGGATTTGATGTTGTACCTGACAAAGACGATTCTCGCTATGGCTATGCGATGAGTCAACAAGGAAATGTCTCTAGATACGATTGGAATACAGGAAATAATTATGGGGTAAAACCAAATCATCCTGACCCTGATGTGTTCTTACGATTTAACTGGAATGCAGCCATTGGTCAAGATCCATTTGATAATAATACTGTGTATTTTGGAAGTCAATTTGTACACAAGAGTATGGACAAAGGGTTGTCATGGGAAGTAATTTCACCTGATCTAACGACTAATAATCCGGAAAAACAAAATCAAAGTGAAAGCGGAGGGATAACCTTAGATGCCACAGGAGCAGAAAACCACTGTTCTCTTTTGGTCATTGAGCCCTCACCGATACAAAAAAATGTACTTTGGACAGGATCGGATGACGGTAGAGTTCATGTCACTCAAGATGGTGGATCAAGTTGGATTGACGTATCTAAGAATTTGAAACAGCTTCCCGAAGGCAGTTGGATTGCACAAATCAAAGCCTCGAATAAGAATCCGGGGACAGCCTATTTGGTAGCCAATGATTACCGTCGATTTAATTACACTCCTTATGCATATAAAACAACAAATTTTG
>Ga0206677_10002936_pt1 | contig 14650 bp, 11 predicted proteins | sample M130m12015metaG_FD_155475 | JGI IMG/M metagenome (GOLD analysis project Ga0206677, IMG submission 155475) | Ammonia-oxidizing marine archaeal communities from Monterey Bay, California, United States - M1 30m 12015 | ecosystem: Environmental > Aquatic > Marine > Intertidal zone | place: USA... | reverse complement strand
TAAACCGGCACCAATCAACAAATAATTTAGTGGATCGTGATATTGAGATAAGAAGCGTATAATTGCAGAAGTTTTCTCTGGCTCACTTAACTTATTTTTACCGTATTTCTGTTGCCTCAACAATGCTTCTTCTGAAGACAAACCACCTAGCGGAGTGTCCATTTCAAGTAGCGTTTCCTCGCCACTTTTAGTATGCCACATAAGTTCGGACATGAAATCACCCCAAGCAGGCTGCTCTTATTGTCGGGTATTACCGTGACTTATGATTATACGGGTGGGTGTTCCAAATTAGACAGCCGATTATTTCACAAGCCTTACACTACTCCGAGAATATATGTCCGGACTCAATGAGCCGTGGATTCCTGCTGATAGCAATGTCAAGGAGTTAACAGTTCGCGTCATAGTAATCGGAGTATTGCTAGGCGGTTTGATGACTGCCGCTAATGCATATCTTGGATTGTATGTGGGCATTACTGTATCTGCATCTATACCTGCTGCTGTAATGAGCATGCTAATATTGCGCGGATTAAAATTTCAAGATGTGACTATTCTAGAAAATAATTCAGTACAAACTATGGCTAGTGCTGGGGAATCACTTGCTGCAGGAGTTATTTTTACAGTTCCGGCTCTATTGGTATTAGGGATTTGGAACGATATTCAGTGGATGGATACCTTCCTAATCGCAATTTTAGGGGGATTATTGGGGACAATGTTCACAATCGCACTAAGACGACTGTTTATTGTCGAAGAAGCCCTACCATATCCTGAAGGTGTTGCTTGCAGAGAAGTTTTGGTGGCTGGTGAGAAAGGTGGTAGTGGATTAACTGCGATAATTTATGCCCTCCTAATTGGTGCAACTTATGGCTGGATGGTGAAAGCATTTACCTCGACAAAAGCTAAAGTTGAAGGCATATCTTCCGCCTTTGGAACTAAGTTTTATGGAGGAATCGATTTATCGTTAGCACTTTTGTCAGTTGGATATATTGTTGGATTACGTATTGCATCATTTATTTTCCTTGGCGGTGTAGTTGGGTTTGCGATCTTGGTGCCGATATATGGTTTGGTGAATGGCTTCCCGAACGCTTCGGGCTATTTCGATTCTATCAATATTAAAGACTACAAGCAAATTTGGGAAGCCCAGATTCGATATGCCGGAGTCGGCGCAATGGTTGTTGGAGGCATTTACACACTATGGTCGATGAGAAAAACCATCGCTGAAGGTTTAGGAAAAGCATTCCAGAAGACAGATTCTAGCCAAGAAGTATTGCGAACTGAAATGGATCTTCCACTCGATAAAGTGATGATGTTTTGTGGATTCTTAGTAGTACTAATCTCGTTGTTCTATTGGTATGCAACAGGCAGTATTGTTATGGCAATAGCTGGTGCATTATTCTTGGCAGTTGTATCATTTTTCTTCGCTGCAGTAGCAGGATATATTGCAGGTGTTGTCGGTTCCTCCAATTCTCCGGTTTCAGGAATGACAATTGCTACATTATTATTCACAATTGGGTTGGTATGGGTAGTTGGTGGCCTAATAATGGGAATGGGCCAGAGAGAAATGATGGTTGCAACAATGTTCATTGCAGCTATTGTAGCAACTTCTGCAGCGATTGCAGGAGATGTTATGCAGGATTTGAAAACTGGTCACATGGTTGGAGCAACGCCTTGGAAACAACAAACTGCGGAAATAATTGGTGTTACTGTTGGGGCATTAGTAATTGGTCCAGTTCTCTCGCTTTTACACGATGCCTTTAGAATAACAAATACTGCATGTATAGAAAATCCATTACCATCTGACCCTGAATGTGAAAATGCACTATTCGCGCCACAAGCGGAATTAATTGGAGCTATTGTTGAAGGTGCATTTGGTGGAAATATGAATCTTCAAATGGTATTTTTGGGAGCCATTATCGCATTCATCCTAATCAAACTGGCTATGCCAGTAATGAGTGTAGCGATAGGAATATATCTCCCATTGTACCTATCAGTACCAATAATGGCAGGAGGAATAATTTCTCACGTACTTCTTTCGAGTGCGAGACTGCGTATAGATGGCACATTGGATGGAGAACCAAGTGATGAAGCTGTAGTGGCTATCAAAGAAGTTCAGGATAAAGGAGTTCTAATAGGAGCCGGATTTATCGCAGGCGAATCTCTTATGGGCGTAGTTCTGGCAGTGTTCATTGTTGCAGATAATAAATGGGCTAACCAAGGAATATTACCTAGTGATTGGTTCGGAGGAATTGGCACACTAGGTAACTTGGCATCATTGTTATTCTTCGCATGGTTCGTCGCCGTATTCATCATGTTATCAGCAAGATCTCTACCGAAGAAGGGTAATTTGTTAGGTGATTTATTGTATGTTCTTTCGGATGCAGCAAAGCGATTAAGTGGAGTATTTGCACCACCATCTTTACCTAATTTTAGTAAAGCAACAGAAGAGAATGTAGATTGATGTTAATTCAAATCAAGCACAAGCATCAAAGGCCATAGTCTTAGGCCTTCCTTCCGGAAGCGTAATTCATGGCTGGTATGAGCATCTCCGAATTAGAAGAAATGGCAAGAAAGTGTCGTGTTGAGATTTGTAAAATGACTCATCGAGCACAGGCAGGACACCCTGGCGGTTCATTATCTGAAATCGATATCCTGTGCGCACTATATGGGCATAGGCTACGTGCCAGAAGTGATGACCCTGATTGGGATGACAGAGATAGATTCATCCTATCCAAAGGGCACGCATCTCCTGGAATGTACGCTGTATTAGCCGAAATGGGGTTCATTTCTCATGCAGATTTGGAAACTTACCGAGTTAAGGGTGGCGTATGCCAGGGACACGTAGACATGAAATGGTGCCCAGGAGTTGATTTTTCTGCCGGCAGCCTAGGTATGGGTCTTTCTTACGGAATGGGATGTTCAATAGCTGCTAAAATCGATAATTCGAAAAGAAATGCGTATGTTATGGTTGGAGATGGAGAAATTCAGGAAGGAAGTATTTGGGAAGCTGCAATGGCTGCAGCACATCATGAACTTGGAAACCTCAAATTATTTGTCGACTGTAACGGTATTCAAAATGATGATTTCTGTGAAGCGCAGATGAGAATGTTTGACATCCCTGCTAAATGGAATGCATTTGGGTGGGCTGTAAAGGTAATCGATGGGCATAACATGAGTGAAATCGTTGGAGCAATCGATTGGATGGATACAGTTACAGACAAACCAGCAGTAGTAATTGCAAAGACTGTCAAGGGAAAAGGAGTTTCATTCATGGAAAACAATCCTGCATTCCACGGAGCTGCGCCATCTGATGAACAATTGGCAATCGCACTATCTGAATTGGGGGTGGAAGCATGACCAGAATGGCAGCGACCAGAGATGGATACGGAGAGGCTCTACTAGCATTAGCGGATAACAAGAAAGTCGTAGTGCTTGAAGCAGACCTTGGTAAATCAACCAAATCACTTCACTTCAGAAAGGCTCATCCAGAAAGAACGGTTTCTTGCGGAATCGGGGAGCAAAATATGCTATTGGTTGGAGCCGGATTAGCATCTAGTGGCTATATTCCATTCGCAAGCACATTCGCTATATTTACTGAAAGAGCATTCGAACAAATGAGAAATGGAATCGCAAGACCAAACCTTCCAGTCCATCTTTGCGGATCCCATGGAGGAACGCACACTGGTACTGATGGATCGAGCGCTCAGTCAATTGAAGACTTGGCAATATACCGCACCCTTCCGAATGTGGTTGTAATGCATCCTTGCGATGATGTCTCGACCAAGGAACTAACAATGCAATTACCTGGACTAGGAAAGCCATCTTACATGCGTACAGCAAGGAATAAAACACCCGTATTGTATGAAGGTAAGGAAGACCAAATCAAAATTGGAAAGGGTATTACTTTGGTTGAAGGAAAAGATGTAGCGATTATTGCATGTGGCGTTCTAGTGCATGAAGCAATGGAAGCGGCTAAATCCTTAGAATCTGAGGGCATTAGTGCAACTGTAGTCGATATGCATACCTTAAAGCCCCTAGATACAGAACTCTTGGATAAATTAAGTACCAAGTGTGGAGCGATAGTAACTGCTGAAGACCATTCGATTATTGGTGGACTTGGTGGTGCTGTTGCAGAGCATATTGTCACCAAGCACCCTGTTCCGATGGAAAAAATCGGTGTTCATGACAGATTCGGCGAGTCTGCTGGTTCTGAAGAAATGCTGGAGATGATGGGTCTAAAATCACACCACATTTCTGATGCGGTAAAGAAGGTAATCGCGAGGAAGGCTTGAAGCACCTCCTACTATGACACCCCCTCATGGAGTTCTTCCTAGACACCGCTGATGTAGACGAAATTCGAGAGATTGCCTCATGGGGTATTCTAGACGGAGTAACGACCAATCCATCCTTAATCAAAAAGAGTGGAAGGGACTTCAAGACAGTAGTAGCTGAAATCGCATCAATTTGCGACGGCCCTATTTCTGCTGAAGTTACCGCCTTGGACACAGAAGGGATGGTTGAACAAGGCAGGTTATTGAAAGAAGAATTGCCTCCTAATGTAATCATTAAGATCCCTTGTACCCCAGAAGGGCTGGCTGCTACGAAGATTCTAACCGCTGATGGAATCAAGACAAATGTCACATTAATTTTCTCAGCATCTCAAGCATTAATGGCTGCTAAAGCAGGTGCAACATATGTTTCACCTTTCATCGGTCGAATCGATGATACTGGTGCAGACGGAATGACTTTGATTGCAGAAATTATGTCTACATGGGATAATTATAATGTAGATACAAAGGTATTAGCGGCATCGATTCGCCACCCTACACACGTATTGGCATGCATGCAAATGGGAGCGCACACAGTGACAATGCCAACCAAGATTTTCCGCCAATTAATGACACATCCGTTAACAGACAAGGGCCTAGATGGATTCATGAAAGATTGGGCTGAGGTCGAAGCAGCAGGTAACGCTTGAGGCGAACTCTTGATAATGCGCACCTGCCCACATTGTTTTACGAGGCGATTGCATGACCAGTCATGAAGATAAACTCAAGCGCCTCCTCGATGGCGATATTGATGAGTCGGAAATTGCCGCAGACCCAATATTAGCGAGTCTCGCAGAACGAATTTTTGGACTAAACATTGAGCCAATAGCACCTAGTAAACCAAGTCATGGAACTCAGTTGCCAGAAGTTGAGGTTATCACTGCAGTTACTACTCAGGATTCAATGATTGAAGTTGTTCCTGGTGCCGCACCAGTAGCTCCAATGCCAATGCCATCATTACCTGCGATTCCGGAACAAGTTGCAACTAAGAATGGCGGTGGTGTTCTCAAAGCATTTGGAGTCCTATCTTTGATAACAGCAGTTGCGAACATATTCGGTGCATTCGGTTTCCTAAATGGAGGAGATGGAACTAGAATTAATTGGGCCGGAATCCACAACATCAACAATGAGATGGGTTGGTCTGAACCGTTCCCGGTTCTTGGAATTCCAGATTATATCGCTCTGGTATGTAGCATAGTTGTCATCATTCTCGCTTTCCGCCGTAAGTAATGCGGCAATTTGATGAACACCAAGTACAGGTGAGTAATATGGGCAAAGGTAAAGCAAAGCGCGGCATTCCTTCAAAAGTTGATGATTTCAACTCTTGGTACCCATTTATTGTTGAAGCTTCAGAGTTGGTAGATAAGAGATACCCAATCAAAGGAATGGACGTGTGGAGACCATACGGATGGCGAACAATGAAGTTGATAGATTCACTTACACACGAAGAGATGGAAAGAACCGAACACGAAGAAGTCAATTTCCCACTACTAATACCGGAAAATCTGCTTGAAAAGGAAAATGCCCTAGTTGCGAGACTTAAAAGAGCGAGAGAAGAGGGTGTTGATCCTGATGATTTACGTGATGAAGATGAAGAAGGTGGTTTCAAGAAAGAAGTATACTGGGTAAAGCATGCTGGAGAAAATGAATTAGATGTTCCAATGTTCCTACGACCAACGAGTGAGACTGCAATGTACACCATGTTCCCTTTATGGGTGCGCTCACACAAGGATTTACCCCTGAAAGTTTACCAAATGGTAAACACGTTCCGCTATGAGACTAAACAAACACGATCTTTCATAAGAGTTAGAGAGATTCACTTCTTTGAGGCTCATACTGCCCACGCTGATGAAGAATGTGCATCACGCCAAATAGAACAAGATTTGGAAATTGTTGACAATTTAATGCACCAATTATGCTTACCTGTAATCAAAGCAAAGCGACCGGTTTGGGACACATTCCCTGGCGCCTGGTACACAATAGGAATTGATGCAATTATGCCAAATGGTAGGACTTTGCAAGTTGCATCATGTCATCATTACAGAGACCAATGGGCAAAAGCATTTGACTTAACTTATGAGAATCTAGATGCACAGCAGCAGCATTGCCATCAGACAACATATGGTATGTCAGAAAGGCTATTGGGAGCCGTTGTTGGAATGCATGGTGACGACAATGGATTGATTATGCCGCCAGCGATTGCACCACATCAGGTCGTCATTTGTCCGATGATAAGGAAGAACTCAGATGTTGATACAGTTGCTAAAGCAAACGAAGTGGCTGCAATTCTGAAGGCCTCTGGACTGCGTGTTAAAGTAGATTCAAGAGACATTCACGCAGGACAGAAATATTTCGATTGGGAAATTAAAGGAGTCCCTCTAAGACTAGACATAGGTCCAAGAGACATTGAAAACGATTCCGCTTTTGCAGCAAGAAGAACTGGTGGTAAAGAACCGCTTCCACTAGCTAATATCGTTGAAGAATGTAAGCGCTTGCTGAATGAAATATCTGATGAATTACGTGCAAGAGCTGACGCACATGCCGGCAATGTAATTGTTCCATTAACCAGTTTGGAAAGTGTCGAAGATGGAAAGATATACGAAATGGCATTTGATGGTACAGACTCACATGCTGAAACTATAGAGAGAACCACTGGGATGTCATTCTTGGGTGATGCAACTGATCCGTATGCAACTGAAAGACCTTGCTTCATGTCAGGTAAACCTACAACAAGAAGAGTTCTGTTGGCAAAGAGTTACTGATTACATTTCGAGTCCATCGAAATCCATTTCAGTATCACGCATCATGCGCTTCATCTGTTTGTTCATTTTACGGTTACCGCTCATTCCTTTCATCATCTTACGAGAACGATTCCATTGGCCGATTAACTCCCGGACGTCTTTTTCCATAACTCCGGAACCGCGAGCGATTCTACGTATTCGATCGGCCTTAATTTTAGCAGGCTCATCTTTCTCGTAAGTGGTCATTGAATCCATGATAACCCGGTATCTGTCCAAATTACCTTGCATAGCTTCTTTCTGATTCTTTCCCATAGCGCCCATTCCGCCAAACATTCCAGATGGTAAGAAAGAAAGTAACTTATCGATAGTACCAACTTTTGACATCATTTCCATCTGGGAGTACATGTCATTCAAAGTGAAACGGCCGGACATCATTCGCTGAGTAATACGCATGGCTTCTTCTTCATCCATGTCTTCTGGAGCCAAATCAATCAGGCCACGGATATCCCCCATACCTAGCAATCGAGAAATGAATCTGTCAGATTCGAATTTTTCTAAATCACTAACCTTCTCACCTGTACCAATATACATCACTGGGGCACCAGTTGTGGCAACAGCAGATAGGGCACCTCCACCTCTGGCAGTACCGTCTAATTTGGTGATTACAATACCTGTAACGCCTGCTAAATCATGAAAATTAGCAGCAACTGGCCCTGCGGATTGCCCTACTTGAGCATCAATTACCAAGAATCTTTCATTGGCATTAGCAATCTCCGAAATTTGTTCTAATTCAACCACTAATTCCTCATCGAGTTTGTGACGACCCGCTGTGTCGATAATAACCAAATCAGCAGATGCATGTGCCTTCAACCCGTTACGTACAATTTCAACCGCACTCTTGTTATCTGGCTCTCCATAAACTTCAACTGTTGAGTCTTCCAAAAGTTGTGTGAGTTGGTTGTATGCCCCTGGTCTGTGAACGTCTGCTTCGATTACAGCAACTCTAACGCCATGCCTTCTGCGATACCATTCGGCTAATTTAGCGGTACTAGTGGTCTTTCCGTTACCGTATAGACCTACCATCAGGATGGTAGATTGGTGAGGCCTAACTTCCCGAGATGGGCCAAGTAGCCTAACCAATTCAGTGTATAGAATATTCATTGCATGTGTTTGTAATGCAATTCCCGGACGAGGCTCCTCTTCACGAAGACGCATTTCCAACTTTTCTGTGATTTCTTTCGTTTGACGCACGTTGAAATCGGCTTCTTGCAACGCTCTTCTCAAAGAGCGAAGCATCTCTTTCAATTCATCTTCGTCTAACTTCCTCTTATTCTTAAGCAGGCCGAGAGCAGAAAAGATTCCTCTGGAAAGTGACTCGAGTGCCATGCTATGCCCAAGAACGCATTGGGTTTGAACCCAACGGATGATTACTCAGGAGGAAAAGTCAGTTTAAGCACATCATTTTCCAATTTGGCATTAACTTCACTGGCTTTTGCAGGACGACTGAATGGAACAGGGTGCTCTCTAGAGTTTATCCCGACATAAACCGTACCTGATTCGCTCCTAAGTGAAAGGTCATCTCTGACAATACCTGGCAAATGTAGCAATACATCATCACCTTCAGACCAAGTTCCACGGTGCACTTCCAAACCTAACCCGAGACTGAAAGGTCCAAGTCCTTCAGAAATACTAATTTCGCCGTGTAATTCTTTACTAATGCTTCTCAATGAATCAAGACCGTGGATATCTGTATCTTTGAGTTCTACTTCATGAAGATGCAAGAATGGTAATTCATTTTGTAGTGATTTCACATTAAGAGCTTCATTTTTCCTTCGAGTACGAATGAAATCATGATCTAAATCAGGAGTCATTCGATTAATTACACAACCTGATACTGGAAGCTTAAATTCAGCAAGTGATTCATGTGCGCGAATTGTTTCATTAATCCCCATCTTTTCTGGAATTGTGACCAAGGTGAAACGTGTAACTTCAGGATTACAAAGAATACGTCGGACATGCAGGACTCTTCTCCTGAACTTTTCAAGTTCGTCACGCATTTTTTCGCCATCTTTTGAACCAAACATCATTGCTCTAATACCGCCTGTCAAACGATGCATTTTGATGATTTTATCTGCCCATTTTTCAATAATCTCAGGTAATGCAAGAAATCGTAAAGTATGGCCAGTAGGAGCAGTATCGAAGACAATAACATCCCAGTCAGGGTTTTCAAGATGCTTCAATAATTCATCGAAAGCCATTGCTTCATCAAGACCAGGCAACACCATTTCTGAAGCGTTTAAATCAGGATCTTCTCCACCAAGTAATGGACCCAAAGTGTCAGTTAATTTAGGAATGTGGTCAGAGATTCTAGCTTCGGGGTCTAATTCTAGACCCCAGAGCCCAGGTACACCTTCAACTTCTGTCGGGGCTGACGTTAGTTGGACACCAAGGCTGTCCGAGGTGCTGTGAGCAGGGTCGCTGCTAACAAGAAGTACCTTGAGTCCAGAATCTGCTAATCCAACAGCTGTTGAAGTAGAAGTTGTAGTCTTGCCAACTCCACCTTTGCCTCCGAATAACAGTAGTCGTGCCATGCCGCAGCGTCTAGTTGGCCATATTCAAGCCTTAGGCTTACAAAACTCACTTCAATGGTGATTATCAGGGCCACATACATGGCAGCCTTGGCCCTATTCCAAATCGCATCCATTGTCGCATTAGTCGGCATGGGTCTGGGTTGGAGGGGAGTGATGACCAAATACTCTGGTTTTTACGACCTTCCAACAGCATGGAGCATGATGTTTTGGGGTTTATTACTCGGTGGTTTTTATGGTAATTTAACCGATAATTTCCTATTAGTTCCTTACATCAGTGGTTCACAATTAACTATCGCACCGTTAGTAATATGTTTGTTATTAGCAGTTATTGTGCATATGATATTGAGGCGGGATCGAGTTAGAAAGACAGGGTCACAACCAACAACTGGATGGGCACTTGGTCTAGCAGTTGGTGGCATGATTGCAATGTTCGAAATATACAGAATGTTAGAGTTATATGACATCAGTATAATCGTGATTGTCACTATTGTACTAATCGCAATCATTTCTCCAAGGATTCATGCATTGATTTTTTGTGCACATGGAAATAGAATGCTACAAGGTAAAAGATGGAGCGCGGTATTGCCTACCTTTTTCTGGTGTGCATTAGCGATTACCGCATTATACTCCACAATTAAGAATCCATTAGTTTGGATTTTCATGATACCACCAGTCTTGTTAGCAGAAAGAAAAGCACACGATTGGGTATGGGCAGCGGTGCCAAGGCCTGCACGAAGAAGGCTCAGAAGAATCTGGGCAGACGCATCAAGACACAATCGTGAAGAAGAGTAGTTTATAACCCCTTACAAAGGTCACTAAGTCTTATTATTGGCTACAAATATACGTTTTTTTCACTTTTACTAACAGGCAGAACCTTCATGGGGGTACTGTTCAGGGTAGAAAACGATGGGAACATGTCCATTTTGCCGTGCCCAAACCTTGCCGGGCGATTCTATATGCTACAGTTGTGGTAGAGTAATCTCTGGTGCATCTGGAATGGACTCCCGTGTAAAGGGTGAATTTCAAAGATCTCCGACTAGAAGTGCTAGGAAAGGTGTTTCGAGAAGACACTCTATGAGCGGTGGAAATACTAGAAGGGGTGGGAGGAAGAAAAGGAGCCGTATCAATCAACTTGGATTGATTGCCCTAATAGCATTCGTATTCTTCACCCCAGATGCTAGACAATTTGTATTAGCTAAGTGGGCAGAAATTGAGGATTACATAAACGACGCTTTAGCACCACACCAAATTTATCCATTAGAAGCAGATTATACTGTGGTCAGAAGTATTGATCTTTGGAATAACGGTTCCGGAGTAGGGCATTTAGAAGAGTCTATTCCACTTCCAACAGATGTTTCTAGCAATGAAGGAGGGCCGTATGCTCTTGCCTACAATGATGGAACGGAAGTTGAAAAATCTACTATTCAAAAAATTATGGGAATGGAATTACGTATAGACGGAGATGAAATTACGATTCCTAAAGATGGTTCTACGCGAAGTAAAGCAAATGCGGTTATAACATCTGATGAAAATCTGGTTTGGTGGCCAGGACAAGGATCTGGTTCTGATTTCTGCCCTCACGGCCCGTGTGTACGTGTATCAATCGACGTTCCTAGCAATACTCATGAAAGCGTAGATTTCGCTGTTACACTTAAGTCGACATCACACACTTGGTGGCATTCCACAAAGATTGATGGGAAAATCGAAGGCAAATCAGAAGGAAATAGCCTATCACGTTCTGGTACATTTGCCGACATAGAGGACAGGGGGATGGGTTCTAGGGCCAACACATTTGCGTCGACTGAATACTGGTACGATAGAAATGCAGGTTCAGGGTCTTCAAACTGGGCTATTGATGGGAGACAATCAACTGCGCCTACTGTTTACCAAACAGCTGCAAGTATCAAAGCCTCACTTCCTAGCGATTTGAAAGACAATGTTTACGCCTATGCAAGAGCAACATTTGATTGGCTAAATGATAATGTTCCGTATGACGTTAGCGCCCCTAATGTCGCAAGAAGTGGAGAGCAATGTCTAGACACAGGGATTGGAGATTGCGACGAACAATCAAATGCATTCATGAGTATAATGCGAGTTCAAGGAGTACCAACATGGTATGTGTTTGGTGCCTTAGCGGATTCGCAATACAAAACATGGCAAGGCCATGCATGGGCATACATTATGATTCCAATGTCTGATGAATGGTGTGAAGATAATAATGTACGAATCAATGACTGCTATGTCGAGGGTTCAGTTGATGTCGTTAATCACAAGTGGCTAGTCCACACACCTACTGCATACATAGACTGGGTGGAAAAGGCACCTTGGTCAAACGTGGATGGATACTACTCTGGTGGTTCAATCTCAGGTAGTGATTTCAAGAGAGTTCGCTCATTCACTACCGAAAATTACGATACATCAGACGTAACTTGGAAGAACATATGGGCTGGTGAAGATCTCTCATGAGAGTCATAATTGGTGGCGGAGGAAGAGTTGGCACTGGCCTAGCTAGTGCGTTAAGAAGTGAAGACAAGGAGGTTGTTCTTGTTGACAACAATGCAAGGGCAGTCAAAAACTCACAAGGCATGGATATCCTAGTATTACATGGAGATGTTACTGAAAGAAAGAAGTTTATCGAGGCAGGTATTGAAACAACTCAAGTTTATGTTGCAGCTACGAACTCGGACGAAAGGAATCTTCTATCTTGTGCTTTAGCAAAACATGTTCATGCTGAACAGACTAAAGGCAAGGGCGAATTGATGACAATTTGTCGTGTTCGAAACCCAATATTTGTTGAAGAATATAAATCTGGTAAATTAGCGAAATGGGCAGGAGTTGACCATGTAGTACACCCAGTCGATGGAGCTATTGAAAGGCTAATGTCTGGCCTTAGATCATCATCACTTACCGAAGTGATTCCGTTTGAAGCTGATGCATACATCGTAGAGCTCGATGTTAAGTCTGAAGCAGGTGGTGTTGTTCATCGAACACTGAGAGAATCGGGGGCTAAAGTAGAAGGCGGTATGCCACTATTAGTTGGACTAAAACGTGACGGGATGCAAGGTAAGGTTCCAACTGCAGATGACCAGATTCTCCCTGGTGATAGAGTAGCCATTGCTACTGCAGGTGAAGCCTCATTTAATCGAATTCTGAGAATATTTGGCCATGACCCAATCGATTTCCCAGACAGACCTAAAGTTGCAATATTTGGTGCTGGTTTGATAGGTACAAGATTGGCAAAGGCATGGCTTGAGGCTAATGGTAGAGTTACGATTGTCGAAAGAGACTTAGAAAAAGCGAACAATTTGGCAGGTTCTGAAATTGGCAATCATAACGGAATTGAGATTATCCATGGCGACCATTTAGATAAGGACCTACTTTCTGAAATTGAAATATCATCACACGACATAGCCATTTCAGCATTGGATGACGATCATGCTTCTATCGCAGCGGCTCTTTTAGCCAGCGATATGGGGGTGGAACGAACTGGTCTGATTATGTATGATGCAGATTTAGTAGATGTTGTTAGAAGAATGGGCATTACATTCTCAGTTGACCGTAAGCGAGTTGCAATAGACTCAATTCTGTCCCGTATCCATTCAGAATTGCCAGGACCTTATGCAGTTCTTTCTAGTGTACCAGATGTAATTGGCATATGTTTACCAATTAACTCTAAAGTTAAATTCGCAGGGAAAACTATTGCTGATGCTGGACTACCTGAATGGTGTAAGGTTGCATTTATCCAACGAAAGAACATACATGATGAATGGGAAACAATGCGCCCTTCTTCGACGAAGACAATACTCGGTGATGACCGCTTAACAATATTCTTACCACCGGATAGAGTTGATGATTTGGAAAAGAAATTCAAGGTGTGATAAATAAATGCGCCGAGACGTACTATCACTAATCGTCGGATGGACGATGATGGCAATGATTATTCCATTGTCATTCAGTTTTTTAGTAACTTGGTGGTTAGATGATTTTAATACAGCCTCAGTGGCATTTTTACTTCCAATATTCATATCGGGATTAGTAGGGGTGTCTCTCCTAAGTCTTGGAGTAAGATCAGATACAACTCAAAGGCTACGAGACAGAGAGGCCTTTGCTGCAGTCGCTTTAGCATGGCCAGTAGCTGTATTCATAGGTAGTTTTCCGTTCTGGCTAGGTGGAGTATTCCATGGGCCATTCACTGATGGCTCGGAGATGTCTGATATCGCCAGAGGATTTGTTAATTCTTGGTTTGAATCTATGTCTGGGTTTACTACAACAGGTGCTACAGTGATTGAACATTCGATGAGTCCTAATTGTATTCCTGGAACAACACCAGATTGCATCAACGCTCAACCTAGAGGGATTTTGATTTGGAGATCACTTACACAATGGCTAGGTGGCATGGGAATAATTATGCTAGGATTGATGCTACTATCCAGAGTATTAGGAGGTGGAATGGCTCTTGCACGTGCTGAATTAACTGGCCCATCTCTTTCTCGCCTAAGGCCAAAGTTACAGCAAACTGCAATCGCACTGTGGACTATTTACATTGTACTAACAACTTTGGAAATCATTCTACTGTGGGGGGTTGCAGACCTGACAATATTCGATGCTTTTAATCATGGATTAACCACTATGCCATCAGGTGGTTTTTCGACACATGATGCATCCATTGGCTACTATGATAGTTTCCTTGTAGAATCAATAATTATATTTTTCATGTTCTTTGCAGGAGTTAATTTCACTTTAATTTGGTTAGCTTGGGAAAGGCAATGGGACAAAGTATTCGGAGACCAAGAAGGTCGTAGTTATGTTTTGTTAATTATTGTAACAACTGCATTTGTGTTTATTGCATTGATGTCGCAAGGGAGTAACATTGACGATGGTTTCTTTGATTCATTATTTACTGTAATATCTATAGGAACTTCAACTGGATACACGACTACTGACTACATGTTGTGGCCAGTAGTAACACATATACTCTTATTCCTACTGATGATTG
>Ga0206677_10002923_pt1 | contig 14678 bp, 11 predicted proteins | sample M130m12015metaG_FD_155475 | JGI IMG/M metagenome (GOLD analysis project Ga0206677, IMG submission 155475) | Ammonia-oxidizing marine archaeal communities from Monterey Bay, California, United States - M1 30m 12015 | ecosystem: Environmental > Aquatic > Marine > Intertidal zone | place: USA... | reverse complement strand
TTCGTGGTCTGCGTATGGGGCTAAGGATTGCAACGTCCAAACCCCTGCTACCAATCCAACACATCCCGACACAAGCATTAGCACCACCGATTCCTGTACAATTTGTCCTACGATGCTTCCACTCGTTGCGCCCAGTGCCTTGCGAACTCCGATCTCTTTGGTGCGCTCCCTCACTACAATGGCCATGATATTCGCTACACCCATGGCTCCGGCCAACAGCGTCATCAATCCAACGAACCAAACAAACAAATTGATGCCCTGGAAAATGGATCGGAACATTTCTGCGTCCTCGTTTCTATTTTCCACCCAAACCCCTTCTGAATCCTCCGGATGCACTGCGAGTCGATTCTGTAACCAAGACAACAACCCTGTTGATGTGGCGCGGGTTTCTTCGATTTCTGCTGCCCCGGTGCCAATCGACAACCGACTGATGACATCAGAATTCTGAAACAAACTTTGTGCGGTGGTAAAAGGCACGTACACACTGCGGTTTTCCCAACGAGACCCAGCTTGGTCAAAAGCCCCCACCACCGCAAATTGAATGCCACGGAGCATCACAAACGAGCCCACCGCGTCTGCGGGCTTCGTGCCGCGCGGATACAAATCACGCAGGACCTGACCACCAATTACAGCAACCTTTCTATTCTCAAGCAAATCACGCGCATTGACGAAACGTCCAGCTGTCACGTTGACCGCAGCAATGTCCTTTTGATCGGGATCCACCCCGCGGAGACCGTAAGATCCTTGCTCATTTTCGTATTGCACGGTGCTTCCCCATCGGAAAAGCAACCGTGACCACGCGGGAATGGTATCCAACTGTTCTTTGAGGGCACTTTCATCGGCGTTGTGCAATTGCACCTGCCGATTCGGTTTGCGTCCACGATACGCCAATTGCGTTCGGCCAGTCCTGACTTCTATCAAATTCGAAGCACGATCACCAAAGGTCGATTGCACTCCGTTTTCAAGGCCCGTTCCGAGGCCTTGCATCACAACAAGTATAAAGATCCCGAGTGCGATGCTCAATCCTGTGAGCCCTGTACGCAATGGATTGCTGAGGACTGTGTTCGCAATTTCCAGCCAGGAATCACGATCAAACATGATCCGCAGGTTTGGCGCTTTCGATCAAGCCGTCTTTGAGCCGAATGACCCGATCGCATTGGTCTGCAATCTCATTTTCATGTGTCACAATCACGATTGTAATGCCCTCACCATTGATTTCGCGCAATAGCTCCATGACCTCATTGGAAGTGACAGAATCCAGCGCACCCGTGGGCTCGTCTGCCAATATCAAACGAGGTTCAGCAATCAGTGCCCGTGCAATCGCAACGCGTTGCTTTTGTCCTCCACTCATCTGATTGGGCAGGTGATTTGCCCATTCTTCGAGGCCAACACGCTTCAAATATCGCATCGCTTGTTTTTGTCTTTCCTTTCGAGGAACCTTCTGATAGTATAGCGGAAGGGCCACATTTTCAAGCGCTGTTTTGAATGAAATCAAATTGAAACTTTGGAAGACAAATCCTAAGAATTGACTTCGGTAGCGGGCGGCTAGACGCTCAGTCAAGCCATTCATCTTCTGGCCATCCAACAGGTAAGAACCCTCGTCTGAATCGTCCAGAAGTCCTAAAACGTTCAGAAGAGTCGACTTGCCAGAGCCACTTGACCCCATGATCGCAACCAGTTCGCCTTCTGACACTTCGCAGTCGATGCCCTTCAACACCTCCATGGACTGGTTGCCCATCTGGTAAGATTTTCGAATGCCTTTAAGAGAAATCACGCCCCGAAGATAGGTTGGTCGCTGTGCACAGCTCCATTCAAGAATCCAAATCCTGTGAAAACATCCATTCACGCGCCCCAAGCATCTGCGGCTGCAGAAATACATCGGTCCCTGAAAAAGGAACAACCGTTCGAAACGCTTCTTGCAGCTTCAATCAACGAGGAGCCATTCCCGATTCATTGCGTAAACTAGCCGCTTGAGCAGCGGTGAGACACTCTACAGCTAACACCTGCTCCACGTTATCCAAGACTTTCCACAATTTTAGGGCGCCATTGGCTCCCATACTCACGTGATCTTCTTGTCCATTGCTGCTGTCGATGGTATCCGAAGAACTGGGTGTGCAGAGTTGCTTGTTTTGTGAGACCAGCGAAGCGGAAGTGTATTGAGCAATCATCAAACCGCTATTCAGACCTGGATTGGATGAAAGAAAAGCCGGCAACCCTTGTTTTCCAGACAATAATTTGAATGTACGACGCTCAGAAATACTGCCCCATTCGTGAGCCGCCAAAGCGAGAGCATCTAAATGCAATGCGAGAGGCTGTCCATGGAAGTTTCCCCCACTCAGAATTTGATCCAACTCAGGAAAAATCAGAGGGTTATCGGTGACCGCATTCACTTCATTTTCAAAAACTGTTCGTGCCGCGAGCAGTGAGTTGCGAGAAGCCCCGTGCACCTGCGGTGTGCACCGAAAGGAATAGGGGTCTTGCACTTGTTGTCTCGGTTTCTTTTGCCATTCACTGCCCTCTAACCATTGGCGCACATTCCCGGCGACCAATTCCGCTCCTGCTTGGTTGCGCACCTGATGAATGCAAGCTTCAAATGGTTCCGGTCGACCCATCCAAGCCTCGAGCGACCATGCGCACAAGGCATCCGCCCACTGAGCGATGCGTTCCATCCGCTTGATGGCCATGACGCCATAGCCCAACATCAATTGCGTTCCGTTGATCAAGGCCAAACCCTCCTTTGCACCAAGCTTTAACGGCGACCAACCTTTGGCCGCCAAAACATCTACAGCCGGCACTGGAACACCATCAATCTTCACTTCACCTTCACCAATCAGGGGCAACACCATGTGCGCCAGTGGAGCAAGATCGCCACTCGCTCCCAGTGACCCTTGGCTTGGAATCACAGGAAAAACACGCTCATTAAGATGATCGATTAAACGTTGAATCGTTTGCAGTTGAATTCCGCTGTGTCCTTTTGAAAGCGCCTTGACCTTGAGGAGCAACATCGCCTTGACGATTTGTTCAGGGACATCATCGCCAACCCCACAAGCATGAGAAATGAGCAGATTGCGTTGCAATTCGCTCAGTTGGTCCGAATTCACGCGGGTGTGAGCCAAATCACCGAATCCTGTATTCACCCCGTATATGGTTGGCTCTGAAGAATCATCCAATCGTTTTTCGAGGTATTTCCGGCATTCGACGACGGCTTGTTTAGCCTCTTCAGAGAGGACCACTTCACTTGTGGAATCCACCGCGTCCCAAACCGACTCAAGGGACCAATGATTAAGGTTCAGTTCATTTACTTTCACCCTTCGAATATAATGCCATTGTCACCGTTCAAGGCGTCTTATCTTCGAGCCTGTAAAAATGCCAGCCATGACCCCCCATTTTCGAGCGATTGCCTTTTGCTTGTGCACATGCTTTCTTTTCTCGCAATCACACCCACTCAAAGGGCAAAAAACCCTCGATTCAGAACAGCAAAGCGTTTTCAGTTTTGATACCATCTCAAGTGAAACACTTGACAACGGGCTGACTCTATCCTTCATTCAAAATTCTGAATTCAAAGACGATGCCCTCGCTTTGCATTGGGAGTACACGCCAGGCGTGGCCCAAAATCTTGCGGGATTACGCTCTGCTCACATGCGCTGTTTGCTGGAAACTCTCAAGAATCAAATCACTGCATATCCAGCATTGGATTGGGCAACGCTCGAAGTCAGCGCAGACGGTGACCTTCTCACCCTTCTACCCACATCAGAAGACTTTCCAGAGGTTCTAGAATGGCTGGCCAACACGATAACATCATTTGAATTGGAAGCCGCCACCTGGTCTGAAGTCGCGACTGCAATGAAAAATGAATTGCAAGAGCGCGGTGCTTTTTCTGGAATAAATCCCATCGATCAATTGATGAAGCATCGGTTGTTTTCCAATCAACACCCCTATGGTGAGCGTCCCAGCGCCTCGTCGGTAAACGCCATCCAGCTTGAAGACATCAAAGCATTCCATCGAAAATACTACCTACCCAACAACTGCCATCTTGTTTTCTGCACCCCTGCAGGCATTCAAAATTTACAGGCAAATGCAACCAACTTCTTCAAAGATTGGAAAGCACGATCTGTCCCTGCTGCAAGTCTGGCACGCCCGGGTGTTGGACGCTACAATGAAGTTTCTTGGATTACATCCGACAACACTGAATTTCTGACATTTCAAGTGGGTCATGTCATGAGGCTCAAACCCGAAAATGACGACGAATGGATTTTAACAAGCTTGGCCAATGTCATTCGTGAGCGTATTCAATCCGTGCTTGAATCCAGCGCTCAAATCGAAGTAAATTTCGAATACGACAAGAGCATGGGGCAATTCATCATTCGTGGGAGTCATATTGCTGGGAGCCGCATTCTCGTCAACATTCAAGAGATTCTTAACGTGCTGCAGCTGATCACAGAAGAACTTCCGTCTGAAGAGGAATTAGCAGAAGCGCATGAACAATGGATAAAAGAACAGCATAGCCATTCAATGGATGCGACATTTGTTGCACAGGTGGCTGCATCGGGCCCGAGCAATGAGCGCCTCAAATCTGAAGAACAGATGCGAAATAGCCTCAGTGCAGTGACCCCCAATGATGTGCGCCGTGTAGCGAACAATCTTCTTCGTCCCCGAAGCCTGCAAATCGTCGGCACAGGACCGCAAAAAATTGGATTGGCCATTGGGGAATCCATCGATGGAAACGGAAACATCGACGAGTATACATCCGCTGGTGTGCTGATCGAGCCCTATTCGCCCGTACCCGGGCTCACACCTGACTCCATCTTTGATGCCTTTTACGCAGCTTGCGGTGGAAAGCGTGCATTCGAAGACTTGAACACATCACGCTCAGTTGTGCGCATGGACGCGGAAGGCGAAACGGTTTTTACGGTCACTACCGAGAACCAATACGGAATAAGGTTTGCCTCCTCGTTCGAAGACAATGGCCAGGTGGTGATGGAAAATATCGTCACCATGGAAGAGGGCTTCAAGCGTCAAATGGGCGTCAATCAAGCCATGAGCAGTAGGGAATACAGGCGGCTCAGGCCAGAACTTTATGCTGCGAGATTTCTGCACTTGGATGAACTCCAGGGCGAGGCCGAGGTTCTGGGCACCTTTGAAACCAATGGCACACTTCAGTATGTTGTGCGCATTCAGTTCGCCAACAACGTAGTTGAAACCCTGTTTTTCGATCAAACCTCGTCCATGCTCATCAAGGCAATTGTAGAACGCATGGGAGCCTCGGGGCCCAATCAAACAACATCTGACTTCGATGAATACAAAACGTACAATGGTTTAACTTTCCCCTCACGCATCACCCAAACGACCAATGGTCGTTCCGTTGAACTCGTTACGGAAGAAATGCGACTGAATGTCCGAATCAACTCAGATATCTTCGAGCGAAACTGACCCTTATGGAATCAAAAACACTTGTCAAATTAGAATCAATATCGGTTCAGCAAGCGGAGCATACGGTGCTCAAAGATGTCAATTTAACCATCGAAAGTGGCGAGTTGATTTACCTCATCGGCAAAACTGGCTCGGGTAAAAGCTCGTTGCTCAAGGCACTTTACGGTGACCTTCCCATCGCATCCGGGACGGGAGCAGTCTGCGGACATGATCTCACGCAAGTAAATCGTAAAAACATGCACCTCTTGCGACGAGACTTGGGCATTGTCTTCCAAGATTTTGCCTTGCTCCAGGATCGAACAGCCGAAGCGAACCTCGCGTTTGTGTTGCTTGCAACTGGCTGGAGTAAAGGTGCTGCTCTGCAATCTCGCATTCAAACTTGTCTCAAATCTGTTGGGCTTGAAACCAAGGGATACAAAATGCCGCACGCTCTGTCTGGCGGTGAGCAACAGCGCCTAGCCATCGCAAGATCTTTACTGAATGAGCCACCACTGATCATTGCTGATGAGCCGACAGGGAACTTGGATCCAGAAACGACAGATGGCATCCTCGGACTTCTGCACGAGTTGGCTCAACAAGAACGATCCGTCTTGATGGCAACGCACGACCATCGAGCATGGCATAAATACCCCGGACGAGTCATTGAGTGCATCGACGGAAAAATCACTCCCTATCAAAACAGTCCGTCATGAAACAAGGCGAGCGGCCGCTTTTGAGCATTGTCATTCCTGTCAAGCAAGACTTGGTCGGCCTCCAAAAAACCCTTGACATCTTGTTCCGACTGAGTGAGCAATCTCACAAGTTGGAACTGATTGTCATCGACGGAGGCGGCTGCGAACAAACCGCAACATTTTTGCTTCAGAATCAGCAGCGTATTCAACACATTCGCTCAAATGCTGACGCTGGAATCTACCAGGCGATGAATTACGGAAAAGGCTGTGCAACAGGCCGATGGGTTTGGTTTTGTGGCGCAGGAGATTTACCCAATGAAGCCACTTGGGAAATGATGCTCGTTGAAATGGAAGCATGGACGCATGACCGGCTGCACATCTTAGGAGTAGAACTCGGAGCCGACCGTGAAACTGGAGTCCCTGCGCATTATCCACCGCGTTGGGATGACTCGTTGATTTGGCGGAATACCACACATCACCAAGGTGTAATCTATCCGTTATCTGTCATTCAAGCCACTGACTTCGATCCACAATTTAGCGTTCTCGCGGATTATGCAGTGCATTTGCATTTTTGGGCCTCCGGACTTCAAGCCACCTTGCACGAAGTCACTTGGAGCCTCATCGAGGCCGGTGGCATCTCACGTCGATTTAGCTTGAGCCTTTACTGGCAAGAATGGCAACTCAAACGAAAAACGATTCGTGGGTGGCGCCTCCTCGCTCAGCCTTTCTGGTTGTTGATCAAATTTGGATTTAAAAAAACAGGAATCAGCCGATCGGGAGCGGCTTAATTATTCGACATCGCTTTCGCTATGGCCTCTGCAATCACATCACTCTCCGCCTGCCAATTCAATTTTTTCGATGCCTTTGCGCACTGGTCGCTCCATTTTGTTCGAGGTGCGTTCATCACTTCAGTAACGGCCTCAGCGATGCTCTCTGGACCATGGTCTCGAATGACCACACCGACATTCCACTCCTCAACAATCCTTCGCACCTCTGGCATAGGGCTGGCAACGATTGGAATCCCTGCATGGATGTAGTCAAAGAGCTTGTTGGGTAAGCTGAACCAATAATTGCCATGCACACCACGGTCTAAACTGAAGCCCAAATCAGCTGCAGCCGTCAAGGTGCAAAGCTCATTGAAAGGCATCTTTGGCAGGCAAATCAAGCGTCCATTGAGCGCTGACTGTTGCTGCTGGGCCCATTCAAATTCTTCACCTGCTCCCACAACAGCCAAGTACCAATGAGGTTGCAAGCGCAAAGCCTCTACAGCTTGAATGACCCCTCTGTCCTTATCAAGGTAGGCGCCTTGCAAAATTGCAAACGTGGCTGCCTCCGGAATCTCGAGTTTGGTCCTCCAATCCACTTGATTTTGAGTCTGCGTGCGTTTGAGAGGCATATTTCGAACGACAAATGGCTTTCCCGACCGCGCATTGGGATACCGCTTCTCATAAGCTTCTGCGATTGAATCATTCACCGTGATAATCGAAGCAATTCGAGGAAACAACCAGCGTTCGAGGTTCAACCAAACATTGCGCTGCAAAGGTCGGCCCGTTAAACCGGCTGCCTCTGTGAAAAATTCATGGCTGTCATATACCAATGGAACACCGTGCCATTTGGCTGCTAAATAAGCCGGCAAAAGCGTATCCAAATCATTGGCCCAAATGGCACCGCAAGGGGTCCGCAGCATCTGAATCAATAATCGTATCTGCCAGGTGGCATAGAATAAAAATCCACTCTGGAATGGCAAAGACAGTCTCCTTCCATCGAATGGAATGGTCAACTCATTCGAAGAAGGCATCATTCGACCGATTAAGTAGGGCGACCAAGACAACTCCCTCAACGTCGTGCAAGTCTTGAGCACTCGTTGATCATGGTTGAGATCATTCGAGACCAGAACGGCTATTCGCCTCCCAGTCGGAGAATTCATTGAGTCAGCCATTCATTTCTTCGTGAACGCGACGCAATACCTTCTTGGTATATTCTGGAAAATCTGCATTCATCATCCATCCGAAATAGCCTGGGTTGGAGCTCAAGATGTCAGCCACCTTTTTCCCCTTGTGCTGACCGAAGTTGAACAGCACCTCATTGGCATCATCGTATATAAATCGACCCGCGAGATCGGCAAACCTCTGCCGTTGACAAAACACATGCAAGTCATCCATATCCGTGGGGACAGGACCAATGGACTCGTCGTCAGCGATCTTGACGGTTGTCTCAGGGTATTTGGCCAACTGTGCGATCAAGACTTCCAAGGTCGCCTCAGTGTCGGGCAATGCTTCGTGGGCACCTTCCAGTTCTTTGCCGCAATAAAATCGGTAAGCGGCGCGCAACGTTCGCTGCTCCATCAAGTGGAAGATATTTTGAACGTCAATCAGATTGCGGCCTTCAAGATCAAAATCTATTCCACTGCGCAAAAACTCCTCCGCCAAGAAAGGCACATCAAATCGATTGGAATTGTAACCACCTAAATCGCATCCTTCCAAGAACTCAGACATGCTTTTCGCAAACTGCTTGAAGGTTGGACGGTCTTCAACATCTGCATCGTATATGCCGTGAATCAAACTTGTTTCCAATGGAATGGGCATCCCCGGATTGATGAGCAGGCGGTGAGCCTCACCGCGAGCTTCAGGCTTTTTTTCGACTGTACCATCGGGATGAACCTTGATCATTGCGATCTCTACGATTCGATCTTTGGACAAATCGGTACCTGTCGTTTCCAGGTCAAAAATGACCAACGGCTTTTTCAGTCTAAGTGTACTCAAATCCATAGCTCATTTATACGATAGGTCGGTCCAAGTCAAATCCCTCCAAGTAATCTGCTACGCGGCGCACGAAGCTTCCACCGAGCATGCCATCAACAACTCGATGATCATAGCTGTGGCTCAAGAACATCATTTGCCTCACACCGATGACATCGCCTTCGGGAGTTTCAATCACAGCCGGCTTCTTTCGAATGGCACCGAGGGCCAAGATTGCGACCTGCGGCTGATTGATAATCGGCGTTCCCATGACGTTTCCAAAGGTGCCTACGTTCGACATTGTGTAGGTTCCACCAGCCGTATCATCAGGTTTTAATTTACCAGCTCTCGCTCGACCTGCCAAGTCGTTGACTTGATTGGCCAGTCCCACCAGACTCAGTTGATCCGCATTGCGAATGACGGGCACAATCAAGTTGCCCGAGGGCAACGCCGCAGCCATGCCGAGGTTGATTTGTTTTTTGATCACAATACGGTCACCATCGACACTTGCATTCACACCGGGAAAATCTCGAATGGCCTTGACAATGGCCTCTGCAATCATCGGTGTAAACGTCAACTTCGTTCCGTGCGCCTCTTGAAATGCTTTCTTGTTTCGGTTGCGCCACTCGACCATCCGGGTGACGTCTGCTTCCACAAAGCTCGTCACGTGAGGGCTCGTTTGCACCGAGCGCACCATATGATCGGCAATCATTTTGCGCATTCGGTCCATCTCAACGATTTCATCTCCTCCCGATACAGATACAGCCGGGCTTGATTGCGCGCTAGGCATGGCCTTTGGTGCGGCTTGAAGCGGAGCAGCCGGCACTGGAGCGGAGGCTGCAGGCGAGGCAACAGAAGCACCTCCTTGAGCGATGTAATCCAACATGTCCTTTTTCGTCACCCGCCCTTCCGCACCTGAGCCCGGTATCGTTTCCAATTCGATCGGCTTGATTCCTTCAGATTGGGCGATGCTGCGTACCAAAGGTGAATAAAACCTTCCTGATGCTCCAAGTCGAGGAGGCATCTCCAACAACGGGGACTGCAATGCCTCCAAAACAGTTGATTCAGGAACTTCTGTCTTCACTATTTCTGGAACAGGCGTCTCAACCGGAGATGGTGCCGGTGTGGGCGTCGGAGCAGGGGCCTTTTTCGCTTGTGGCGCAGCAGCCGGAGCAGCGGCTTGATCGCCTTCTGCTTCGACTTCAAATCGAGCAATCGCTTGGCCTACTGCAACGGTGTCTCCTTCTGAGACGAGCCACTCAAGGAGCGTCCCGTCTTCAGGAGCGGGGACTTCACTGTCCACCTTGTCTGTGGCAATTTCGACCATCGGCTCGTCGGCCTCGACGCTTTCGCCTGGTTGGGTTACGAATTTGGTGATGGTAGCCTCTGCTACGCTTTCACCCATTTTTGGGAGAAGTATTTCAATTTTTGCCATGGCGATGTATTGCGCGGTGCGAAATTAAGGCTTCACGGATGACTCCAAGGTCAACCGTCCATCTATAATCGCGAACATAAGCCAAAAGGGTTCTGTGACGGGCTCGATTGGAACCTGAATTCGATCTGGAAAATACGTATTTCTGAAGCCGAGAATCATTCGCAAAATCGTCAGGGATCCCAACCCACGTGCGCTTTGCAATGAGAACATCCACAGCCGACAAAATCCAAGTTGCTCTTCCAGCCACCAAAAATAATGGGCTCAAACAGACAACACTCAATGCCAGAAAAACATCAAAAGTGCGCTTGATTCGCTTCGCTCGAGGGAGATGAATGGCGCGAGGCCAATCCGAAATAGAGCCCAACTCGGGACCACCAACCCCCACAACATTGCCTCCCTCAGTCCAAGCAATTCGAAAATGGATATTTGAATTAGCAACGCCCGTCATGGCCGAAATCTTCTGAGTGGCTGTCAGTTCCCTGCCACTGAGGATGACTTCGTTGATTCGGTGAATTCGAATCACTTCATTTAAATCACTCAGACCTCCCAAGAATGCAACTCCATCTCCAGCAAGCCCATTTGCAGTGGCATTGCGATCCCCCGGATGCAACGCTCGAATCTTTCGAGTCGTTGACACGCTCGGTGGCTCAAGCTCTGCAATTAAGCTTTCAATGGCTTCGAGCTCTGTCGGGCTCGATATGAAAAGCCTGCGCTTCTGTCCCCCTTCGCTCCACCCCCTGCCCTTGTCCCATCGCCATCGAACCGCCAATACAATGAGGGGCAAAATCAATGTGCCAAACACCAAAATAGCACGGCTGAATCGCATGTTTTCAGGGAGCAACCCATAACCCGCCAGTAAAAACAAAGCTCCCATCAATACACCACGAACCAATGGCATCAACTTCCACGGCCGGTCGTATCCACCCTGAAACTTAAGTGCCAAGAGCCACAGTGCAGAGTATATCCCCGTAGCTGGCATCGCCCAGTTCCAGTCATATTGAATGTTTTTGAATGCACCGTATTGCATCAAGAAAACCAAAAGAGCTGACCAAAACAGACTGAATTCCAACGCGGGCAGTTTCACTACGCGCAGGACGCGAGCCAAGATGGCCAAAGATGCTCGGAAGTAAATCGCCAATTGAATTAAGCTCAGCATGGCTCGGGCATTCCCCCCTGAAAAATGAGTGCGCGCAAAAATCTGCATGGCCTTGTAAAAGACCAGAACGTAATTCAGCGAACCTTTTTTGGTGCTTTCTCCCTTGTAATGGATGATCGAAGTCTTCGTGAAAAAGTGATTCTCCCATCCTCCTTTCAACAGGCGCCAACTCAAGTCAATGTCCTCACCATACATAAAGTAGGCTTCATCAAGCATGCCGACCTCATCCAAGGCCTCTTTTCGCATCCACATGAAAGCGCCACTCAAAATCTCGATGCGATGATTGTCGTCGGTACCGAGGTGCCCCATGTAGTATTGATTCAACTTCTTTGAACGCGGCGCCAACTTATAAAGTCCAGAGATTTTGCAGAACGCAGCCCATGGCGTTGGCATCCCGCGTTTGGATTCAGGCAGGAATCGCCCCATACCATCGACCATGGGCACACCCATTCCACCCAATTTGGGCGAAGCATCCGCATATTCAAGGCATTTACTCAGTGCATCTTCCGGTATGACTGTATCAGGATTGAGGAGCAACACCCAACGACCATTGCACTGTTCGATTGCGCGATTGTTTCCTCTTGAAAATCCAACGTTTTCATCCAAGGCAAGCAGCTTCACCTCAGGGAACTGTGTTCGCACCATCGCGCAACTCCCATCCACTGAGCGATTGTCCACCACCCATATTTCAGCCTTAAAACCACGTGATTTTAAATCGTGCACACTCGCGCGCACACTTTGCAGGCACTGAGATAAAAAGTGCTCCACATTGTAATTGACAATGATTATGGATACGTCCACGCCGTGAATTTAAAGCCAAACGAGGCGATCAGCCGAATGAAAACGAGATAATGGCTTCAATTGGTATACGGCAATCGTTGCCTCAAACTTTGAACCAACGTAGCCTCATCCGCATGCTGTAAATCCTCGCCCACTGCTATACCACGAGCAATTGAAGTGACTTTGATACTGAACGGGCTCAGTTTACGGAACAAATAAAAAGCCGTCGTTTCACCTTCCATCGTGGCAGGAAGTGCAAAGATGACCTCTCCCTCTTCCTGCGCAGCGATTGCCGTTGCCCTTGCAACCAAAGATTCAATGTTCAAGTCATTGGGTCCTACGCCTTCCATCGGGCTGATTACACCACCGAGGACATGGTATCGCCCTTGAAATTGCCCCGTGGCCTCGATGGCCAATAAATCACGGAGGTCCTCCACCACACAAATGACGTGCTCCTTGCGCAACGGGTTGACACAAATTGAACACTCTTGTTCCTCCGTGAGATTGTGGCAAGTTGAGCATCCACGAACGCCTTGTCGCATCAGCTGAAACGATTCTGAGAAAGAATTCACCTGATCATCTGAGCGACGCAAAAGATTCAAAACCAATCGCAAAGCAGTTTTCCGACCAATGCCAGGTAGCGATGCCATTTGGTCCACGGCCGCTTCGATGAGTCGCGAAGGAAGTTCCATGCGGCAAATTTACGATGTTGTCCCATCTTTGGCACATGAATCCGCAAATGGTCATTGGGGTGTTTATTGCCTACGTCCTCACTTTGCTCGCTATTGCTCGGTGGACAAACCGCAGGGTCAAAACGAGCGATACAAGCCAGCATTTTTTTGCAGCAAATAAATCTGCACCTTGGTATGCAGTCGCGTTTGGCATGCTCGGCGCATCACTCAGCGGTGTGACGTTTATCAGCGTGCCGGGTTGGGTGGATAGCCAAGGATTTACCTACATGCAGATGGTATTTGGTTATTTGATCGGCTACGGTTTTATCATGGCGGTTTTGATGCCGCTTTATTACCGCATGGGTCTGACGAGCATTTATGGCTATTTCGCTTCTCGATTTGGAGTCAAAGCCTACAAGACGGGAGCGGCTTTTTTCATCCTTTCACGCGTCATTGGCGCTTCTTTTCGCCTGTTTCTGATCGCTCTTGTGCTGGACTTGTTTGTGCTCCAACCTCTGGGCTGGAACTTCCAGTGGAGAGCCTTTAATCTGGTCGACATCCCACTGGGGTATGCCGCTTCAGTCGCCGTTATATTGGCTGTCATATGGAGCTACACTCGGCAAGGAGGACTGGGAACCATTGTGTGGACGGACACCCTGCAAACTGCGGCTATGCTGATTGCTGTGGTCTACTCTGCAAATGCCATTGTAGAAGCCCTGGACTGGTCTTGGTCAGAGGTTCCCACTCGCATCGCTGAGTCTCCTTGGAACCACTGGGTTGTTTGGGATGACTGGAAGGCATCCAATCACCTTGTGAAGCATTTGTTGGCAGGTGCATTTGTGGCCACGGCAATGACGGGGATGGACCAAGACATGATGCAAAAAAATCTGGCTTGCCGCAACCTAAAAGAGGCGCGCTGGAACATGGGAAGTTTTTCAATCGTTTTAGTATTCGTCAATGTTTTGTTCTTGGCTCTGGGTGCATTGCTCTACAGCTGGATCGAGATGAAGGGTATTTCGATCGAACGTGCAGACAGCCTATACCCCACTGTGGCTTTGGATGGTGGATTGGGAATTGGACTTGGCCTCATTTTTCTGATTGGCCTGCTGGCCTCGGCATTCAGCTCAGCCGATAGCGCATTGACCGCCTTGACGACTTCCGTATGTGTCGATTTACTTCACACGGAGGACATGCCCGTCGCACAGGCTTCAAGAAAACGAAAACAAGTTCACTTTGGAATGACCGTGATACTTTTTGGAGTGATCATGGCATTCAGCAGCGCCAACGACACCAGTGTTGTTGCCGCCATTTTCACGGCAGCGAATTACACTTACGGCCCCATTTTAGGATTGTTTGCCTTTGGGCTTGCGACGACTATGACGCCAAATGATCGATTCATTCCATGGGTTGCGATTGTAGCTCCTTTATGCTGCTACGGCCTCGAATCCTATTTGGATTCAACCTTTGCTTTCAGCTTTGGATTCGCGCTTCTTCCTGTCAACGGTTTGATGACGTTTCTGGGATTGGCTGCTGCGTCTTCCACGTTGCGTAAAAAATGAATGTGCGGCCCTTTCGCATTGCAGCAAAACTTAAATTTGCAGCTTCAACGGCGTGAAAAATTTCTGAACTGATTGCTTGCCATGACGCAACGTACCTCTCAACTGCTCAACCGACTCTCTGAGTCCGCCACTATTGCCATGGCGAGAAAGGCGACTGAATTGAAAAAGTCAGGTGTTGATGTGATTTCACTCTCCCTCGGAGAACCTGATTTCGACACGCCTGAAATTCTGAAGGAGG
>Ga0206677_10002917_pt1 | contig 14694 bp, 6 predicted proteins | sample M130m12015metaG_FD_155475 | JGI IMG/M metagenome (GOLD analysis project Ga0206677, IMG submission 155475) | Ammonia-oxidizing marine archaeal communities from Monterey Bay, California, United States - M1 30m 12015 | ecosystem: Environmental > Aquatic > Marine > Intertidal zone | place: USA... | reverse complement strand
GGAAATTTATGCCCTTGAGGTTTCATCATATCACGGCTGCCGATAATCGCAATTGGAATCACAACTGTATGCGGATAGGATGCGGCAAGGCGAGCCACACCTGTCTTACCAGGAAGCAAGAACGGTGCTTCCTCACGCTTTGAACGAGTACCTTCAGGGAAGATTCCCAAAGCACGTCCTTGGTCAAGAACATCAGCAGCGCTGGAAAGCGCATCCAACCCACCACTTTCCCGCTGTGTCTCAATTTGTCCAGTACTCTTCATGACAAACCGAGTCCAAGCTTTTTGGAAGTGCCCATCCTTTGCAAGATAGTGCGTCGTTCTGCGAGATGAAAGAATAACAAGAATAGGATCGACGTGAGATAAATGGTTTGCAGCAAGAATGACTGAGCCTTTACGCGGAATGTTTGAATCTCCACGAACTCTTAATCGAATCATAAAGCGGAAAAGAGGCACGATTGAAAGTCTAAGAAAGTTGTAAAACAAGTTCTTAGGGGTCTTTTTACCAGTTGTTGGAATCAACCAATGCTTTCGCAGGGAATCCCACGCAGCCACGACCTCTTGGTCTGCCTCCATGAGTCAAGGGTTTGCAGGTGGGGTTTTGATGCTTTGGAAGGAAACTAAGAGTTATTGTGTATTTATTCGATGAGAGAATGACAATCAATGATATGTTCACAATCCCCGCTGAATATCTCAGTTAGATATGGCTTAAATGAAATATTGGTTACTTGTTTGGATTTTCCTTGAATAGGATGAATAATTGTTATTTTCACAACATCCGTTAGGCAGCTTGCGTAAGCAGTTAGTTGGTACCACCATTTATCCTCATTAATCCATTTTCCTGTTTTGTACTCAACAGCCTCATTCTTTCCATTCGATTTTAAAATTAAGTCTATTCTTCCAATTATTGCGATATAATTTGAACCTATTACGTATTTCATCAAGACATCTCTTTCCGTCTCTATGGACTCGGGTTCAGTCCTGTTAATGTGGAATTTAAGCCTCCTCAACATAGGTATTGTCTGTGAAATGACTTTCTGAACTCTGGCATCGTGAATAGAATTTGGTAATAAATGTTTCAAAAAATGATGAGCAAGGCTATTATTTAAGGCCCCTTTTGAAAGGTCATTCATCGCATAATTTACTTCGGCTATTCTCTCATCCGATTTATCCATCCCGTTCTCTAGTACCCATTCCATTATGTTGTGAACAATAATTCCCGAAGCACGTGAATCTGAAGAAATATTACGCTCAGTTGCATATTTTGAGAAATCATCGGCAATACATTCATATTCTTTTTTTGAAATTTGTTTAAAACAATCTCTCTGACACATTGGACACTCTTGATACTGAGCTAAATCCGAGATACTTGCAATAAAATATTGAGACATAAAAATCTTCAAAAGAGGTCGGTAAAGTCAATGCTTTCTTGAGGAGGATCAAAATATTGATGTAATCTACCAATTACTTCAGATGGCGAATCTCTGGCAACTTCGAATGGTATGCAGCAAACTAAATCAGCATCACTCGGTCTTGTAACTTCTTCAATACCAAAACCTTCTTCCAAATTAATTACACCTTCTGCTGACCATAATGTAAGTATTGAATGGAAATGAATCTTTAGGGGAGTATCTTCTGGATTTCGCTGAATTTGATAAACAGAGTTACCTTTCAATGAATATCCCAAGCTAGAATCTAAGTGTTCTAGCCTATGAATCAAGTTAACAACTCTGTCTTCATCAAGCATTGTTGGAGATGGTGGAGTGCTTGCTTTCAGATACTGTAATAATTCATATCCATGAATCCTGTTTAATATCGAATGTTCAGTGGAGTTCCTGAAATCCAGTAGACAACCTATGCAAGCTCTTTGACATTTACTGCCATGGCAACGTTCTCCTTTCAAACGCGCTTCCGTTTGAGACAATATTGCTTGAATTGCATCATCATCTAACAGGTCAACCAAACCAGCTCCCCCCGAAACTGCGTCAAACAAGAAAATATCGATATATTCGTCGTTCGTGTTTTCAGTGATAGCCTTGTCAACCCTTGGTAATGAAATATGTCTATAGCCCCCTTCAATTTCCCTATCAACTAAGTTTAGATACAGTGTGGTTTCGGTTATTAGTGATTCTTTGATTGCAGTAATGGCACCTCTCATTGTCGCACTGAGTCGTTGTTTCATATCAAGTGGTGAGGTTAGTTTAATTCTAAAGAATATTAAATCTGTACGAAAACTGTATCCAAAAAACAAACCGCTTTCCCATTCTCCATTACAAAGTCGTTTTGATGCCTCGATAAGTTCAGGTTTCCTCTCTTCAGGGAATCTACGTGTTTCCTCAGGTGAAATTGAATATGGGCGATTGTGACCTTGTGATCTTGTATCTTTTTCGTCGAGAGCCACCAACCCACAAGATTTGCATATTGACCATCCATTATCGCTATATCCTCGATTGGCAACGACAAGTTCTGTGCCTTCTCCTTCTACATCGTCCTTTTGCATAGAGTAAGCTTTGATGTTTTGCCATTCTTTACTTTCCCAAATGAGCTGTTGATTCTCAGCATCATTATTGTTGATGTACGGGGAAGGGAATTTAGCTTTAGCACGAAACTTTCGACCGATATTTGTTTGTCTCGTTTGGTCAATTGCTTCCATCGGACCATATCCATTGATTTTCACATCACCTGTACGTTCATTTTTACTTTGATCTACAGGAACTATTCGCGGTGCAAAACCATCAGGTCTGATTAATTTTTTAGATAATATTTCGCCGTCTCTAGCACTCACTTTGCAGATTGGGCATGGATTTTTGTCTTTCTGTAAAGATGTGTCCACGCTTTTGAATACTGTGTCGCATTCATTACAATAGTTATATTCTGTGAGATATTTTTCTTCATCACCAAATATATGCTGTACTCGGTTGATAATTGCCTCAGGATTACTTGGTATCATCGTTGCTGTCATTCCGTGCGAAAGGTAGGTTTTCTTGTCTATGGTAAGATAGTTGCCTGGTACAAAGCTATTTAGTGCAATTCTCATGTCCTGTGATGTATTAACTGTTAGTTTGGTTTCTCCATCAGCACTCTCACGCGCAGTGAATGTGCAAACGTCTAAGGGAAATGCGAAAGAGGGGACCATGCCGCGCTGAATTAAGACCTCAAGTAAGCCTTTTTCGTTTTGCTCCATATCAATCACCTCTTTCCATTTTCTTCATATTTTCGAGGTTCTTGATAAACAAGCTATCATTTGACGATTGAATTCGAAGCATCTCTTGGGCTTCAGAATTATTTTCCATCCTTAAGTATTTGATAATCTTATCATAGAGGTGCTGTTCTGATTTATTTTGTAATGAATTGACAAATTCAGTAAATCGTTCATGGCTGTATTGATTTTGTGAATGATTTGTGAAAAATGTTCTAACAGAACCTAAGCTTTCCATCAACTGCTGAGCATTTTTTTCTCCAGGAGTCATACCTTTGAACGTCAACTCGTCTTGGTTATATTCAAGCCGCTTGAAAAATTCCTGCAGAAGCAATGCATTAAGATGTCTCTTTCGGATGCGTTGATTCCTAGTGTAAATTCGCGGGGCTTTATCAGGATGCGTGACTAATTCCTCCGGGTTTTCAAAATATGATATTGCATAAGAGCTGTTGTCACAATATGTGAGTGCAATTGAAAGCTCGGCAGAACCTCTACCTGCACGCCCTACTCTTTGTTGATAATTCGAGGAATGTGGAGGTACATTTCTTAGAGCGACCACAGTCAAAGAACCTATATCGATACCAACTTCCATTGTTGTTGTACAACTCAAAATATCTATCGGTGGTTCTTCAACAGGATCTGTTGAATCAATATTTCTAATTGGGACATCCTGAAATTGAAGTTCATATAGTTCAGTTTTTGAGAACACAGCTTTTTTATCCGTCTTTTGTCCAATCTGTGCAGTGTGCTCTTCTGTTCTGAAAATCATTATTCCTGAATCATCGCTATTATCAAGATTGATTTTCTCGTTGCGATTACTCCAATAAAAAACATGCTGATCTAAGAATGCTTTTTTGTCCTTATCAGAAGGATCATATATCTCAAAATCGTAATTGTGGCATCTAGAACACATCGAGTCATCGATATCTGGTGTAACGCGAACTCCATCACATCGTGTGCAAACTCTTGTACGGTTATCCCCTTTTGGGAAGAGTATAAATTTGTCTGCATTGAATGAAAAGTAATTTGGGGCTGTTTCATTAAGAATCGATTTTATGAAAGCTTTTACCTCATATACGTCCCAATTTTCTATAACATCGCTGCTACAGGAAAATTCAAGCCATTTGATACACTCTTGAGCTACAGCATCTTCTGTTATTCCTTCCCAATGGAACGGACCTTCTTTGCCTATTGATTCAAGCCACCATTGAGGATATGTTATCATGCCATGGTATGTTATACCATGATCTTTATTGAATAATCGGCGCATTGGCCTTCTTGTATTTTTAAATCCAGATTTGTTTTTATCATTAGGAAATTGGTCGTAGACCATCCTTCCAATTTGTATAAGAATTCGTTCATCAATCTCATATTCTTCATTTTTCATAGCTTTAAGGTAACCCATCCCAAGTTTTTCTATGTAGAAGAATCGTTCACATATATGAAACAATAAAAGCCCTGTCCATGATAGGTTTATTCTTTTTGTTTGGTACTGGTAATCGAAATAACTTTCTTTCAATGTTCTTTTACTTTGACGAGGTATTGTTGTATCGCTTAGAACAGAAATAACCTCATTCGCTAATTTGGAGGCGATGTGAATAGAACCGGAAGAATGTTCAAGAATATTGTTTTTCATAATGCCTCTATATGCTATTTCGCGATTAGAGTCAACCGTTCGATTAAACTGGTTTTGAATTAGGGTTATATTTTCATCGACCCACTCTTCAACATCTTGTTCATTATACCTTCTCGAGAGGCCAAACTTCCTTATGTCCTGGTTCAAGGAATCTGGTATTGCTTTCTCTAATTGAATTAATTTACGTACTTCTTTATGGATTATTTTGGACATAACTTCATTATCTGATGCGTTGCCTGTGCTTTCCTTTGCTAAAACCTCATCAATTCGGTGATTGATGTGTTCAAGAACATTTGACATTCGCAATTCATTATCAATTTCTTCATTGGTGGATGCCAATAATGAGTTTGCAACATCCATTGATTCAAATTCGCCGGGGTTGTATTTCTTTAATTCTGAACAAATCCAAGCCAAAATATCAATTTGATCAAGATGAAATGTAGTTCGATCATTCCTTCCCTCAGTATTCTCAAATGGATTTGCTCTGAATTTTGCAGACCAAAGAGCAAACCAAGGGTACATTCGACTTACTGTTCGTAAGTGAGGGGGTATCTTCTTGTACCATTCTTGACTTAGCATGGTTACAAGTAATCGTCGGCTTTCATCTGTAAAACCTATTGCCCCAAGACGTTTTGCTAATCGTGCTGCTTGCTGTCGGCCATCAGAAAAAACGAGGGCTTTCTTCCCCCGATTTGCTGTTGTACTTCCTTTGACTGGGTCTTGTAATGCAGTTGCTTCATTGACAATTTTAACAAACGCATCATCTCCACGGGTTTCCTGGTCGGTAATCTGTGGGACTTTGGCATTTGAATGATTTAGTTTTGTTCTAGGGCAATGTAGGAAATCAATAAGTTCAGGTTTGTCATTTCTAATATGATATTGCCCTCCACCATGAATAGGATCATCCGGTTTCCATTTAATTGTTAAGAATCCATCTATGTCTGTTCGTGTAAATCCTACGACGGTGAACAACGCTTCGTTGTTCTCTAACTTATGACCTTTAGAATATGTCACAAGTTTTCCTGTAACTGTATTGAGGATATGTGTTGCCTTTTCTACGTTTTTTGTTCGATTCGCAGCAAGCCCAATCAAATAATCATTCAATCCAACACCATCCATAGAAAGGCTGTAATTTCCATTCGATTCTGACCAAGCAGAGAGAGATTCCCTGTCTTCCACAACGATTGATTTGTGGGTTTTACCGGGGCCCCTCACATTTTCATTAGGCTTGGAAAACTTACCTGATTTGATTGGTAACCACAGCCGTATGAACGGCTCTCCAGTATTACGATCGCTAAGCAACTCGTAAGTTCTACCTCCGCAAGCCCGGCCATTTTCTTGAATTAAATCACATAATTCTCCTGAGTCCGAATGAATTCTTGCACATTTCACACATATTCTAAGATGGGGGAGTCCTCTCATGAAAAGATGTGCTCGTAATGGAAGGAGTGGTTTCCCGTCAGAGTAATTCTCACCAGGGCCGATCTTTTTTGTTCTCGCTATAATGTCCATTAGCGTTTCAGTAGCTTCTTTTCCATTGGTCACTTTCCCCCATAGTTTTTCAGATAAATCTGATAATCTTAAAGCCGAGTATTCGGATTTCAAATTGAGCAATTCTGGTTGATTTAGAATTGTATAGAATTTTTTGAACAATTTGCTTTGAGATAGTCGTTCATACCAAATGTTAGAAACGATGCTTTCAATTCCATCAGAATCATGAGAACTAAAATCTGTGCTAATTGGCTTTTCCTTTAGAAGTTGCCAAATGTTCAAAATATTTTGATCTGGCTTAACGAAATGGGTTGATGCTAAATTTGCAAAACCATCTCTGAGCTCTTTGTTAATTGTAGAATCAGTGGCCAAGTTCAAATCAAACATTTGCTCCCGAATTCCCTTTGGCATAGTAAATTGTTTCTTGATGTGTCTGCATGGCCATGTCTCATTGGACAGTGCCCCATCATCGGAATACCCGCGAACCCCGGTTAATCCTGCAACAAATTTTAGTTTCTCATCATTATGAGGTTCAATTTGATCATCTGAGTCTTTACCTAAACTTGCACTGGTTAGAATAAATTGAATATTGTCATCTTCTGCCTCAATAACTGCTCTTAATCGGTTAAGGAGCATACTAACTTCGGTGCCCATTGCACCCTCATACAAGTGAGACTCATCTAATATCAGGAGCAATTTTTTATTTTCTCCTTTCATACGAGCTTTTCGCAACCATTTTTTGGTATTTTCCCAAAAAATATGTTCGATAGGACGCATCAACATGTACTCTAGCATACTGTAATTCGTTACGAGTATGTCCGGAGTCCCTCCTTTGGCTAGAATGTTTTGGAGGGTTGCAGATTCTTCCAAATTTAACTCGTCATCGGGTTGTTTATTGAGCAATTGTTCTTTCCAAAATTGCCGAAGCCCACCCATGTGCATCTCTTGCCTACTGATAAGTTCACGATCGTGAGACTCTGTGGTAAATCTGGGTTTCTGTATTTTCTTCAGTTTTTGTCCTTGCCCCCAACTTCTTGGCCCACGCCCCTTAATCTGTTCAAACCAATCAAGGTTCCATGCCTCCCTGTCGAGATAAAATTGCTGTTCAAAGTAATCCTCGAGATTAATTTGTGGTAACTTCTCGTCTTCACCTCGATATATATATCTAAGTTGATATACGGCTTCGTCTCCGTATTCATCATAAATCTGTCTGAATTTCAATAGAGGCAAATCTTTGTTTTGCTTCTCCTCATAGAGACGGAATCCTTTAGCTGGGATTTTTTTGTTTTTCAACATTTTTTCCCAAAGATGAGTACGTGACTCCTCCATTACAGTGTATGCTTTTAGCAAACTTGAGAATTCTCTAGACACGCGCCCTGCATCCCATTCTCGATTCCCTTTTTTGCCAATAACCTGATTTCCTTCCTTATCCAATTTGAGTTTAGCATACCATCCGTGGTAAGGGGCTCTGCTTGTATACATGCCAAATTGAGGAGTACGATTGTAACCAAGTTGACTGATGTGTTCACTTAATTCGACGTCCCCAACATACTCTCGTAATCTTGAAACCTGATCGGCAACTAAAGCATTCATAGGGTAAAGGATTAATGCCCTAACAGCTCTATCGACCGGCTCTTGAGTTTGATTTCCTATCCCCTCATTCGCTAGATGAAGTATCATCGGCAACATGAAAGCTTCAGTTTTTCCTGAACCAGTACCAGTGGCTACAACGATATGTTTTCCTTCGAGGTATCCTATGATTGATTCAACTTGGTGTGGAAATAATTTCCACCCTCCAAACTTCTTTGATAATACATGAAGTGCTGATTTTAATTGTTGTTCTAAGTCTTTAGGAACTGTATATTCCTTCATAATAGCCTGTATTGCAAGATTGAATTCGTCCTCATGTGCATTCTTGGTAGGAATCTGACCGACTACAAATCCGTTTGATAATTTTCTACCTAATTTGTATCTTGGGATGCATTCTATCAGTGGCTCTTGAAGTAAAGGGTAACGATCAGAGTCTTGCATTAATGAAAGACGCTCTTTTTGTAGATTTTTTGGCCACCCCGATGCCTCTCCTGCGATGAGTGGATATCTGCGTTGTATGTCACTAATGTGTTCATTTCGTAAATTATTCCAAAGAGCATTAATTCTCATCAAACCACCATCCTAATCTTTTGAGCAATCGTTTCTTTATTTGATTCTCATACTGACCTGAATAAACTGGTTTGAAAACCACATCATCTCTATTGCTCTCATCTTGATTAAAGAGGTCATATATTTCACTTGAATACCCTTTCCTGCCAAACATGAAATTATCAGGATCTAAACCTTTGAAGCCAATTGCTTTGAGGTACAATAAGTGGATTGCTTTAAGCGTCTCTCTTTCAAAATATCTCACATCATCAGGGTCGAATAAATACGTCAGATTTCTATCATCAAGCATAAAGTTCTCATCTACCTTCTTTTTTAGCCATTCAGGAGCCGTGGTGATGTTACTACTTCCAAATTTTGAAAACGTTTTGAACTGTCCATCTTCGTTATATTCTGATATGAATGCCTCATAGTCATGATACTTGTTTCCAACTTTACTACTCCTAAATCTGAAAAGCAGTGAAAATTTTCGATCTCCTACTTTGACATATGGTGCGCCAGAGTAATCTTTGCTCCGGCTGAAAAATGGATGTGGTGAATTTTTGATACTATTAAAATCCCCATATCTGTAGTTCCTTCCTTGACCAACTTGTCTTGGTTCTATCATTCGTTCATGTTCTCGTTGATCTTTAGAGCCAGTCCATACGACCGTTTGGGATGAATCATCTGCCCATTGAAATGACTCTATTGGTTCCCAGCCTCCTGCCAAATCAATTATAGAGATTACTTCAGCAAACCATTCGCTTGGTGTCCGTGATAGTTTGGCAGTATATGGGTGGTTGACATGATCAAAATTAATCGAAGAGACTCCGCTTGGGATTTGTTTTCTAGAAATCCAACGACGCCCGTGGCCGTCTTGCTGAATATCTAAATCCGTAGATAGTTTGTTGAAAGGTTTAGCTGAAACGAACATTTTGAGGTTCTCATCAGCATTTATTGCCTCTAAATCAACATAATCTCTGCGTTTTGTCCAACGATTCCACCGCCCTTCTCTTTCCATTGGTGGCAATCGCATGAATTCGGGCATTTTCTTTAACAGGTCGACTATGGTACTCATTGCTTTAATTTCCCCCACGTCAAGATACTTTTGCTGGAGTAAGTACCATGCAAGTCTTGCCTTTCGAGAGATGTTTGAAACATAAGCCTGATTTTCCTCCTCCGCTAAACCATAGGCCCACCGAATTACCTCGCTAAGAATAGAATCTGATGATTTGGTTTCTAATAGCTCAATTGAATTTAGAATATTTATATCGATATGGCTAAACTCATCTTGTGCTAGTGAATTAAGAAGTTGAGAAATCAATTTTTGACTTGGAGCAAATTTATGTCCGTATTCAATCTTTGTTGAAGGCTCGCTAGATACATTCTTTCCTGCATTTAATTCGATTGGGACAGGTGATGAATCTTCGGTAGACTGGAGTGTAAATTGCTGATATCCCTCACCTGTTAGCTGAATCCAAATTACTCCTCGACCGTTATCGTATGCCCATTCTAATCGTTTTGGTTTGGGCGTGTGCCTTGTTACTGTTACCATGCGTTGTTTCTCTTGGGTGGCTACTGTGAATAATATTCCTAGTAACCCTTTTTGACCACTAAAAGAAATCTTCTTTAATTCACCGTCCCGAGTATAACTTAGGCGTTGCGTGGACTGTTCATACCAGATGACATTAAATGATGACTTTTCCTTACGAATCTCTCTTGGAAAATGTCTTGTTATAGAATTTGTAATGATATTATGAGCATTTCTGCTTGGATTTTTTGCTTGATGCATAATCTTCGTAAGGTCTTGATGTACTTTAGACCAAATATCTTGTTTCGCAAGATAGTCGAATGAAAAAGGTCGTCTGAAATCAAACTCGAGTAATGTCCCATTTGAAGAATCTATTCCACCGCCATCCATGAATTCAAGAATGTTTACTTTTTCTTGATAATCATTTAAGAATCCCCGCAATTGATCATCTCTTCCAAACTCCTTCGGTAGATACAGAATAGCGGAAGGTGATCCGTGTGGTATTGTGCAGGTGGCTTTTTTTCCAACATCGTGACGATATTTGTAGGTAATCGTATTTGCATCCTCAGTTTTGAACAAAAACCAAGTCGGAATTCTGAGACTAGGCAGATGTATTTTAAATCTATTTTTACGTACCCTTGCATCAGTTTTGCCAAGAGGCGTTGTAGAAAACTTCCAATCCGAATACGAGTCAAGTATTAACCCATCATCAATTTGAGTTAGACTATGATTATATTTCTCGTTAAATTTACGTTTTATCCTAGCCTTGACACTATCCCATTCCCCCTCCAATTCATGGCCCCAATCTTCTTCTAGAAGAGGGGGTAATCTCGCAAAATGCTTTGCCTTATTTTGATTATTCCCACGTTTGTCAATCACTAAATAATGGGTAAAACTGTGATATTGGTAAGATTCGCTGTTGTAGTCCTCGATGTGTGCAGGGCAGTCGTAACGATCTCCTGCTCTTAATTTACAATACCCAGGCATACGTTTGAAATGAGCTACAACATCTGATTCAGGCAAGAAATTCATCTTGCCGCTATTTTCACAATCGTGTGCACAGAACTCATTGAAGATTTTCCCCGATAATTTTGAGTCTCTGAATCTCTGATACGTGTTACCAAATTCTTGCAGAAGATGTTTTTCCATTTCTTCGATTGAGAAAAATTCACCTTTTTCTCTTGCTTCAGCGAATGAGTTGCCAACGAGAGCTCTACCAAACTTTGTGCTCACGGATTTTGATTACCAACACCAACTTATAGCTATTGTTCCGGTGAGTTTAAGCAGTGTCGTGGTTGAATAGATATCGTGCCAGCTAGGTTTGTTGAGGGAGTTGGCTGGCAACGAATCAACCCAGTGAATGATGAATCTGTTACGATGCATCTGCAAACATTTGACATTAGTATTCCTGAACGAGCAGTATGCAATATAAGTGAGTATACAGGTTTTTCAGATAGGAGAATGGGACACATAGAACTGAATATTGAGAATACTTATCTGGTTGACCTTGATCATGTTTTGTCCAGTGAAGATGGTGCAGTTTGGCGATGGGTCTCTGAAGTACAAAGAAACATCCACCTAGGAGCTGCTAATCAGCCGCTTGAATCCACCGAGCAGATAATATCATCAGGTTCTTATCTGCTTAGGCCACCACTAAATATGATACCATGCAGAATTCAATTTCGGAATAACAATTATGATTTCAGGCATTCCTCTAATCTCCTAAATGAGGTCGCCGATGAAGGTATCACTACTGATCCTTCTGACTGTATACTCTTTAATTTCGACTCATTTGATCCTGAAACAGGAACGTTTTCTGGTGGATTTGACGTTCATAATCCCTATCCTAAAGACTTAAATTTTTCAGTCGATGGTGAAAGCGTTCAAATTGGAGGCAGAACTTCATACACACATGATTGGTCTTGCGAATTCCTAGAAGCCCTTTCCTTTGAAATAACATCTGATGAAATAGACTTCTTCAAGGAAATAGGGATGGAATTTGAGTTTGAACATTCTCAAATCTTAGAAAATCCTACTCCGATTGAAAAGGGAATGAGATTCCACATCCGCGAAGGTATCCACGCATCAGAAGTAGAAGGTTTATGCCGAACTAAACTGGTTCGACTTTTAGATGGGAGAGAAATAAGACACGAAGCACAAGCTCAGTTCACAGCGGATGATGAAACCAAATCTCTTGAAATACGTTACCCCGATTTACCTGTAGGAACTTGGAAGATCAAATTGACTCTTGAAATATTTGGGAATGCGGTACTTGAAGAATATCAATTGGATGAAGTAATGAATGAACCTGTGCCAATCGAGATGATAATTAAAACCAAACAATTTCATTCAAGTCTTGACATAAAAATTTTATGTGTTCCTAAGCACTATGAATTTATTTCATCTCGAAAGTTCAAATTTGATTCTTTAAATTTCAGAGGCATATTCGGACACTACAATGCCATTCCTTATGAGAGTAGTGAGCATTATCTCAACGGAAGTGGTCTCGGGGGGCAATCAATATTATCTTTAAAAATACCTTTGTATGATCGAAAGACGATTGGTTGGTTGAAGGATGGTGGGAAGCTGAGTGTCAATTTTCGCTGTATACACGATGATGGTTCCGTTGGAACTCACACTATTGAGCATGTTGTACTTTCAAAGAACCCCATCTATGCCATGGAACTTATTGCACCAAATCATGAGAATAAGACAAAAGTTCTGTGGGGAGAGGGAAGAGGATTCCCAAAATGTGTTGTATGGTATGTATTCCATCCTTACAAGATTTACGGGTACAAACTAGACGAAAAAGGAAATGTTGAAACGAATGATGTCGAATCAATCAGAGTTCATAGAAATCCGAATGTCCATTTTTTAAGGCCAATAAATTTTTCGAAGTATAGTAAAACTCATCATGAAAAAAGGGTAAAAAAGCCTAAATTTCCATTGATATTACAATTTACGGAACTAAAGCAGGACCTTGTTCAAGAGTTTTCTAATTTAATTTTCATATTGAATGAAAAATACTGGTTTGAAGCCAAATACTTTTCGTACACAAGTTCTGGCGACTTATTTGAGACAGATACATTCTATCCTCAGGACTATGTAAATGATTGGAACTCGACAAATCTCAAGGCACCTTTCATTACTGGACCTGGCAAGGAATTACTAGATGAGATAACGGCTTTGAATGAAAAGTATGAACTCTCTTATGAATCTGAACGATCAGTTCGTGATTCAGAGCCGTCTATCGAAACCTTTGAAATCGACTATAACAGCAATCCTCTAAGGAGTGATGAAATCGGTTTCTCCATTCCTCATAAAAGAACTCGTTACAGCAAATTGAAGGAATTAAAAAGGCTTCAAGAAGAGCTAAACTCATATGAATAAGCAAGTGGGGCATAATGATGAGAGATCGTAGGAGAAAGAAAGATGAACCTTTCAATCCTTTCCAAGCAAATGCCAATGCTGTAAGGCAAAAAAAGCGCAGCAGCAGAATACCCGGATACGTGCAAAAATTACGAGAAAAAATTAATCGGCTTGAGAGTGAGTTAATAGTTAGTTTTTTTCCCCCTTGGGCATCCCAAAACTCAGTCCAAAAGAAAAGGAACGAAAGAACCCTGCAACAAGGAACTTCACCTTCCACTCCCGTTCGCCCCGCCCCTCGTACTCAAAATCTGGAATCTGGCTTATTGAAGAAACAAAAAGAAGCTCGTGAAAAACTCACTGTTTCGGAAAAACAAATTTCTTCGCAAATGACACCTACTATTGGATCCAATCAAATCAACACTGCAGCCCCACAACAATCAACTTTAAAGAATCAATCACGTGCTGAACGGTTGGCAGAATTAAGAAAAAAATCCCAAGAGTCCGTAAAGAAGAACGAATCAATCTTGGAGCCTGCGAATCATAGGCCATTGGCGATGGAATCTGATAATGCTGATCAATCCAACGATTCTTCTTCGTCGAAGCAAGAATTGCCGCTTACCCCACCAACTTCCAATGACCTTGAATCGGACTTATTGAAAAAACAAAAGGAAGCACGTGAGAAGCTTACTGTTTCTGAAAAGCAGACTTCATCCGAAATAAAGTCTGCTGAGAGTGAAACGAATCGAGGCCCATCGAAGCCAAGAAAGATAAGTAGAAAAGAGAGCAAAGAAAAGGAAAAGGAGAGGAAAATTCGTTATCTTGAGAGTGAAATAAATGCTCTTAGAATATCGAACAGTTCTAAGAAAGGGAGACAACGATCCGTAGCTGAGAAAAAAATCCAAAAGTTGGAAAAAGAGCTAGAGAATCTTCGATGAACTATTCCTCTTCGGACCATGTACGCCTCATGACCTTCCCAGTCAACTTACCTGCATCTTCTGGATCCATGTCGTGTTCAACGATAAAATGCATGACCAGTTGGTGTTGAAGTACCATCTCATTGCATGTTGGACATTGCAATTGCTTAGCTTGTTTGTAGCCCATGAATTCCATTCGACCTTGTTTTGTTGTTAAACGACGACCAGTCCTTAGTACGACGGAGATGAAGACAAGTGTGAACAAGACAATAACGCAACCAAAGCCCATGAATACCCCTGATGGAGGTGGGTTCTGTTCAAGTTTAATATTCTGATACACTTGATTTTCATTCGAATTCTGATGCTTAGCAATATCAATTGTATGGGTTACATTCTCCCCACGCAAACTGAGGAGTATA
>Ga0206677_10002916_pt1 | contig 14694 bp, 15 predicted proteins | sample M130m12015metaG_FD_155475 | JGI IMG/M metagenome (GOLD analysis project Ga0206677, IMG submission 155475) | Ammonia-oxidizing marine archaeal communities from Monterey Bay, California, United States - M1 30m 12015 | ecosystem: Environmental > Aquatic > Marine > Intertidal zone | place: USA... | reverse complement strand
TTTTCCAATTGGCCAATCCCAATTTACTTTTCCTCCCATTTTAAAATATGAATTTCCTAAAAGAGGATCATCATTTGAAATATCAAAAGTTCTAAACCCAATGTTTGTAGTCCATGAAACTAACGCATCTAAAGGAAGACCGTTTTCAAAATCAGCAACTAAAATTCCATCTTCATAAGTATTTGATCCAATAATATTAAGTGTATCTCTTAGAGTGTCAGATTCATTTAAAAAAGTAAGTTCAACTGCACAATTTTCTTTTTCAAAAAATGGAAGTTGAGAGGTGTTTCCAGTCCATGTTACAATATTGGAATCTATCAAATTAGAAAAACCTGAAATTTCCTTAATACTATTAGATTGTAAACCAGTGATGGTGATTTTCCAATCGATAGTTTTATTAAAACCACAGTTGAATTTCACTATATCTCCTGACGAAAAATCTGGTGTTTTATTAACCAATAAAAAAGCATCAGTGATTGAAAAAGTTCCATATAAATCTGTTATTGAAGGTCCTTCAACATCGTCTTTGGTACATCCATTGAAAAAAAATAGTATAACAAAAAATGGGATAATGTGTTTAATAGTTCTCATAACTTAACTGAAAAAATAAATAATAATCGTCTATAATTGAAATCATTAAAAGTTGGATTATTTGGACTATTCAAATCCTCTCCCCACCAATTATATTGAATATTGGCATAAATATTCTTTTTAATTTTATAATTAATACCAGTAAAGTAAATAAAATCACTTTGATCATAATTGACTAATGAAAAATTTTGAATAACTCCATATTCATTTCTTTGAGTAATGAATTCTTTTCCAGAAGCATTGATTTGTTTAAGTCCCAACTGGAAATAAAATTTTTTAGAAAATTCAAGATTTATAAAACCATTAATGTGACTGGAATTTAGATTTAACTCTTCAACAACGTCTCCATCTCTTGAGGTTAATTCGTTCCAATAAGAGAACGATAGGCTAAATTCTTTTGATTTTTCTAATATCTCATTTATATTAATTTTTAGATCACCAGCCAATAATAAAAAATTTCTCTTTTCTGTAGTCCCTTGCCCAATAACTTCATTAAAGTATGCTGTTTTAATATTTGAAAATAAAATTTGGTCTTTATTCATACTTGCAGAAAGATAGAATCCCGTCCTGTTTGGTGTGGCATCACCATATGGTAAAACATTGGAATAAATAGGATTAAAACTCATAAGAGTACCCGAAAGATCTTGGTTAAAACGATTTTCATCAGAAAGTAAATCAAATGCAGATGAAGGTCTAGGAATAAAATCGTTGGTATGAAAAGGATAAACCGTATTTTGTATTTCAGTGTTAAAATCAATTCTTCTTGTTTGAGAACCTGCGCTTCTAAAATTAGGATCAACATAGCGAGCCCCTAAAACCAACCTAAAAGAAGAATCTTTTACTAAAAATTCGTTTTCAAATTCAAAAAACATTCCTCTAGTGGTAAATCCAGTAGAATCCGAACCATTATCTAATTCTGAGAACAACCAGTTTCTCTCAGAAAATCCTGTTTGGAATTTGTGACTTATCTTAAAATTATTTTTATTGTATTTATAATTTAAACCAGAATGATAAACTGGATTATTAATTGAAATATTTACATTTCCACTGTTAGGGATCTCAAAGAGGTTAATATAATTGACTTCAAAAGATAGTTTTTTGGTTATTTTGGAAACAATAGATCCGCCAGAAAGTAATAAATCTGGAGAATAAGTATTAGAACCTAATTGTATTGAACCACGAGGTCTTGTTATAAAAAAATCAAACTCTAGTGTTCTAATAAAACGATCAAACTGTAAAGAAAAATCTGTTTGTAAACCTTGTAATCTCCAGCGATTATCTATGTAAAAGTTCTCATAATGGATGATATCCCGATAGGGCTTAAACATATCATTTTCAAAGCTTGACAACTCTTCGTTGTAATTATATAGTGTAAAACGGTTTTGTTTTAGAAAAATATCTCCTACACTAAAATTAAATTTGTTTTTAATTGTTCCGCTAGCTCTCAACTGCCTTACATCAATATTAGTCCCTGATCCAAAGAAACTACCAAACTGATTTCTTACCCTAAGTTGTGCAAATATTTCAATAGTCTTAATTGGATTTGCATGAATATTTAAATCCACTAAATTATAACCATTGGAAGAATTTCGGGGGTATAAAGTATCTGTTGTATTTCCAAGAACGTCTCTAGAAAAATAAGACCTTGCTAAACCATTAAACCAAACTGTTTCATTACTTGTTTGAGCATTTAAAAATGATTGAAATGAAAATATCATCAATGGTAATAGTATGGTGTTTAAGGCTTTATTCATTTTTAAAAAGTAATTTTTAATTCCAACATATTTTCCGTTCCCTGAAGATGATTTTCAACAAAATTAGGATCAAAATACCTGTATCTGTTGTGACGAAAAAACAACATTGCATTTTCTCCAATTTTATAGTCAAATCCTATTCCTATAAGTCTATTTCTTTGATTTCTAGCTCTATTAACATTGTTAAATTTATCAATTCCTAAAAACTCAGAAAGCAAATTTGTAGAACTTGCTTCATTATTATCCCCTAAATCAGTAAAACTATTGCCTAAGACCCTTTCAATGCTGTAAGATAATACCAAAACTGCATTTTCATTCATTTCATAGCTAAAATCAATTTCGTTAGATAGCTGACTAATAAGTGCTTTGTCATTAAACTGAGGAAGAGAATATAGTTTCCTTTGACATGAATTAAATCTTGCTAAATGAAATAAGTAAAATTTACGTCCAAATAATAAGTTGGAATATTTTGCCTGAAACTCAATAGTGTTGTAGAACTTTTTAAAATTTGCCAGCCCATTTATATTGGTATCACTTACGGAGACTTCTTCAAAAACTCCTCTGTAGGTAGAATTTAGAAAATTATAAGGTCCCCAACCTTGTGCAAATAAATAAATTCTTGATAGAGTCTGACTATTTACATTGTGTCTATAGGATATTCCTGCATAGGAAGTGTCAATTTCAGAGAAAAAACCGATTCCTGCATTTAGTTTTAGTTTGCCAAAATCTATATCTGAATTGATAGAAAACCCTTGACGGTTGTTCACAGGAAAACCCAATCCAACCATTGGACTTTTATAAGGAGTTCTAATGGTTGTACCAACACCTGGGATATTTGGAAAAATTTCAAGAACTGAAGTGTTTAAAAAGTTTCCTGTTACATTAACAAATTGGGGAGAAATTCTGTAAAATTGAAAATCCAATGGGATTTTTAAAGATTTATCGGTTTTAACATCCAAAATAATAGCTTCTCCAAAACCTAAATTTTCGTCAATACTTGTATAATTACCAAATCCTGATTCTAAATGAATATTAATCTTTTTCCATTTTTGGGATAGCTCAAATGTGTGAATATTGTATTGTCTTTTGTCATTATTAATTGAATCTAAATCCTGAGATGAGGATAGAAAATTATAAGAAAGTTTTAGGTTTTTATTGGGTCGATTATTTATTTGCAAACAAGTTGTGAAATTATCAGAGTTTTCTAAAAAAGATCGGTTAAATGCACTCTTACCAATAACTCCTTTAAATGAAAAATTATGAGGAAGCTTATTACCTTGTAAAAACAATCCTTGAAATGCCCTACTTCCATATCTAATTCCTTGGTCAATCAAACCATTTTTATAAAAATCATTGTACCTATCATTAGGGTTATTGGTTAATGCATTTTGGGGTCTACGGTCATAAATTGAAATTCTATTAAAAGATCTATTTCCCCACACAGTCAATCGGCTTTGTCTGTACCAAGAAACACCACCTGATGAAAAATTAAAAACACCAAAATCTGTATTGATTGAAGTCCTAAGGTTCAATCCTAGGTCAAGTGTAACTGTCCTTGTAAACTCTTCAGAAGGACCTTTATATAAACTATTTATCATTAAGTCTGCTCCAAAAGATACATTGTCTTTGGTTTTACCTTTAACTTTTAAGAGAAACATTGGTTCACGAAAAAAATCACCAGACATTATTGCTGTGGTTTTTCCGCTATTATTTGGGAAAACTTCTTGTTGATTTCTAACAAATCCTAAAAATCTATAATTTCCAGAAAAACTAAGTTGATCTATTGGATCTTTTATTTTTGCTTGATTGCTGGTAAAAACAGCATTTAAAACATCATGATTTTGAGAAAAATGAGTAGAATAGGAAAATAAAACAATTAATATTGAGACAATTTGTTCTTTTATATAAAATATTTGTCTCATAGTTTATATTTATCATCAAATATGAAGAAAATTATTTAACAAATGATAACTTTTTTTAAAAATTCAACAATTATAGTTTTGCTAAGTATAATTTCCTGCACAAATAATGAAGAAACTAAAGAAGCAAAAGAGATTCTTAAAATTAAACAATATGAAGTTAAAAAATGCTGTGAAAATATTACAAGTAGAACAAATCTAATCGTTAACCAAAAAAATAATAAAACATTAAATGATTCTATATATGTAGAATCCATAGATAGTATTTATACAGATTCAATGGTAGTAATTGAACAAGGAATATTCTCAATGGGTGCAAGTGATCAAAACGGGGCTTTAAACAGAGAATATCCAATTCATAAAGTTAAAGTTAATTCTTTCTTAATGGATATTCATGAAGTAACCAATGCGCAGTTTAAAACGTTTATTGATGAAAGTGGATATATTACAACTGCAGAAAAAAAAATAGACTGGGAAGTTTTAAAAAAACAACTTCCTAAAAATACTCCTAAGCCTGACGATAAACTTTTAGAACCTGGTTCATTGGTCTTTTCAATGCCAAATGAAGTTTCTAGTCTAATCGATTTTTCACAATGGTGGAAATGGACAAAAGGTGCAAGTTGGAAACACCCTAATGGACCAAATAGTTCAATTATTGGATTAGAAAATCATCCTGTAGTTCATATTTCTTATCAAGATGCAGTTGAATACGCAAAATGGTATGGAAAACGATTACCAACAGAAGCTGAATGGGAATGGGCAGCAAGAGGTGGTTTAAAAAACAAAATTTATCCTTGGGGAAATGAGAACGTGAACAAGGGTGAAGCTAAATGCAATTTTTGGAGTGGAAATTTTCCTTTAGAAAACAATAAAAAAGATGGTTATCTACTTACTGCACCTGTAATGAATTATCCTGCAAATAAATATGGACTTTACGATATGGCTGGAAATGTTTGGGAAATTTGTTCTGACTGGTATGATGCAAATTATTACAGTTCACTTATGAAAAACACGTTGACAACAGATCCTAAAGGTCCTAAAACATGGAAATATCCAAGAGAACCAAACGATCCTAAAAAAGTGGTCAGGGGTGGTTCATTTTTGTGCAATGACAGTTATTGTTCTAGTTATAGAGCTTCAGCAAGAATGCCTTATTCTAAGGATACTGGAATGAGTCATACTGGATTTAGATGTGTAAAAGACATATAATTTAATTATATATTTTAATTTTATAAAAAATACAATCATCAATGAATAATCAAAAAAAAGTTTTAGTAGTAGGTGCCATATTATTAGTAATAGGCCTTTTAATATTCTCTAACTGGGGCATACCAGAAAGTAAACTTGAAAAAACATATGTTGAAGAAGTTAAAACTCAAGATTTTAATTCAATTTTGGGTACAACATGGATTAATAACAATGCTGATCCAACTACTTCAGAAATAAGTTTTGACATTGAAGGTTTAAAAGATACCAAGGGGTTTTTCAAAGATTTTGATATTATTTTTAAAGTTTCTGACAACGATCCAAAACAAGTTAAACTTAAGGTATCAGTCAATGTTAAAAGCATCAATACGGATAATGACATAAGAGACGAAGAACTTTTAGGAAGTAATTTTTTCAACACAGAAAAATATCCTACCATAGAATTTTATTCAAAAGAAATAAAAAAAATAGATGATAAATTTTCTAGTGAGGGTATATTAAACATGATGGGGGAAAGTAGAGAATTAGAATTTTCCTTTGAACACAAAGGAATTACCAACAATAGTAGTGGTTTTAAAGTAGCAATTTTTGAAGGAACTTTTGAAATTGATAGAACTAATTTTGGTATGGAGCACGTAGTATCAGTAGGTGATGATGTAGCAATTAATTTTTACTGCGAACTTATAGAAGATAGAAAATAGTTGGAAGTTTAACAATTAGAAATTCTAGTTTAAGTTGCTCAAAATAGCTTTTTCACCAATTTATATCCACAAATTACCGGAAAACCATCGTTTTCCAATGGAAAAATACGAACTAATTCCACAACAACTTCTATATGAAGGATTGGTTGAGAAAGAGAACTTCTTCTCCCCCAACGTTGCAAAAGACTTTTGGATTGAAAAAGCTCATGACAAAGAATACATCTCCAAACTAAACCATCTTACTCTTTCAAAAAGTGAAATTAGAAAAACTGGGTTTCCAATATCTAAAGAACTAGTAAATAGAGAATATATAATTACCCAAGGAACTTTAGATTGCGTAGATTTTGCTATTAAATATGGTGCTTCTGCAAATATTGCTGGAGGAACCCATCATGCTTTTAGAAATCGAGGGGAAGGGTTTTGTTTGTTTAACGATGTAGCGATCGGATCCTATTATGCAATAGAGAAATATCAAATGCAATCGATATTGATTATAGATTTAGACGTTCATCAGGGAAATGGAACTGCTTCTATTTTAAAAGACTATAATAAGGTTTTCACTTTTAGCATTCATGGAGAAAAAAACTATCCATTTCACAAAGAAAAATCAAATTTAGACATCCCAGTAAAAGATGGAATTAATGGAAAAGAATATCTAAAGAAACTTAAAGAAAATCTAGACTTTTTAAGTGTAGAACTATCTCCTGATATTATATTTTATATTTCTGGAGTTGATATTTTAGATACTGATAAGCTTGGTAGATTGGCAGTAAAAAGAGAAGATTGCAAAAAAAGAGATGAAATGGTATTTGAATTTTCTAAAAAGTGTAAAGCTCCAATTGTTACTGTTATGGGTGGAGGTTATTCTGAAAAGATTTATGATATTGTAGAAGCCCACTGCAATACTTTCAAAAGTATGCTTTCTTTATTTTAACAAAACTAATACCTAGTAAATAGGAATTATTTTATTAGTAATAAATTATTACATGACAGAATTTAATTTACAGCTGATTCTCTTCAATTATTTAATTAAACAACCCTAAGATAATAAATCATAAATTTTAATTTGCAATGTGAAAAGTCTTTATACCAAATTAATCCAAAAAGTAAATAATTTAAATCCCGTTAAATACGCATCCAATAGAAATTTTGTGAATGGCGATGTTAGTCGATTATCGCCCTATATTTCGAGAGGATTAATAAGTACCAAAACTATATTTAATACATTACTAGATTCTGGTTATAACTTTAATCAAATACAAAAATTTCTACAAGAGTTAGCATGGAGAGATTATTGGCAAAAAAAATGGCAAATATCTGGAGATATAGACGTTGATTTAAAAACCAAACAACAACCTGTTTCAAAGAACAAAATTCCCACTTCAATTATTGAACATTGCTCATCAATAACAGCTATTGATGATGGAATAAAAGAACTGTATAAAACTGGCTATATGCACAACCATTTAAGAATGTATACTGCAGGAATTTGTTGTAACATAGGTCAATATCATTGGTTACAACCTGCAAAATGGATGTACTATCATCTTCTTGATGGAGATTGGGGAAGCAATTCATTAAGCTGGCAATGGGTAGCAGGAACAAATAGTCATAAGAAATACATTGCAAACCAAGAAAATATTAATAAATATTGCTTTACAAAAGATGAAAATACTTTTTTAGACAAATCTTATCCTGAGCTGTCTGCCTTTGAAAAAATCCCATTGGAAATTAAAGATGAAACTGATTTTAGTTTTGACATAGAACTTCCAAATAAAGAGCCAATTAATATTGATGATGAATTACCAACATTTATTTATACTGCATATAATTTAGATTCTAATTGGAGAAAAGATGAAAAAGCCAACAGAATTTTACTTTTGGAGCCTTCTCATTATAAAAAGTATCCTGTTTCTAAGAAAGTGATGGATTTCTACATTTTACTTTCCAAGGAGATTAAAGATTTACAAATTGCAGTAATGGAGTTTAGTGAATTTGAATCCTATGTTGACAACCATGCAAAAATCTACTATAAAGAGCATCCGTTTTCTAGACATTTCAATGGAAAAAAAGAAGAAAGAGATTGGATTTTCAAAGATTTAGATGCAAATGGATCCTTCTTTAATTATTGGAACAAGGGAATAAAAAAATTAAAATGAAACATTTTTCAAAGCAAAATATTTTAGAATTAGAAAAAGTTAAAAGACTAAACATTATCAATAGTATAACGGGGATAAAGCCTGGAAATTTAATTGGAAGTATTGACGATAATAATAAAAATACCAATCTTGCCATTTTCAGCAGTCTAGTTCATTTAGGAAGTCATCCTGCATTACTTGGTTTTATTCTCAGACCACAGTTTAATGTTAGAAGAGACACCTATAATAATATAATTAGCAATGGTTATTATACCATCAATCATTTACCAAATGACAGCACATTAAATGGCCATTATACTTCTGCAAAGTTTGAAAACAACGAATCGGAATTTGATTATTGTAATTTCACAGAATGGTTTCATAGTGACTTTAAAGCCCCATTTGTCAAAGAAAGTCCATTAAAAATTGGAATGAAATTCCAAGAAAGTATCCCAATAGAAATAAACAATACAATTATGATAGTAGGGAGTGTAGAACACGTATTTGTTGCCGAAGAATCTATAAGTAAAGAAGGATATATAGATTTAGAAAAATTAAATTCGACTGGTATTGGAGGACTAAATAGTTATTATAAACTTAAAAAAATTGATACCTATCCATATGCTAGGAGAAAAGATGTTCCAAACTTCGATTAATGAAGGGACATAAAGAAAAACTACCCTATAAGATTTGCAAACGTTGTGATAGACCATTTTCATGGAGAAAAAAATGGGAAAAAAATTGGAATGAGGTTATTTACTGTAGTAAACGCTGTAAAAGTTAATTTTGTTTAAATATTTACTCAATAAGTTAAACAATTTTATAAATTTGAAATGTGGAAAACAAAAAAATCTTATCTGTTAAAAATTTAAATAAATCTTTTGGCGAATTTAAGGCTGTAAATAATATAAACCTGCAAGTAAACCAGGGCGATATTTACGGTTTTTTAGGTCCTAATGGTGCTGGAAAAAGTACAACCTTAAGAATGATTTTGGGTTTGATTAAACCTGACAGTGGTGAGATTTTAATTAACGGAAAAAGCAACTCAGGATCAAATAGGAATTTTTTAACATCAATTGGGGCATTAATAGAGAAACCGGACTTTTACAAAAATTTATCAGCTTATGACAATCTTAAGATATTGTATAAAATGTCTAAACTTAAAGACATAAACAGAATAAGTGATGTTTTAAAAGAAGTAGATCTATGGGATAAAAAAAATCAAAAAGTAGGTGGTTTTTCTCAAGGAATGAAACAAAGGCTTGGTATTGCACAAACTCTTATGCATCAACCTTCCTTAATTATTTTAGATGAGCCATCTAATGGTTTAGATCCTCAAGGGCAAAGCGATATGAGATCATTGATTTTAAGAATTAATCAAGAAATGGGAATTACTGTTATAATATCTAGTCATATTTTAAGCGAAATTGAAAAGATTTCTAACAGAATGGTTGTAATAAACAAAGGCGAAAAAATTGTGGAAGGAAATGTTCAAGAATTAATGCAAAATGAATTATTAAAAGTTAGTTTCAAATCTGAAAATTTGGATAGTATTGCTTTATTTTTAAAAAAACAATCTATTGATTTTGAGAGCTCCAATGATTCTATTGTAGCGAATATTAATGAAGAAAATATTCCTTTAATTCTTAAAAAAATGGTAGATGAAAATATTTCTATTACTGAAATGAAACAAATGAGAACACTTGAAGAACTTTTTTTAGGACTAACGAAATGATACAACTTACATTAATAGAGCTTTTCAAAATTGTCAAAAGACCAAGAACCTACATAGGCTTTTTGGCTATATTTCTTACTGTTGGAGCAATGCAATTGGCCATGTTTTACGAAGGAGAAGAATTAATTTCCATCGCAATTCAAAATCTTGAAAATGATTTTAGGCTAGAAGGTAAAATTATTAATACAAATTTAATGACCTACATTCTGTTAAATAGTTTAATAATTCATATTCCAATTCTTATATGTTTGGTAACTGGAGATGCTATTGCTGGCGAAGCAAGTTCTGGTACATTAAGGTTAATATTACAAAGACCCTATAGAAGAAACCAAATATATCTAGCAAAAGCTCTGAGCGGATATTTATATACCATTTCATTGGTCTTTTTTTTAGCACTAATGACCTATGTTTTAGGCTATTTCTTATTTGGTTCTGGTGATTTGATAGTTTTAAGACGTGGAGTAACAGTTATAAGTAGCAACGATGTAGGATGGCGTTTCTTTTTTGCGTTTTGTTCAGGTACTCTTTCTATGATTGTGGTTGCTTCACTTTCTATGATGATTTCTTCATTTGTAAATAATGCTATAGGTCCAATTGTTGGAACAATATCAATTATTATTGGCCTTAATATTATTTTCACTCTTGGTGCTCCACTATTTAAAGATGTTATTCCTTACATATTTACAAGTCACTTTATAAAGTGGCAATACTTTTTTGATTTTGAAATTGAGACAGAGAAACTAAAGTTATCCTTCTTAGTTCAGTTAGGTTATATTATAGTTTTTAATGCCATCGGAATGTATAATTTTAACAGAAAAGATATCCTATCATGAAGTCCTACATAATTATTTTATTTTCTATTTTCTCTTTAGGTATTTATGCCCAGTCAGATGAAGCAAAGAGTAAGATATTACTTGTTAAAGAAAAACTAGAAAATGTACCGCCTTACAACTGTGATATAAAAGTTAAAATTGATGTGAGTTTTATAAATATTAAAGAAAGAACTGGGAAAATGGTTTTTAAAAATCCTGAAGAAATAGACTATAAAATCAAAGGTTTTGCCTTTTTACCCAAAAATGAAATGGGGGCAACAACTACAGACTTATTCAATTCAGAATTTATTGCTATTTCTCTTGGTTATGAAGATGAAAACGAAATTATTAAGGTAATACCCATGGATATTAATTCCGAAATAGTAACAGGACAATTTTGGATCAATTCTAAGAACCTTATTAGTGAAATGATTCTTATCACAAAAGATAAAGGAAGTTATTCGGCAAAACTTGATTATGGAGGAGAAAAATTTGATTTACCCTCGAATATAAAAATAACATTTGATGTAAAAAATCAAAAGATGCCTGCTTTACTAACTGGAGATTTAGAAAGTTATAGTGAGGAAATACCTGATGTAAATAAAGTCTCCAAAGGAAATATTTCAATTAATTACTTTAACCACCAATTCGATTAATTAAAAATGAATTCTAGAGAAATTATTAAAAGTCTAAATTTAACTGCGCATCCGGAAGGTGGTTATTACAAGGAAAATTATAGAAGCGAGGGTTTAATTAAGGCCAATAATCTTTGGAAAGGTGTAGAGGGAAATAGAAATTATTCAACTGGAATTTATTTTCTTTTAGAAAAAAAGCAGTTCTCAGCATTTCATAAAATTAAGCAAGATGAAATGTGGCATTATTATATGGGTTCTACCCTATTACTTCATACTATAGATAAAAATGGAAATTATAATATTATTAAAATTGGAAAAAATATTAATAAAGGAGAGTTTCTTCAGTATGTAGTTCCTGCAAATACGTGGTTTGCTTCAGAATTAATGGATAAAGATGATTTTGTTCTTTGTGGATGTACGGTAAGTCCTGGTTTTGATTTTAAAGACTTTCAAATGCCATCAAGAGAAGAATTAATAAACCTTTACCCAAAACATACTAAAGCTATAAATTCATTAACCCACCACTAATATTTATAAATTAGCATTCAATTAAATTATTAAAGTGGACATGAAAAAATATTTTTTTATATCGTTTGTATTTATTAGTTGCTTCAGCTTCTCTCAATCCATTGCAACAGATAGACCTAGTGCTCAGACTGATAATTCTTATTCTCTTTACCACAAGGCATTTCAATTAGAATCTGGTTTAATGTATTCATATAGTAACGGTGTGGTTAATTCCTCAAGTCTTCCCAATTTATTATTAAGATATGGTGCATTTGATATAATTGAATTTAGATTTTCAAGTGATTTATTATTATCCCCTGTTGAAAATATAATTTCTACAAGTCCAATACAACTAGGGACAAAAATTCAAATTATTAGAAAAGATGATTTTCAATTGGCATTTTTATCCATGGTTACTTTTGATTCCATTAATCAAAATACTTTAACAAAATTAGTAGGAGGAAATTCTATTACAGAGAATTTTGGTATTGGTTATACTCTAGGACATAATTATGCTACATCTAATTCTACAGATTTTTTTAGTTATTCTATTTTCTTAAGCAATAGTTTTAATTCTAAAATTTCAGGTTTTTTAGAATTTTACGGAGATTGGAATTACAACTCGGGTATTTATAACAGTACAATAAATTTTGATTTTGGGGGTTCTTATCTATTAAACGACAAAATGCAATTAGACGCTTATTTTGGAAAAGGCTTAAATAATGATTTGTATTTTGGATCTATAGGGTTTAGTTATCTATTTATAAAATAATAATAGTTTGAAGAGGAAATATATTGCTTATTTAATTTTTTGTTGTTTTTTTTCTTGCAATAAAGATTCAAATCAAACAAATTCTATCACTTTTGGAGAAGGAAATGGTGTATCAGATATTGACGGCAATTTTTATCCTAGTGTTATCCTTGGAAATGGACAAGAGTGGACTACTATAAATCTTAAAACAACTAAATACTCTGACGGCAGTCCTATAAATAATGTTCTTTCGGATGTTTCCTGGGCAAACTCTAATATTGGATCTTGGTGTTATTACGACAACGATGTACTCAATGACGACATTTATGGCAAACTGTATAATTACCATGCGTTGATTGGAGACACAATTCCAGTGGAAAAATATATTAGAAATGATCAGAACATCGTACTAGATACTCTTTATTACGATTCGTTTCCTTGTAAAATATGTCCCCCTGGATGGAAAATACCCTATGAAGAAGATTGGATTAGTTTGATAAATTATTTAGGCAATGCTAACACTGCGGGTGGAAAGATGAAAGACACTAGTTCTCTTTATTGGAAAACACCAAATTTGAATGCAACTAATGAAAGTGGTTTTAGTGGACTTCCTGGTGGTTTAAGAACGAGTAATGGAAATTTTGAATACATCACAGAAATGGGCAGATGGTGGTGTTTTGAAGACGCATACCAAGATTATGGTCATACAAGACCACTTCATTATGAGCAAGAAAGTACCATGAACCATTATGTATTCGATAAAAATGGTGGACTATCTATCCGGCTTTTAAAGATCAACTAAGCAATTATTTAAAGTAGATTTTTTTTTGTAAATTAATATAAAATCATACTATGAAAAAAACACTTTATTTGATTGGCTTACTTTCTACGATTTTTACATTTTTAGGATCGTTTTTTAAAATAATGCATTGGCCAGGAGCTGCTGTAATGATTATAATGGGAGCCTTTTCGTTTGCTTTTATTTTTATTCCTCTTTTAATTTTCATAAAATTCAAAGAAGTTAGTTTTCTTTTTGATAAGTTTATTTATTCAATTGGTATAGCACTTGGCACTATACTTATGGTTGGATTTATATTTAAATTAATGCATTGGCCTTGGGCAACAGTTTTAATGCTTTCTTCCACATTGATTTTCAACTTTATATATATTCCATTGTATTTTATATCCAGATTTAAGAGAGAAGAATTAAAGTTCAATACGATTGTAAATTCTGTTGTAATGTTTTCTTTTGGAAGTGTTTTACTTGCATTATTTGATTTAACTGCATAAAAAAAGACGGAGATAGATCCCGTCTTTTTAAACAAACAATTTTGTTCTTAAGAAACCTTAATTGATTTAACCGGCAATGGAATAGCCTCTTTAGTTTTTGGTATTTGAATTGTGAGTATTCCCTTTAAGTATGAAGCGTCAATTTTCTTAATATCAGAATATTTGGCCAATTTAAATGACCTTTTAAAAGAAGAATAATTGTACTCTCTTTTGTTGTAATGAATAGTTTCATTCATTTTATCGTCTATGTCTAAACTGACAGAAAGATTGAAATTATCTAGTTCTATTTTAAAATCATCTTTATCAAATCCAGGAGCAGATAATTCTATAGTGTAAGATTCTTTACTTTCAATTAAATTTACTGGAGGAAGTGTTTTCATTGAGTGATCTATACTTGGTATTCCAATAAATTCATCATTTAACCAATTGTTAAGTATTCCTTCAAATGGTGTTTCATATTTTCTTAATAGATTCATTTTTATATTTTTAATTGTTAATACATAATAAACATATCAATTGGTATGCCTCAATAAAAAATAAGTAAAAAAGTCGTGTTGAAACTGTTTAAAGAATAGAAAATAAGACATTATGTCATTTAAAATAAAAATAGAGTGACATATTGTCACTTTTCATATTCAAATAGCAAGTCTTCTAA
>Ga0206677_10002910_pt1 | contig 14706 bp, 31 predicted proteins | sample M130m12015metaG_FD_155475 | JGI IMG/M metagenome (GOLD analysis project Ga0206677, IMG submission 155475) | Ammonia-oxidizing marine archaeal communities from Monterey Bay, California, United States - M1 30m 12015 | ecosystem: Environmental > Aquatic > Marine > Intertidal zone | place: USA... | reverse complement strand
TTAAGGGTTATTGAATATTACTAAATATTACACAGACTTTAGTGTATAATATACTATATATGTCAAATATTTCTAAATACGATGTCCTGGAGCTTCTTTCAAAGAAAATGCCTTTTTATGCGGCCACACAATGGCTTAAAGCATCAAATGAAAATTTAGACGGAGAAACACCTTCTGAGTGCATGAAGCAGGGCAAGAGCGACAAGGTCTACCAAGTATTACAAAAAGAATTGGAGGGCAAATAAGATGGCTGGCTGGAGTAGTGGATGGGTAGAAATACCAAATGTAGGCTCCCCGCAAGTTCGGAATTTCAGCTTTACTCATAATTTAGGTACTAGTGATTTAGTTTTCTCGGTTTATTGGTATACTACTTTCCCGTCAAACACAGACCCCATATCCGTCGAAAGCGTTTTTGTCACGGATAATGGTTACAGCAAGGGATCAAGGATAAAAATATTAAATGACAACGATATTACCTTGTCCTTAATGAAGGATGGCTTTTCAGGGGGCGACTGGAGAACTGGTGTAGGAGCGCCAGCCTATATAAAAGTAGTAGCTATTTCTGCGGTAGCGGACCCCACACCCACCACGCCCGTACCAGGAACTGGTGATTTATGCAAATTATTGCCAAATGGAGATGGTTATCAAATGTTTCGTAATGGACTAACTATTCAGTGGAAAAATATTGGTCCATTCACAAACGAGCAAGAATATTCAGAAACTTTCCTTATACCTTTCTCAAGTGCCCCTTTTCATATTAGTATTGAAGAGGTAAATGTAGCCAGCACTAAACAGTCAGCAAATGCAACGCTACAGGTGTTAAGCGCCGATAAAGATGGTTTTTCGCTTTTTGCGCAACAACAAGATAACTGGCCTTCAAGTGCGCCTTTGCGCGGCCTTATGCTTGCCATAGGTATAGCAGAAGTAACGGATTGTCCCCCTGCAAGCGGTGAAGCCGACGATGTTGATGGCATAAAAGTAAGCGAGCTAACCAGTGCCAGCGATCTAAAAGACGAAGATCTATTTTTAATCTCAAGAGATGATGAAACTGACGGTATCTACGATATTAGCAAAAACCTCAAACTGTCAGATTTAAGCCAATTTATTGTCAATAAAGTGCCCCCTCCTACTGAGCTAAAAAAAGATCATTTACCAAGCGTCCTCACACAAGATCAAGTCTTAGGTGGAAGAGTTGGGGAATACAAATTCTGGCATGATGATGAGTGGATGCGCCCCACTTTTCTTAGAGTCGATAAAGACACAGTTACAGGTAAGATTTATGAAGTTTATTATTTTCACAGAAACCAAGAAAGATACACTTATTACGATAGAGCAAATCGAACAATGCATAACGGTAATGGCTACACGCAGCACTCCAACATCACTCTTTTGGATGGGTCCGACGTAAGCGACCCAGTTTCACTTTCAACAGATGTCAGCTTTGTGGGTAACCTTATAAATTGGTACGATTTTGAAGCACGGCAGGTGAGTAATTCACGGAGCCTTGATCCCGGTACCATGGATAAGTTATTGTAACTCTTACTTTATTTTATTGTACCAATACTTCGAGCTTTGGCGCAAAGCATCATTCGATTCCCTCACATACTCTAAAGCAGAAATTGCCAATTCCAGCTTTTGCTCAGTAAGCGTTGATTCACATTCATCAATTACCTCTTTAATGATTTCTTGAATGAAATCTATATACGGGCAAGTATTAGTGGGTACTTCAGGCGCTGCTTGTTTAAATTTATTTAATTTAGTGATGTCCATACCTTATGGTACACATCATATAAAAAAAAGGCTAAAACAGTGTATCTCTAACTTTTAAACGGCAACAGTACTTAGAACCGGGCGATATTCTGCAACTTCATTAACATTTATGTCCCCTTTCATATCTGCTGGGTGAGACGTACAATAATAAGTATATTTTCCAGCCGTAGTTGGAGCCCAAGTTGTCGTACCGCTTGATTCAGTTGCAACATCTACTCCCAGGGAATTTTTTATCGCCAATGGGTGCCCGCCTGTACTATTTGTAAAAGTTAAAGTGTCCCCAACTATTACATTTAATATTGGGTCGCTTCCTGTTGCGTCGCCCGAAAAAGTATAATTAGATCCATCTCCAGACACTAAAGTATAACTTCTCGACTTTAAAGGCCCTGAAAATGTAAAATCTTTATTTCCATCTGTTCCTACGTCTAGAATAGTCCCAGTACCTTGCGATTTTCCCAGCCTCCAGTAATGATATGGTTTTTTAGATAAATCCATCCAGTTAGACTCACTTCCGTTGCTGTACACCTCTGGAATTATATCGCTTATATCCTGATCCCAATAAGCCATATCTCCTAGCGATATAGGGCAAGATTGGTTTCCTATATTTCCTAAAATCTCAGCCGGATAATTATTATTTCCAGTAGTAGTGCCGGTACCTATTAATGCACCGTTTAAGTAAATTTGGGAAACACCTGACGTATCTTTTAAATAAACAAAATGGTTTAACCTTTTTTTGTCATAATTTACTTTGAAACCTGTACTGTTTGGCGTCACGATATTAGAATCATACGTAGCCAAATAGCCCCAGGCCCGAAATTCCAACCAGGATAGTGCTGTTGATGCGTAAACTTGATTATTGTTGCCTCCGCCTTTACCGAGAAATTCCTCTTTGCTCTGCAAGATTTCCCCATCATCATAAAACCAAAAAGAAAAACTAAATGAAACTCCACTGCTCCAAACTGTATTAATGTAACTATTAGTAGGTGTTAATAAAGCAGGCATTTTATGCGTCCCCCCTGTTGCCCAAATATAACGTTGACACTAGGCCAACTTTATCCGTTAAATCTTTGATTTTATACAAGGGATGATTGCTACCCGATGAAGTCTCATTCGCAATATACATTGCGGGAGAAGCTCCCGTGGTTAAAAATATTTCCCCACAAATAGCGTCATCGGTTGCATTAGCAATGTCTGCTCCAGTTCGCACCTTGATGCGAAATTCTTTACTATCCAAGTATTGGCCGCTGTAGTTTGTATTGTTGCTCATTAGCTTGCTATCCCTGTTAAATTCTGCACTTTGTAAATAGAATGGGTATTTTCAGTAGAAGTTTCCGTCGCAATATACATTGCGGCAGAAGCCCCCGTGGTTAAAAATATTTCCCCACAAATAGCGTCACCGGTTACATTAGCAATGTCTGCTCCAGTTCGCACCTTGATGCGAAATTCTTTATTGTCTAAGTATTGCCCACTGTAGCTTATGTCGTTGTTCATTATTTAACCTATTGATTATAGAAATGGCAGTGTAAGTATTTGCTTAGGGTTAACAGGACTAGCAGTATTACCTAGCCCTAATTGACCATCATTATTTCTACCTCCTGCATATAAATCTTTATTATTTTTTTGGTAGATTATTGATCCATTTCCAGTGGTCCCTCTTGAAACGTTTGAGTCAACTAATTGTGGCGTAAGTACGGTATTTCCAATGTTTCCTAATTCTTGGAAATAGTTTTGGCCCATTCCTTTCAACTCTCCATTTGTTGTTATAAAAAATGTAGAGAAATTTGAGGCAAATACGTCGGACACGTCACTAGATATAAACACAGGAGCTGCTTGCTGTGTTTGATTATTTAAGCCTAACTCTCCGTTATTATTCTCGCCGCACCCCCATAATTCCCCATTAGTTTTCAGTATCAAAGTATTAAAAGTCGTGGACGCAACCTTGCTAACAGAGCTAGCTATATTGCTATACAGAGAAGCGTAACCTTGATAAGCGGTAACCGCAGTTCCATTGCCAAAAACATTACCACTATTAGGCGAGCCTATTCCGCTCAAATTGCCAGATGTGTCTACAAAAAAAGAACCAATGTTACTAGCATGTATGTACGATACAGAACCGTTATATATTAACGTATCATCCATATTAGTGCTAGTAGGATCACCTAATTGTTTATTCTGATTACTGCCTCTTCCGTACAACTTTCCATCTGATTTTATATATATGACATGATAAAGGGAAGAGCTAACCTTTGATATACCTGACAATCCAGTATACTCAGGTTTCATGTAATTACTTGGGGTAGATATGCCGTATTTAATTTGCTTATAACCATTTTGTCCAGTACCCCATAGTTCCCCGTTTGTTTTAAGGAAGAAAACTGTTAATGTTGCAACGCTTATTTCAGCAACATCAGAAATAAGAGCTTTTACAAAGGTTAGGCTATTACTTCCTGTATCGTCACCAAGCTGGCCGTTTGAATTCACTCCTGCAGACCAAACATCGCCGCCATGAGTTAATACATGAACACTGTGAAAGCCAAGTTGTATATCCTTGATATCTGAAACGGGCATAACTTGCTCTATCAAATCCATGACGTTATATATCCCTTGCGTAGAATCAGTGCTCATGGAAGTGGCTATATAAAAAGCAGGATTAGCTCCTGTCACTAAAAACATTTCCCCGCAAATAGCGTCACCGGTTGCATTGGTGATGTCTGCCCCAGTTCGCACCTTGATGCGAAATTCTTTATTATCCAAGTATTGGCCGCTGTATCCTACGTCTTTCATTCTAAACAGAAATTATTTGCCTTTTTTCTTTTTGTATCCTGAGTCAGAAATCGGTACGCATTTTCCGTCTTTCTCAACGTATCCTTCGTTGCACTTAGGTGGATATCCAGCTTTTTCATCAGCTTTTGATTTTTGTTTTTTTTCTAATATGCTTTTTTTAATAGCGTCAGGTAATTTTTTCTGCTCTTCAGTTAAACCTTTATCTTTTGACTTTTTGTCGTCTTCAGCTTTGGATTTATCTTTTTTTGGCTTTTGGGCTTTTTCCCATGCGTCTTTTTTTGGACGGTCTTTGTCGCCAGGTTTTGCAGGTTTATAGTCTTTGCCTTCGCGTTTCTTTTTGTCGCGGATATTATCCCAGAGCCCTTTTTTGCTTTCAGATTCGTCTAACTCATTTAATAATTCAGCTTCAGATTCTTCTCCCTTTGTTACTTTAGTGACACTCTTTTTGCTCCACATTTTGCAACTCCAGTATTTTGCTTTAGTTTTTGGCCCGGGATTATCGCATCCATGACGAGCACGAAAACTTTTTCTACGAGCAGGATCGTCGCGCTTGATTTCCATGTTGGGGTCGCCAAAATTAACTTTTACAACATTACCTTTTTCATTCTTTACATATACGGAAAACTTTTTTGGTCCACCAGGTGTACGAAATGGTTTGTTAAGCTTTTTGCCCTTTTTTTCTTCAGCGGCCCAAGCTTCTTGCGTTACTTCTTCTTCTGTACCTTCGGCCTCTTTAAGTTGGGCCCGAATAGCATCACTGAAATCAAGTTCGTTATTTTTACTCATATAACTATATATTACACAGGAATTGTGTTTTTTATACTTATATTATATGTTCAATTTCGGCGCTAGAGAATTACTCGTTTTTTATATTTACCTTTTACGAAAATATACCCCGCCGATTTTTTTTGGGTTGCTGTTTTTTTGGTTTTTTAAATTTTGTGCTCAATTGTGGGTTTTTATATTTGGTTTTTTGTTTTTGTTCCCTTCGGATTTTTTTTAGTTACCTATTATTTTAAAATGTAAATTATTAAAAATGAGAATGAAAAACACCACCCCCCGCAACCTGTTGAACAACAACAACTTATGAAAATTCAATAAACTACCCCCCGCCGGCAGTAAATTTGTGCAATAAAATAACCGAAAGGTAATTGCAATAAAGTTTGACTTTAGTAAATAAATAAACGATAGTATAAGTATGACAGATACAATAGAAACCTTAAATATTAGATTAGAAAAGCAAATTAAAGAATTAGAAAACTTTAAAAACGATCCTTTGAACGAAGACTTTGAAGATGGAATTGCAACCCTTGCATATGAAATAAATTCGACAAGAATACAGATCCTTGAAGAAATTGCTCACAACGATAGCGAAAAACAAATCGCTTTAAAATTACTTGCTAAAATATAATTGCAAATAACTAAAGAAAAAGTTTGCATAAACTAAATAAATAGCTTAGATTACACTTATGACATTAATACTAGAAGACTACGAAAAAATTAACGACGACGCCTTTGAAGGAACTTTCTACTATGGCGACAATATGGTAATTGCCCAAATCAGTACAGATTGGCTTATCGATTACGAAGAAAATAATTTTGAAATTTACGCCGTTGTCTTGTCAGCAAAACAATATGATGACAATGATCAGCCTACTGAATTAACTATAACAAGCAAAGAAATTGAAAACTTCGTTGAAAATGAAATGCACGAATGGTTTGACGATTATCTTAAAAAAATCGCTTAAATAGTTTGACACAACACCTTTAATCAATTACTTTATATATATGAAAATTAATAACGGAGCTATCTATCACAGCAAATCAAATAATAAAGCCGTTCGCGTAGTGCGAGCAAATCAAGCCGAGGCAATCGCATATGTGAAGCATCATAAACAAGACATTGAGAGCGAGGTTTTTTTCTCGGATCTCTTGCCCGCGACAATCAAACAAGTAAAACAATATCTAGGCAAGTAATGATATCATCAATAATCTGTTCAATCATTATAGCAATAATCTGTTTAAACAAATAACAATATGAGAAAAGTAACACAAAGAATAAAAGAAGCATTCAACAAAGGCAAATCTTTAAAAATAGGTAATACACGAACAGACGGCAATATCGTTTGGTTGCATGGTAACGCAATTGTAAAGCGTGACCCTGACGGGTTGGTTCGTTGGTCGCTTGCCGGATGGAATACTTCCACAACACGCGAACGCGTCAACGGCATAGCAAATGCCGGCGTTTGCCAAAAGAACTTCGTGCCTATGTTAAACAATCACAAAATTGACTCATCCGATTGGTTCGCTTCGCCTAATAAGTTGCCTAATCCTTTTGCGTTTTTTATATAGCCTATAAAGTTGACTTATCCAATAGCCCACTATGTGGGCTTTTTTGTGCACTATTCTGCAGTAGGATCGTGCAATAAAAAGTTGGCACGGCATATGTACATTACTTTCATAAGTCGTTGAGTATCAGGCACTTACGGCGGCCTGGCCCGCGTAAGTCGTTGATATACAGGCACTTATGACATAATTGATACAGATTCCGTGCCAACTTTGTATAAAAGTTTCGGACGAATAGTGCAAAAAAATAGTTGAAAGGTAAGTGAAAAAAAGTTTGCATTTTGTTAACTTGTGTGCTACATTGTATGTATAAGATTAATTAAAACACTTTAACAAATAACAAAATAAAAATTATGAATAAATCACAAGTACTTCGCAAAATAGAATCTTTAAACAATCGCTTGGATGCTTTTAAATATGTTCGTGGAATCGGATGGTCTCCTGCTGAAGGTAAAGACAGAATCGAAATTCTTTCAGAAATTAAAAATTTAAGAGCTGAATTGCCTCGTGCAGAATACGAGCAAGAAGTTGCACAATACGGATGGAAGTCTGTAGAGCGTAACGCTTAAATAATTAAAAAAAAGTTTGACTTTAGTTAATTTATCTCCTATATTGTACATATGAAATCATTATATAACACAGACACAGAAGAATTTACTTTTAACTTTATCATGAGCATCGAAGGCAAAGCCTATCGAGTCGAGGCGGTAGCTTGTCAAGACGACATGCTTTTGAGCGAACAATATCGCCCCGAATATATTGATGTATATATGGCTAAATTAACAAATGAAAAGACAGGCGAGCTAACAGAGTCAAACATCTACAAAAACACAGATCTTTTAAAGGCTGTAAGCGATAAGCTTACAGAAAGGCTAATTACAAACGCGAGCAAAACTTGGTTCGTTACTGATGCACCAAGGCTTTTCATTGAGCAATTCGACTCTTCCCTCGAAGCAATGTTTAATAAATAATTACTTAAAACACTTGACAATAACCAAATAATCCCTTACTTTATACTTATGAACGAAAAACAAAGATTACAACAAATTATAAACGACAACCTCGAAGCAGCCAACAACGGCTCAGGTTCAGCAATGATGCAATGCGTGGCGGCTCAAGCCGACCTTGACAGAATAGCACAATCGGAGGCTAATGAGTTAGAGGCTTATATCGCCCAAACACCATTGCCCGAACCTCTCATTTTAGTTGACTAATTTAACTGCCCCGAAAAGGGGCTTTTTTTTGGGCTTGTTTATGTCGTAAGTCCTTGAGTATCAAGGGTTTACGGCGCCCAGGCCCGCGTAAGTCGTTGATATACAGGCACTTACGACAAAATAAAAAAAAGTAAAAATAATTAAAAAAAAGTTTGACTTTAGTTAAAAATTCCCTTAGTTTATAAGTATGATAACAATTACAAGAAATAAAAACTTCTCAGAATGGATCAACATTTCAATGTTTGGCAAATTAATCGACAATTGCAAAAACACTGCTAGAGCAATGCACATTGCCACAAAACTACAAATGGAACACAAATCCAAAACGGGAGAAAAACTCCACATTACACAAAGGTAAATTATGACTAAAATAGAAATTCAAAAAGAAATAGTTGAACTCCATAACGCACTAAAAGAGTGCGTTTTGACTGACTCGCAAAAAGTTTCAATACGGAACGAAATTGGTCAACTGGAAGATGAGCTTTCACTTCTTGACTTCCAGGAGCATGATGATTTCGATTATGGCTACCATGACCAATACGACCAATAAAGTCGTAAGTCGTTGAATATCAAGGGTTTACGGCGGCCGGGCCCGCGCAAGTCGTTGATATTCAGTAACTTAGGAGATTTTTTAACTTTTTTTCATTTTATAGTGTTTTTTTATAGTTTTTTATTTGATATTTGTCTATTTACTATTTATTGATTTAGTATTTGTCAAGTGCTTCTAAGTCTTCTGTTAAAACATAAAGTTTGCCGAATGCTCCTTGTGCTTGGTTTGTCATGTCGGTAAATCGCCCACTTTCCATATTCTTTTCCACGCAATCGGAACTAAGCATATATTCGCCCTTTCTCGGTTTTTCGGTTGTTGGTACTTCCATCATGGCAAACTGACTGCCCCCTCCTATGGTTGTCGCTATAAAAAAAGAATTCATATAATTAATTGTTTGAAATAATATCTTTGTGCATCATATAAAATACAATGACCCAAGGCAAGAATAAAAGTATGTCGTAACTCATATACCCTCCTCTTCGTAAACTCTTTCTGTTGGAAGTCCAAGAATTCCTCTCATTTGGTCGCTTATTCCGACATCTTGATCTTCTTCGTCTATATCTTCGGCAACATCGGAGTTAAGGAATTGCTTTTCGTCTTGGATGTCTGTTTGTTGATTGTTCAGCAGACCATGACGACTAATTACCTCCTCGGTCTTGACATCTTCAACGAAGTTGTCAACCAATGCGTTTGATGTACCTTGGCTTGCAAGGACTGCGTTTTTAATAAGGGCGATTCTTTCTGATTCTGTTAATTCCATAATGTTTAATGTAATTTAGTTTTGTTTGTTTGTCAAACTTTTTAATAGTTGAACTTTCTTTTTATCTTTGCTCTTTATATGGTGATACGCTAATGCATTGAAAAATTGTTTATCAAATAACGCTTCTTGCTTAATTAATTCCCTTGCAGTACGCCTACGCATTCCCGAATTGATTAAGTTGTGAACTGCTATCTCGTTCTCTGTCTTCTTTCTTGATTCAAGTTCATTCCATTCTTTTTTTTTGGATACTCTTTTCTTTCTTTGTCGCAAGATTTCTTTTTTAATTTCCGATAAGTTACTCATAAGTTTAATATAGTTTAGTTGTGTTTAATAGTCAAGCCCTAAATCTTTTCTAAATTCTGCTTTGTCTTCGATTAGCTCGTCAACCCAAATGCTTCCCTCGTTTTGAGCTTTTGCCATTAGGATAGATACTTGGGCAGGAGATTGCCAACCGACAACATTATCGGAAGGAGAAAGAGGAATCATTCCATTTTCATTGTAAATTGCAACTTCATATAAATCTTCTTCTAAACTTCCATATGGTCCTCTTTTGTTACCTATTCCTGCTATAACAGAAATCTCCAGTCCATTGCCAAGATCAAGTCTTGCTTGGACTGCATCATCAGTACCACGATGTGGTTGAAAGTCAAGATCAGAAAAATCAAAGCTTTGTGGTTGAGATTGTGAGAGAGAGTTGTTTGGTATGTCGTAATTAATCATATATACAAACTAAGGCATAAAAGCCTTCGCGTCAAATAAAAAGAAAAAAAAGATGAATTAATTTTAATATTGTCGTAAGTCGTTGAGTGTCAGGCACTTGCGCCGGCCCGGCCCGCCTAAGTCGTTGACTATAAGCGAGTTATGGAATTATTCTTCCATTTCATCCATTAGCCATTCATCAAGGGCGTAGGTATCAAGACCTTCATCCTTGTAGCTCGCCCCGTCCGGAGTCTCTGTTGCACCGCAGGCTTCTAGCTCGTTAGCTAAATCTTTATAGTGGACGAATCTGCGGGCCAACCTATAAAGCCCTTCGTCGTTGCCTAGCCATAAAGCTACATTCCAAGTTGCCCAATTCTTCCATCCGTTGTATGTTGAGTCTGTCATAATTAACCTTCTTTGAATTCTTTGATAATTTGTTCCATTTGTGAAAGTACAGATTTCTTGTTTCCTTTAAATCCGTACTCAGCTTTTACGATTGAATATGCTGATTGACCTCTTCCCCTCATTCCGAGACACTCTAATTTAAGAGCGGATCTGCGAGCAAGAAATCGAGCCATATCAATTTTTTCGGGTGTGTCTAATATAATCATAGTAGTAATATAGTTTAGTTGTTAATTTTTGTCAAACAATTTCTTCGACCATTTTCATTAATCTCTTAACTTCGTCTAAGTTTTGTTGCAATAGGTTGAGTTGTTTTAATATTCCTTTGTAACCAAAAAGCCCACCATTCATGTGACCTTGCCAAGTGTCGCCAACTTTCTTAAATGAAACATCCCAACCACACTGATAGTCGTATGCTTTTAAGATGCCGTTTGGCAAGAGTTCGAATGTGAGTTCTTTTCCGTTTGTTTTGTCTTTTAATGTCATATATATAATATAGTTTAGTTAATGCTCTGTGTCAAATAGAAACTCTAATGAATTCTGTTGTTATGTTTCCCACATCTGCACGAACAAAGTGGATCAAATCTTCCTCTAGTGCTTGCTCGACTACGGAAAGATGATCTTTGATTTTGCTATCATAGAGCCAAATCTCTCCATCTTGAGTTGAATTGATAAGTTCGATAAGTTGTTTTTCTGTCATATATATAAACTAAGGCATAAACCCAATTAACACAAGAAAAAAATGAAGTTTTTTTGCATTTTGTTGTAAGTCGTTGAGCGCCAAGTACTTATGGCGGCCCGGCCCGCGCAAGTCGTTGAATATCAATGACTTACGAAATATATTAGGGCACAAAAAACCCCCTCCCGAAGGAGGGGGCAAACTAACAAACAACCTATTTAAACCTCTACCAATTCGTTTTCTACAACCTCCATGTCAAGAGTATTCTCAACATGGTCAGCTATATCGAAAGAAACTTCCGAGTCAAGGATTGAATGCAACGCCTCCGAACGATTAGGTAACGCTACAAGGTTACCCTTGTAAATCTCAGTAAAAGCGTTGTAAAGTGAATTCATGTTGCGATCCCAAAATTGAGGATGATCGGAAGATTCCCATTGGTCAACCACATCAATAATCTTGGACTTAGGGATAGCACCTGCCCTGCAAGCACGGATGACTAAATCATTGACCTTTGAATTTGTGAGGTCAAAATTCTTGTATGCCTCAATTCGATTGTCTTGACCATGCCAAAAGCTAAACAACTTACCCAAGGCACGATTGATCGTAAAATCAAGATCGTTTAAAATGTTGCGAGTGTGCCTACGAGCAAGTTTGATCGTATTAGTAAAGATCAAGTTGTCGCAAACGAAAGGGGCATCACCTGCACATAATCCCGCAGGAAAAGTTTTGTCGTGAGAATTGCGAAGACCAATAACGCAACCACGATCAGTTGCAACTCGATTAGGATGATCAACGGCAAACAAGCCAAAGTAATGTTGATCACCACGAGCAAGAGAGTGAACTTCATCTTGAATAGTGAACCCATTGGAGTCTAGGAAAGACTTTGCTCTAGTAACGAGAGCATCATGGGCAATAGGTTGATGAGAAACGGCAAGCTCGCCTGTTTTCTTATTCGGTTTGTTGCGAAAAGATGGCATTGGAGTTTCTACTGATTGCACTCTCTCGAAATCTACGAGAGTGCGATTACCTCCGCAAATGTGAAGATTGACTTTGCGAGGAGCGATATTGTTGTTTTCTGTGTTATTCATAAGTATAATATAGTATATGGTTATAGTTTTGTCAAGAATTAATTGCGATAATTTGTCCCTAAAGTTGGTTCGTTTAATTCCTCATATGCTGTAGCTTTTTCGCCTACTCTTTGCATTATGTCCGCCACTTTCCCGAGGACTTCAATATCTTTAAGGCTGAGTTCTTTTTGCATTGGCTTGATGAGCATATCGTAAATTAAACCTTGTATGCCCTCGATCATTTCGGAGGAGCTAGGAACATTTTGATCTTCGTAGTTTGGATTAATATTCATATTGTTTTTTATGTTTTTGTTTTCTATCTAGAATTTTATTCTTAATTTTAAATGGTCGAGCCTTAGTAAAAAGGATTTGTTTTCTTATCTTTATCTCTCTCGCTTTCATATATACATAGTAAGGCATTTTTTAATTTATAGCAAGAAAAAAGTTCAATTAAATGCATTTTGTTGTAAGTCGTTGAGTATCAAGGACTTGCGCCGGCCCGGCCCGCCTAAGTCACTGATTACCAACAACTTAGGGGGTTTTTAATTAAGAATCTGTACCTTCGACTACAAATCCCGTTTCATCCTTCTTTGCCAAACCTTTCTCGATAAGACCAACAACTACCCCTTTTTTGTCGAGGAAACGCAAGTCAGTTTCATCACCATTGACGACCTCAAAACCTTTCCATGTCTTGGGTAATTGATTGCGAAATACAACGGCAACATTGCCACCCATCAAAAGAACCATTTCGCACTTTTTATCGTTATTCTCTGAGCGAGAAAAAGTCAGATGATAATTAGAGGGAAACTTTGCCTCACCCTTAATAAAAGGCTTACCGAGAAAAGAACACATTCTTTTAAATGATTTAGTATAATCATAGAATTGAGTTGATGAATGCTTTTCAAAGATAGTCATACCATTCTCATTGGTCTCATTTTCCCACATGATATCACTTGTAAGATTAGGACGAAAAACAGCTTCCATGCTTTTCTTTTGTGCTGACTTAATCGATGAAGCAATTTCTTTTGATAATTTTGTGAAAAAGTCAAACTTCTTTTCGAAGAACAACTTTGTTTTGTTGATGCGTGAATCTTGAACAGATCCCATTTGACCACGACCTGCCGTATTCAAGCAAGACATTGTGCAACCTTTGGAACGCCACCGACAAGTTTCGTAGCCTGAAAGATTTGCTGGAGCAAGATGAATTCCTTTGGTGATGTAACCGAGCTTTTCTCCTTTGAGAATTTTTTGATTACCTGATGTGAGAAGTGTTGTTTTAATCATAAGTACATAGTAAGGTACTTTTCTAATTAACGCAAGAAAAAAGTGAATTAAAATGAAAATAGTTCTAACTCGTTGAATACCAAGCATTTGCGCGGGCCTGGGCGCCATAAGTTGTTGGTGCGCAAGGACTTATGAAATATAATCATGCACAAAAAAACCCTCCCCCCGAATACTCAGAGGAAGGGTGGGCAAATATATTTGCTAGCTTCGCTTTTCTAGGCGATAAAGCTTATAAAGGTCATCTTGGTGACCCTCATAGGCCCCTTCCGGCCGATGCCCACGCATTTCTTTGATTGCTAGCTCGTAGCCGCGAGCTCTTAGGTCCGAGCGAAGCCAATTGGCCTGCTTGTTTGCCAAGTCGTTGGCGTCGCTTAAATTTCTACCCCTTAATAATTCTGCAGATGACATAATGATTATACTCCTTTGTTGATTGTTACAATTTGATCGTAGCGAAAGGAACGAATTCCTTGGCGGTTATGGCAAAAGCTTCTAAAGCCCACTACTCTTGCACCTTCAAGAACATTACCAAACTCATGATCGTGGCTTGGTTTATTGATGGTGTACATTTCTGTTCTGCCGTCCTTCGTAGTATATACCACTTGGTAGAGCGGATTAAAGAAGTTTTTAATTTTTGTGATTAGTTTTAGCATGATGCTGTTTCCTCCGTTTTGGTGTTGTAGTAATTGTAAGTGTCGCAAGCCTCTTGTGCTGACTCGAAACTTACTGCGAGTAAATCTTTTTGATCATATGGGTGGTAAGGTGTCGCTGACTCCTCGAAGTAAATCTCCCATTGCTCTGAATCTTCGTTATAATTAGGAAGGTCAAGTGGTCTGCCTTCGCATACTGCTTCTATGTAGTTGTTCATGGTTTTAATTATGTAGGTTTTTTAGATAATGTCAAGAAATAAAAACATAAATCGGATCTTTAAACTCTGATTCAAATGTCCCAACCTCATCCCATCCGTAAAGAATAAGAGCTTGATCGTAGTCGTCCTTATAGAAATCGCTTCTTTCGATCACGGCAAGGTGTTGACCTTGAGGGATTATGTTTTCGTTTCTTATGTTTATCTCTGTCATCTTCATTTTAGCAAGGGATTGGTGAGCCTTCGTCTGTGTGAATAGTTACGCAAAAATGATTTGCTAACTCTTTGA
>Ga0206677_10002907_pt1 | contig 14725 bp, 15 predicted proteins | sample M130m12015metaG_FD_155475 | JGI IMG/M metagenome (GOLD analysis project Ga0206677, IMG submission 155475) | Ammonia-oxidizing marine archaeal communities from Monterey Bay, California, United States - M1 30m 12015 | ecosystem: Environmental > Aquatic > Marine > Intertidal zone | place: USA... | reverse complement strand
ACTCCAAACCAAGACCAGAAGCCATAATTGATTGCAACTGGTTCAATTAAAACATCCATAAGAGTACAAAGAAGTGCAGCAATCAGGGCACGGATAATTGCATTTGTTTTGATGAGCATTGCTATCGATGCACTGGATACAACGATACAATACCAATTCAAGCCAATCACGAGAGGCACTCCTAAAAGTTTGTATCCCAATGCATGGTCATAACTATATGCACCAAATAGAAGACCTGTTTTTACACCGATTAACTCGATTAAGAATCCTCCCAAAAATATTCCAGTGAGTGGAAAAACACTTCTATCTTTCTCTGCAAAGAAAATCACAGCAGCACACAAAATCATATTAATGTAGGTCAATGAGCTACCTCCTTTAATATTCGTAAATAAGTAGAATCCAATCGCATGGAATACCAAAAGAACAAAAATACTGTATGTTTGATGTTTACTCATTAAAATAGCTGTCTACAATTTTTGCGGATCTCAGAACCAAAGGGATTCCACCACCGGGATGCACACTTCCACCACAAAAATACAATCTTTTGTGATTTTTACTGCGGTTGGGATGTCGTTTGAGTGCAGAGCCTAAAGAATTTGAACTGGAACCATAAAGTGCACCCTGGTAACTTCCTGTATCCATTTCAATTCCCTGACAATCCCAGTAATCTTCATGAATAATATGTGGTTCAATATCTATGCCGAAAGAAAGTTGGACTTTATCGATTACTTTTTGCTTCATACGAGCTCTGTAGTTGGTGTCACAAACTACATTGGCTGGAGTATTGATCATTACAAACCAATTTTGACAACCATCTGGAGCATCTTGATTATTCTGGGTTGAACCGACATTAATGTAGATAGAAGGATCAAGAGGATTTTGCTTTTTTCTCCATATCGTATCATTTTCAGTTTCATAATCTTTACTGAATAACATATTGTGCAGCTCGAGATCAGAAATAGCTTTATTTATGGCCCAGTAGAATACAAGACCTGAACTGCTGCGTTCTTGTCTTTTGTATTGTTTAACGCATTGCGAATCTTGCAATACGTCCTCATAAAAAGGTATATGATCTATTGCACAAATGAGTGCTTTTGTCGCGTAATGTTCGGTAGATTTAATCAAATATCCCTCTTTGGTTTCTTTGGCTGTTGCATATTCAGAGAATCTATATTCTACACCAATCTCTTTTGACAGTATATACAAGCTATCAACAATTGAACGCATTCCTTTTTTTGGAGCGAAAGTTCCTTTCGAGATTTCAAGATGCGATATCATTGCGAACAAGCCACTCATTTGATATGGATTTGAACCATTGTATGTGCCAAAACGGTTGAACAATTGAACCAGTCGCTGGTCTCCGAATTTGCTGGTGTTGAAGTTGTGAAGTGTTGTCCTGAGTTGTTTCTTGAGAAATTTGGGATAGCGTTTAACAAGTTGTTTATCAAATACGTTGCGAAGACCTGGTTTTGGATTGGAAATAAAAAAATCACCCACTGTCTCGTACATTTCTTTGCTTTCCTCAATGTAATCCAATACTTGATGGGCCTCACTCGCACTGCTAAACTTTGTTAGATCCTGCTTTAATTGATTCTTATTTTTATTTAAAGTCAATTTTGATCCATCATGAAAGTGATATGTTGCAGACGCATTAAGTTCTTCGTATTCGAAATAGTCACCTGTTGATTTGTTGCATAGAGCAAAGAGCTCCTCAATTAATTCAGGCTCTGTAAATAGCGATGGCCCTTTGTCCCAGCGGTAACCTTTCCAATGAACCTCGTCCAGTTTTCCACCGTGTTTTTTGTTTTTCTCTATTACTAAAACAGACTTTCCCTTGGCTCGGAGACGAATTGCGCAAGCGATACCTGCTAATCCAGCACCGATTATTACAACGTCATATTGGGCGTTATCCCGCATTTATCATATCGTATATTGCTTTTCTCGATCGCTCAAAAATTATTTTAAACCATTCTGTATAAAGCTGAGGGTTTGCAATTATATTTTCTTCAAGTTCTTCCAACTCAACAAATTTAGCATCCATGACCTCTTCAGTATTGAATGCAGTGAGCTCATTGAATCGACCGAATAAGACATGATCCAACTCATGTTCCATGAGGCCTTTGTCCAATTTGGCATAATAAATAAAAGAAAATTGTTCTTTTAAGTTTGTAGTAAATCCCATCTCCTCCTGCAAGCGACGCATGCCAGCATCAATTAATTTTTCACCCTTCCTAGGATGACTACAACACGTATTGGTCCAAAGTCCGCCAGAATGGTACTTGTTTAATGCTCTACGTTGAAGCAGCAATTGATTGGAATTATTAAAAACAAATACAGAGAAAGCACGATGAAGTAATCCTTTTTCATGGGCTTCCATTTTTTCCATTTCACCAAGTATATTGTCTTGTTCGTCAACCAAGATTACTTTTTCCATCGATGCAGATTACAGAATGTTGAGAGAGTTTCTCAAAAAGGACTTCGCGAAAACGAATACTTTGGTTTTATTCGCTATTCTTATACGTTCTTGGAGCAACTCGTTTGCTGTTTTTCGTTGGATTTTCTTGAGGAGTTTCACGTAGTATTTATAGCTCACATAAACCCCAAACCGAGATGATTTTGGTAGCATTTTAATTCCAATTAAAGCTTCTTCGAACTCTTGTTGAATTTCCTCTTCAATTTGAATTTTATTTTCCAATGTGAGTTCCCCGCTTTCTAGATTCGGAAAATAGATTCGTCCCAACTCGTTGAAATCTGCATTTAAATCTCGCAGAAAGTTGATTTTTTGGAAGGAGGAGCCAAGTTTCATCGCGTAAGGCTTAAGTTTTTCATATTCACCTTCGTCACCGTATACAAATATTTTCAGACACATGAGACCTACAACCTCAGCAGATCCAAGAATATACTGCTCATATTTTTGTTTGTCATATTCGATGTCTTCTAGGTCCATCGCCATACTGAATAAAAATTGTTCAATGAGTTTGAGGTCGATATTGTACTTATGTATAGTTGTCTGGAAGGAGTTTAATATTGGATTCAAGGATACCTTGCGATCAATTGCCTTGTATGTATCATTTTTGAATTCTTCGAGTAGCTCAGCTTTGTCGAAGCCATGAAAAGAATCCACAATTTCATCTGCAAAACGAACGAATCCATAGATTGCATGCACGTCATCTCTTATTTTCTTATCTAGAGCACGAACACCTGCATAAAAGGAGGTGCTGTATTTTTTTGTTACGTGTCGAGAAGCTTTTCTCGAATAATCATCAAATAGTAGTTTCATGTAGCGTCGATTATTTGGTTAGCAACTATTTTTCCAGAAACCAAAGAGGGTGGGATACCTGGACCGGGGACAGTGAGCTGTCCACAAAAAAACATATTTTTCAGGTTCGATTTTATAGTTGGTTTTAGGTTTGCAGTTTGCATTAGTGTGTTGGCCAAGCCGTATGCGTTACCTTTGAAGGAATTGTATTCTGATTTGAACTCAGATACACAAAACGAACGTTTATATATTATATCGCCTTCTATTATTTCGCCAGTTTGGGTTTTTATCCTATCAAGAATTATTTTTAAATAATTTTCCCTTGTTTCATCATTATCATCTAAGTCCGTTGCAATAGGCATGAGGATGAATAAATTTTCTTTACCGTCAGGAGCGACATTAGAATCTGTTTTTGATGGTGCACAAACATAAAACAAGGGCTTTTTGGGCCATTTGGGATTAATATAGATTTCTTTACCATGATCACTTAAATCTTCATCGAAAAACAAATTATGGTGGTGGAGGTTTTTTACCTTTCTGTCAATTCCTAGATAGAAAATCAATGAACTTGGCGCGAGCTTTCGACTGTCCCAATATTTTGAATTGTACTTTATGTTTTCTTTTGGCAGCAGTTCTTGTTCTGTGTGGTGATAATCAGCACCTGAAATAACAGTATCAAACTCGTGCAATTTATCTCCAATTCGTATGCCTTTTACTTTTCCATTTGCAGCCTCAATAGCTGAAACGGGTGAGTTGAAGTTGAATGTCACTCCACTTTCTAAAGCAATCTGTTCTAATGCATTTGCTAAAGCATGCATTCCACCCTCGGGGTACCACGTTCCTAGGGACAAATCAGCATGATTCATCATCGTATACAATGCTGGAATTTTTCCTGGCATAGCACCTAAAAACAATACAGGGAACGTGAGTATGCTTCTTGCTTTGTGCGATTTAAAACGTTTGAAAACATCTTTCTCGACAGATTTAAAAACATCAAGCGTAAAAGCTTGCTGAAGTACTTTGAGTTTTATCAGTTCTTTGAGACTGAGTCCTGGATTTTCTAAGAAATCGTTGACTGCTATATCGTATTTCGTTTTGGCGTCGTGCAAGAATGACTTTAGTTTTGCAGCTCCATCATCTTCAAAACTTTCAAATAATTCGAACAATGCTTCTTCGTCTGCAGGTAAGTCGGTTTGTGCAACTTCATTCCAGAAAACCCTATAGGATGGTGCAAGACGCGTCAAACTGAAATAGTTTGTTCTATCTTCACCCAATTCAACAAAGAGTTGGTCAATAAGGTCTGGCATCCAATACCATGAGGGGCCCATATCGAATTTAAAACCCTCCGCTTCAAATGTTTGGGACCGTCCACCAGACATCGAGTTTTTTTCAAAAACTTCAACGTTCTGTCCAGCCTTTGCTAACTTGCATGCTGCATAGAGACTTGATAATCCAGCGCCAATAATACCTATATTTTTCATTCAATTGGGTTCTATTACAAATATAAACGAAATATCGGATTACGTTTAACAAAAGATGTTAATCGTTAAACAAGTAGTTTTTTTATATCTTCAAAACTCTCAAGAAATCTTATTTTTTCGGTTACGTTTCCTTTATACAAAAGCGCAGTATTACCACCAATAATCAACTTCTCACTTGATACAATTGAAACAACTGACTTCAATATTGTATCGAATTCCTCTTCGTTCAGATGTTTAATAATATTGGTGATAACTAGGTCTGGGTTAAAAAGGTCATAGGTTATTCCTAGCCCTTCAAGTGGCACATTCTGCCCCAAATAGCAGGTTTCCCAATTCGCATCTTTGAATAAAAAATTACATATAAGTAGACCCAATTCATGCTCCTCGTGTGAGTGGAGAAATAACAGTACTTTACCTTTTGATTTTTTTGGTTGTTTTAATGTGTATGTTTTAGTTAGTATAAATTCTCGAAGTAAATTTGAAAAGAAATGTTCATGTCCAACTGAGATGGTGTTTAGTTGCCATAATTCACCAACTCTGTTTAAGAGAGGAACAACAAGCATACTATACATTTTGCCCATTCCATTTTTCTTGAAATTGGCTTCTAGAGATGAAACAATCGCACCTGAATCTAATTCGATTATTGCGAGAACCAAAGCATCTACTTCTGAATTTTTTCCTGTATTATTGTTGTATAACGCTGCTTTTGATTCTTCGAGTATTTCAGATTCACTCAGTTTTGCAATTTTTGAAATTTTGTATCCACTGGCGTAGAGAAGGTTAATGTTCAATAGTTTTTTAAGGTCCTCGTCTTGATAAAACCGGATGTTCGTCGAAGTTCTTTTTGGTTGTAAAAGTCCATAGCGCTGCTCCCAAACACGGATTGTGTGCGCCTTAATGTTTGTGAGATTTTCAAGGTCTTTTATACTGTATTTTCGGTTTTTCATGTTTAAGTATAGTGGTATTATTGTTAAACAAAATTAGTTTTTTATTTGTTGTGAGTGCTATACTTCTTTGGTATTATTAAATTTGATTGGTGGAAAAGAATAAAATGGAAAGCTGGATAGCAAAGCGGAAGAAGAGAATGAGAAATCGTTCCGCAAAAGTTTTGTTCGATGGAATTAAGAAAGGGGATGTGGTTGCATTGAGCTCTGCAATTACACTTATTGAGAGTGATAATCCATCTCACTCGACTGATGCACAAAGTCTAGTACAGATGTGCTTGCCTTTAAGCGGTAAATCTATTCGCGTTGGGATCACAGGTGTTCCAGGGGTTGGAAAAAGTACATTTATAGAGACCTTTGGGAAGTTACTTGTCGAGAAAGGAAAAAGGGTAGCCGTTCTTGCCATTGATCCTTCAAGCTCAGTCTCAGGTGGAAGTATTTTGGGGGATAAAACTCGTATGAATGAGTTATCTACTGATAAGAATGTATTTATTCGGCCATCAGCTGCAGGTGCAACACTTGGGGGGGTGGCGAGAAAAACTCGTGAGAGTATCTTGTTGTGCGAGGCAGCTGGATTTGATGTGGTTCTTATCGAGACGGTTGGGGTAGGGCAGTCTGAAACTGTTGTAAAGTCAATGGTAGATTTCTTCTTACTTCTAATGCTTTCTGGCGCAGGGGATGAGTTGCAAGGAATTAAAAAAGGTATTATGGAAATGGCTGATGCCTTGGTTATTACAAAAGCAGATGGTGATAATGTAAGTCGATCCAATCTTGCACGTAGAGAATATAAAAATGCAATTCATTTGTTTCCCCCAAACCAGAACGGTTGGATTCCTGAGGTTTTTTGCTGTAGTGCCAAAAAAAATGAAAATATTACTCGTGTTTTCGAGGTGATTGAATCGTTTGAGAATCATGTTAAAGTAAATGGTTATTTCGACAAAAATCGTCTGGAGCAAGATAAGAAATGGCTATCTGAAACACTGAAAGAAATGATTTTGGACGGATTTTACGGTAATTCCGACTTATTAAGTGCTTTGAAAGCTGCCGAACAAAGTATAGATGATGGAGAAATTACATCATTTCAAGCGGCAGCTGAATTGTTTGAGCTTTATAGAAACTATGCAGGAAAAATTTAAAATAGAGGGGGAGTATATTGAACTAATTCAACTTCTTAAGGTTATGGGCATCGCCCAAACAGGTGGACATGCTAAGATGATTGTTAATGAACACATTGTCTTCAGAAACGGACAAGTTGAGACACGTAAGCGCGCTAAGTTGGTCGCCGGTGATACAATACAACTCGACGGTATTCAGATTGATTTAATCTAAATCTCGTATTGAAGGTTTAATGCAATTGATGGGTTTCGTTCCTTTCTTTGCTTTGTGCTATGAGATCAAAAATTGTATCCCAAAGAGCTTCTCTTTTTTCTAAAGCAAGTTTTGCAACTTCCAAAGATTCCGTCCATTTGGAATCGTCATTACCGCATAGTTCTTCCATCATTTTTAGGGAAAGTGGTCCGTGTTCATCGCCATCCAATTCGATATGGCGTTGAAGATAATACATCAGCTTTTCTCCTTTTTGTTTAAAGTCTGTGGTGTTTTGCAAAATTTCGATGAACATATCAGGAATTACATCTTCTCTTCCAAAAGTGAATAGAGAGGCCACAAGATGCATTTTGTTTGTCGCAATAATGTCAAATGAAAAGTTTACAAAATCTTGCACTCTTTCGTCTATATTCGACTCACGTAGAGCACTTCGAACTTCGCTTCCAGCATGAATTGCTTCTACAAAAGCAGTTATTTTTTCGGAATTACCTCCCATTTGCTGCATGGCTTCTAGGTACATTTCAAAATGGCTTTTCGCCTCTCCCAATTCATTTAAATCACTTTCCTCCCCGTGTACTATTTCATTTATAAAACGTGCCAACTCTGGATTTTTACTCGGAGTCCAAGGCACACTTACGGTGGTAAGATTTGCTTGTAGTGTCTTTAATAGGGACATAAAGTCCCATACTGCAAAAACATGATTTTCCATGAATATGTGTATGTCAGACACCTCATTTAGAGCGGAATACAGCTTATGTTGACTCAACTGTTTTTTTAACGGGATTATTTCTTTTTCGATGTGTTCTATTCTGTGCATAACAGTATTTGTTTACCCCCACAAAGTTAAATACATATCTGTGGAGCTGAATGCAATTATCAAAAATATTTGTTAAGATTTCAGTAAAATTTGACACGATTTATCTTCCTACTCATCTTCGGAGTCAAACTTGATGTAATCAACCAACAGTTTAAATGATTCCGTCTTCTTACGAGTAATTAAAAGTGACAATTCTTCAATTGCTGTAGCATCAAAATTTGCTCTATTCAGTTTGCGTCCCATTACACTTGGATAGAGATCACTTAATTTTATTTTCACCAATTCCCACGAACCGGAGGTTGGAAATGTAGAAATGTAGGAAATGAAATCAGATGCATTTTTTTTAACTCTGAACTGGTATTCTTTGCCGTCTCCTTTGAGTCGAATAGTTACAAACCTTTTCGATTTTACTTTGATCGGTGAAGTTCGAAAACGCACAGAAGCGAATCCACCATTGTTTTCTGTTGAAACCAAACCTTTAAAAAGTGCGTGCCCCTCTGTATTTATTTCGAGACTGGAGGTAGACACACCTCCCATCACTCCATCGTTTAAAATACTCCAATTACTTAGCTTATAGTCTGATGTAAAATCAATGGTTGGAGAACCATTCGGCTGATTCCTGACTCCTGTCTTCTTTGCAACTATGAAAGACATTATGATCAGGGCTAAAAGTGCGACAATAAAAATGGCTTTAATTTTCATTTTCAATTTGTTTGAGAAGTTGCTCTGCTTCAAACATTAGTTGATCCGACAACTTTCGATTGATTGTTGACATTTTGTGCGATTCAGAGAGTTTTTCCCGGTATTTCTTTTGCAACTTTTCTTTTTTTGTTTTACGACGAAAAATACTCATACCAGTAGGTTTTGATTGGATTCTATTAGGATGCTTTTTTGTTGTTGTCTTCTGATTCAATTCGGAAAAGATTTGAATCGGATTTTTGCTGAATATTGTGCTGTTTCCATATCATTCTTAATAGAAAGAACATGTATGCAGAGAAAATGCTGAAACCGATAATAAAAAGTGTTAAATTACTCATAGCTAATCGTTTTTAACAAGCCGGATAAATATCGAGAGACTGAGAATCGATGGCACCCATATTCCAACAAACAGGCCCTCATCTCTTTGTCCATTAAACCATAATGAAACCGAGATTAGAAAACTTATGAATGCTAGGATAACCGGGTAATATTTTTCAAGAAATGTTATCATGCTTTGTGATGTATAAATTTGTTTTGTTTAATTATTTCACGATAAAGTTAAACAAATATTTGATATTGTTTAATAAAAAATCATAAAAGTTAAACAAAATACTTGCTTTTGTATTAAATTTGGGAGGAGTCTAGGAACTATATTTCAAATCAAAGCTGCAGAAAAGTCGAGAGGAAATGTTTCAAATATAAAAGATATGACACGTATAATCATGTATGGGGAAATTGAACGTCTGATTGCACATTATGAAGCACTAATTGAGGAGGCCAATCTTCTCGAGAAAGACAGCCCACAAGCTCACCTTGAGAAACTCAAAACGGCATCAGTGATAAGGGCTCAGATTGAGGAGTTAAAAATCGCAAAAAACAACTAAAAATATGCATTTAAATACCAAGGATATAGAGGATATGCATCCGATTCGTCGTATAAATTTAATAAATGGCATAACCGGAATTAAACCAGCGAATCTCATTGGAACGTATTCGCCGCGCTTCGGAGAGAATCTATCGATTTTCAATTCATTGGTACACCTGGGAAGCAATCCTGCCTTGATTGGTTTTATTTTGCGGCCCACTGGAGATGTAAGCAGAAATACGTACGAAAATATTCTCGAATCGGGATACTTTACTGTGAATCATGTGCATCATTCTTTCATTGATGAAGCGCACAAAACTTCTGCTAAATTTGATCAAGGTGTTTCAGAATTCGAAAAATGTGGATTTCAGCCGGAGTACATTAAAGATTTTGCGGCTCCGTTTGTTGCTGAAAGTTCAATTAAAATGGGTGTTAAGTTTGAAGAAGAGGTTTTTGTCCGAGCCAATGGCACACGTTTAATCGTGGGCAGTCTTGTTGAATTGGTCCTCCCAGAAAATTGTATCGATGATAAAGGTTATTTGCGTTTGGACAAGGCCAATGATGTTGGAATTGGCGGTTTAAACTGCTATTATAGCCTAAAAAGAGTCAAATCCTTAGGGTATGCGCGAGTATCGGATTCTCAAGATTAGTTCGCTTTTATCTTAATACGGATTTTTACCTTAAAAAAGCTGCTGTACTTCTTTCTTTAATGCGCTTACTGCGATTTCACTAGGCAATGTTCCTATTTCTCCTACAAGTGTAAAAATTGTATTCATTAAATCCATTCCTGAAGCATCCGGAGCGAGCTTTTGCCCAGCAAGATTAATGATTTTCATTGTTTCATCTTTTGATCGCTTGACTAAATCCCAGGTCTCATCTGAGATGAACATTTGTTGAGCAAGATTGTGTTCATATTCCTCGCGAATCGATTCAAGGAGATTAAGTTGTAGTGCAGTAGCAGGCAATGTAGTATTGTTGTGTCGCATGATCAGACTGTTTGGATGTATGCGCTCCATTAATAATATTGCACGTTGGTAGGCATCCAATCGATTTGGTAAGAAAAACGTTTGACGTTCTTTTTTTAATTCCAATCGTGTATTTCGTGTCTCTTGCTCTGTCATGCGCCGCATGAAATAAATAGCAGTCATTAAAACTGCTCCTGCGGGAACAGTGATGAGTGCTAGTTGAAGTATAATCTGAGAAATAGTATCCATATTAAATCTGATTTAATTACAAATATAGAATTCTAATATTCCTTAAAACCGATTTGAATTGAAACGTTATCTAGATTAGATTATGAAGTTGCTAACTTCTCGTCGTATTTTCCGGTACCAAGCTGGTTTAATAATCTAAAGTGGCTTTGAAGAGCTTTCAAGAATGTTTTATGATGGTAATAGGGAATTCCAAATTCTTTAGCTGTTTGTTTTACGATTGGTGCAATATTTCTGTAGTGCACATGGCAAATGTTTGGAAAAAGATGGTGCTCAATTTGATAATTCAATCCTCCAATAAACCAAGAGAAAAGAGTACTTCCATTGGCGAAGTTTGCTGTTGTTTTCATTTGATGAATTGCCCAATGGTTCTTTACGCTGATTTTTTCATCTGGTACAAAGAAGTCCGTCTCTTCTAGGACGTGTGCAGATTGAAAAATGAAGGCTAGGATAATTCCCGCAATGAATTGCATCAAGAAGTATCCTGAAACAATCAACCAAAACGGAAAACCAGTAATCATAAATGGTAAGACAAACATCATACCGATGTACCATGTTTTATTGAATACTATTTCAGCTAATGCTCGATTAAATGAAAGGCCCTGTGCTTTCATGAGACCCCGCTTACTGTAACTGATTAATTGGACAAAATCCTTTGCTAAGAACCAATATGCTGTAAGGAGACCGTATAAAATAGGGGCGTAGAATATTTGGTAACGAAAGGCCTTTTTTCTTTTCTGGGTAGGAGAAAATCGCATGATTCCCTTTTCGATGTCCTCATCCCAACCTTCAATGTTTGTGAAAGAATGGTGCAGAACATTGTGTTGAATTTTCCAGTTGACATGATAACCTCCTACAAAATTGAGGATAAATCCAAAAAGTTTATTAGTAGATGCATTTTTTGAATACGAACCATGATTTGCATCATGCATTATTGAAAGACCAATTCCAGAAACACCAAGCCCCATAATTGACCACATGGCGAACGCTCCCCAGTAGGATGTGATGACTCCTGTCAACATAAGAACAAATGGAACGAAATAAAGTGAAATCATGAAAACCGTTTTGAATTTCATATTCAAATTTGCATGCCTGGAGATATTATTTTCCTTAAAATATGCATTCACACGTGTGTTTACTGTTTTGAAAAATTCAGGTCGATCTTCATTATTAAATTTTACAACTGGAATACTCATAAAGTCTTCTTAAATCTGTGTTTGCGTTGAATCTGAATTGATTCTTTACGCTGTGTTTGGCAAATTCACCATTTGTTTTTAGTGTAGTCGCAAGATAGAAGATGAGCGAAGATAATAAAACGAAAGTGTTCAGAGATACATATAAAATAATAGTTATCACCATTCTCTAGTGCATTAGTGAAAATTGCGATTCTGTAGGTTGTTATAAATTATTTTGGTATTCATTTGATGACCTGGTGAAATTGAAGAATTAATGCATTTATTTCTGATTCGATTTTCAAAGGTTTACTACATTTACGATGTATGACATCTTCATTAATATTCACGGTTATCGTTGCTTACTTCATTGTTTTGGTCGCGATTTCGTTTTTAACATCAAAAAAAGCAGACAATTCGAGTTTTTTTCTTGGAGAACGAAAGTCTCCTTGGTATATCGTTTCGTTTGGCATGATTGGAGCTTCCTTAAGTGGAGTTACATTTATTTCTGTTCCTGGGTGGGTTGGTGATGCTTCCAATCAGTTCAGTTACATGCAGGCTGTTTTCGGTTATTTGGTTGGTTATTTTATTGTTGCGCTCGTTTTATTGCCCCTTTATTACCGATTAAATCTTACTTCAATTTATCAGTATTTAGGAGGTCGTTTTGGATTTTGGAGCTACAAAACAGGAACCATATTTTTTTTAATTTCTAGGATTATTGGGGCTTCGTTTCGTTTATTGCTTGTTGCAAATGTGCTACAAGACATATTATTTGATACTTGGGGAATTCCATTTCCAATGACTGTTATTATTTCAGTTTTATTGATCTGGATTTACACAAGTCGAGGTGGTATAAAAACGATTGTATGGACAGATACACTTCAAACAGCTTTCATGTTGGCTTCTGTTTTTTTAACTGTTTGGTTTATCAGTAACGCATTAGACTTACCAAAAGGGACTGGAGTAATTGAAGCAGTGAATGGGAGCGAGTATTCAAAGATTTTCTTTTTCGACGATTTCATGAGTAACAATCATTTTCTCAAGCATTTTTTTGGTGGGATTTTTATAACGTTAGGAATGACCGGGCTTGATCAGGATATGATGCAGAAGAATCTGAGTTGCAAGAACATTAGAGAAGCACAAAAAAACATGCTGAGCATGGCATTCGTTTTGGTTGTGGTCAATTTGGTGTTTTTATTCTTAGGTGCACTTTTGTATATGTACGCTGAACAAAATGGAATTGATTCACCCAAACCCGATTTGTTGTTTTCGTCGGTTGCAATAAATGATGATGCGGGACAATTTATTGGTGTTTTGTTCCTTCTAGGTTTAATTGCAGCTGCATATTCAAGTGCCGATTCGGCACTCACATCATTAACAACCTCTTTTTCTGTTGATTTTCTCGGAATTACCAAGAACAAAGAAAGTTTACATGCAGTCCAAAAAAATGAAATAGCAACGAGAAAAATTGTTCATGTTGCAATGTCAGGGATTATAATTGCCGTTGTAATTCTATTAAAATATGTTACAGATGATTCAGTAATCAGTCTTTTAATGAAGTTTGCCGGTTTTACTTACGGTCCGCTTATTGGTATTTTCTTCTTTGGTATTCTTACAGAAAGGTCGGTAAAGGATATTTTGGTTCCTTTTATTTGTCTTCTTTCTATTGCAATAACTTTTTTGTTATGGTATTATTCCTCCGGTGCTCCGGGGATCTCGGAAAATCAATTGGGAATTTTTGGGAGTTATAAATTTGGATTTGAAATCATCATTTTGAACACTTTCATTACTTTTATAGGTATGTTGGCTATTTCAACAAGAACTCAAATTAAAGCGCAAAAATGACCATTCAATTGCATGATAACGGCAAACACCTGGCTTTTGCCCCTTTGACACTAACACGTCCTGTTGGAAATTTACGAATTGGAATCCTCACCAATGATGCGCGTTGGCAAGCACTCGTGCCGGATCTTGATATTACTTTCGATACTGAAGATTATCTAAATGTGAAATTTCCGAATTCATCTGGTAGAATTGTTGTTAATGCCTGTGTTATACCGAATGCGTCTCTTGCGAGACAGATTATTGAGTTGAATAACAATGAGGAACTTATCTTTGACAATTTATGGATTGCCCGACGTGGGTCGGGCAATTCGAAAGTAGTATTTGTTGGCGCGCCACCATTAACTATTGAACATAGGTGGGATTTATATAAGAAGAATGGAGCGGCGATTCAAAATGATTTTGATATCCTTACATCAGGAAGAACATCTGTTCAGCTTTCATCTTCCAATACAATTATTGGCGATCCGGGAATGATTTTTATGGAGGAAGGTGCAATTGTTGAGGCTGCACTATTAAACACCAAGGAAGGTCCCATCTATATAGGAAAGAATGCTGAGATTATGGAGGGAAGTATGGTCCGTGGTCCGTTTGCTATGAATGAATCATCCGTTTTAAAACTGGGAACAAAGGTATACGGACCCACCACACTTGGTCCACATTGTAAGGTTGGTGGAGAAGTGAATAACGTCGTTTTTCAGGCCTATTCAAACAAAGGACATGATGGTTTTCTCGGAAACTCATTGGTGGGTGAATGGTGCAACATTGGCGCTGATACCAATACTTCCAATTTGAAGAACAACTATGGGATGGTCAGGGCATATTCATACGAAACCAATACCTTGGAAGAAACCAATCTGCAATTTATGGGCTTGACGCTCGGGGATCATTCGAAGTGTGGCATTAATACTATGTTTAATACAGCTACAATTGTCGGAGTCTCCTGCAATATTTTTGGAGCTGAATTCCCACCAAAACACGTGCCTTCATTTTCATGGGGAGCCCATGGAGAAATTTTCGAATTCAATAAGGCAATTGGAGGTGCTAACAATATGATGTCGAGAAGGGGTTTGACCCTGACGGACGCTGAAATCTCAATTCTCAGACAT
>Ga0206677_10002905_pt1 | contig 14728 bp, 10 predicted proteins | sample M130m12015metaG_FD_155475 | JGI IMG/M metagenome (GOLD analysis project Ga0206677, IMG submission 155475) | Ammonia-oxidizing marine archaeal communities from Monterey Bay, California, United States - M1 30m 12015 | ecosystem: Environmental > Aquatic > Marine > Intertidal zone | place: USA... | reverse complement strand
TACAAGAACACCCATTTCGCCTTCGACGTCGGATAACCCTGAATCCGACGACAGAATCGTCTCTGCAAGTTCCCCGAGCATCTCATAGTCATCAGCATCAATGGAATCTTCATAGGATTCAGGAGTGGCTTTATCAACCACATAGTACCATTTAGAATCGTTCAAACTAAGATGGAGGTTGATGATTAAGTCTCTGATACCGTCATCAAATTCAACAATATCTCGAACGTTGTTTAGTGCATCAATGATCTTGAAGAAAGAAATGCAAGAATCAACCATGAGCTCTCTGTTAATGAGTCGATTATGATGAAGGTGATCAAGCCTGGTAGTATTACCTGCACAATTTCCCCACATTACACTACTACGAAGATCTTCAAGATATCTCGTAACTATGTCCGAAGAGTTCTGACTCAATTTATCACCCTCTTCTTTCGCCACACGATTGCATCAACTGTTTGGTTTTGAGGTTTGGTAATTGGTGTTGACTTGAGTTGGAGTTTTTTCTTGTAAATATCTGAGAGGTTGAATTTACTGCACCATGAACGAACGCTTTTGTTACCCGCTTTAGGATCCACAGAAATCAATTTCGAATTATCATTACCCAATAAAAGGTTGAGCATGCCTATGTATTGGTCCTCTGTTTCCGTATTAATTGCCCAAGGAGTGACATATGTTGCGACCGTGAAATCTGCGCTTTCTATATTATCAGGTAGTGGAAGAGTGTACTCCTTTGAGTTGCAATCCTCACATACCCAGTCACTGCCGTTTTTGATGAAATCTGATTCACCGCAGTCGTCACACCTCTTGGAAGGTATTTTTTCGAATTCGAGATTAAATCCCCCTCCCGAGATGTCTTTGGCGGCTTCTAACAAATTTGGATAGGTTTCCAGAATCTCTTCATCCCATGTTTCCGTGTAATAGACACGAAAAGTTTCGATTCTATCTGAAATTTGATTCTTAACGGTTCGAATGAGGGAAGAGAAATTTTCTGTTGTATCTGTTCCAATGTAAGCAATATTAACAGATTTTTCATCTGCTACCTTTTGTACTTCTGATACCAAAGTTGTTGAAGTGAGGAGCTGCTTTGGATGAATTGAGTTCCCTTCACCAATTTTGTTCAACGCACCCAATTCTACGAGTTGGGTGATCTCAATTTGTGTCTTATCGTTGATAATGTCATCATTTCTCTGAAATTTTACAAGGTGTTCTCCAAGCACTTGGTTAGGACTTCCTGTAATTTCACCTTGTAATTGAATTTTCAATGTACAAGTTGCATTTGGTTGATCTCTCTCGAGAAAATATGGCATTGCACAAAGCGATAGAGTTAATCTTTCATCGTTGTCGAATTCAGTATCGCTAACATCAATCATAATGGTCGCTTGATTTCCAAAGTCCCAATTGTCTATTCGTACACTGCAATTTTCAATAACTCCATGAGGAAACGCGTTGCTGTTTTGTGCTCGGGCATAGCCATTGACTGATACAATTTGTTTGGAAGAGTCTTTTACGGCAGTCCAAATTCCAACTCTACTCCTTTCCCTCCAGTCATCGCTGCCGTCTGCTCTGGTGTATTTTTTGAATTCATTCTCTCGACTTTCGCCATATAGAGCTTTAATTGTGAGCGTATTCAAATTACTGAGATCCTTGCCCTCGATCATTATCGGCAACCATACGGATTCACCTGCAACAGCAGAGGGATATTTCTCGTTTTGTGGCACATGTCCATAATCTGCTTTAGGGACTCCGAACTGGAAGTCTTTGCTTTGTCCCCCAATCGTAACTTTGACCACGTCATGAAAAGAGCGAGGCTGTATTACAAACTATCGTAATGATATTTTGCAGAATAGACTCATCATTTCTTGAATTCCTTTGGATTGAATTCGCCCTGAATCGAATTATCGACAAATTCAGAGATTGGAATCCATTTAGGAATTCTTTCAAAATCTCCTAAACTTCCTGTGAAGATTCGTGTAGGATGGTCTTCTAGTTCCTTATCAAAAGCGAATGCTAAATTGCGATAGCGTGCACCTGGCAAGCCCCAGGCTTCCCTGACCAATCCAAATTGCTCTTCAAACTCCTTGGGGATAGTGTATCGTTTTTGTTTAAGGGCTATAGGAATAAATCCATCGTCAAATGTCAGAATACAACCTATCAACTGCCGAAGGATTTGTGGGCGATGGTTTTTGAGTCGCTTGGCAGTAAATTTTTGTCTGAATTCTTGACTTTTGCCAGGCATGGTCCGAATCTTGTTTAGAATCGTCGTGTTGATTTTTTGTAAAGAGACATGATCGACATCGTTGAAATCCAATGAGGATACGTTGTTTTTGATTGTTGAGCAGATGGTCTGCATCAAATCAACAGATTCTTTTGAATTGAAGGAACCAAGAAGCATAGCAATCCAATTCTGATTTTTATCAAAGTTAAGTTGTAAAGTCGTTGCTTGTTCCTCAATCAGAGTGATGAGTTTTTTAACGAATTCTGAATCTAATTTCGGGTTTGGATGAATGGATTGATTGCCATACGCCTTTCGAATCAGGTAAAAATAACTCAATTTTTCGACGTTGTTTTCGAAACGATCAAAAATTTCAGCAATTGGTAAATTAGGGAAAGAGAGCTTCTCTGGGTCAAACACTACGTCTGAATAGGGGTCGCCCTCAAGGTTTGTCCGCTTGAATAAATCGATGTGTAGGTCTTTCTTCATAGATTTTCCAAGTAATGCGTTTGGAATAGGGAAAGGATGGCCTCCTCTCAGTGAATCGAAAAAGGCCTCACCAAGTGCTTTCATGAGTGGTTTGATTCCTTCATCTCCTGATGGGGAAAATTGGTAAAACTGGTCGACTTTTCTAATGTTGGTGATGTAATTTTTATCCTCTACTCCAAACATATCCAAGGTTCGAATAAGAGCTTGTTTCCCCATAGTAGGGAAGAGGGTTTTCAGAGTCTTGAAAGGTTCATCTTCATTTGGTTCCTCGAGATCGTCTTGAATGACTGTCATCAACAAGCACTCACTCCATAACGCACCCTTGTTACCAAAAATGGATCCGTAGTTCTTTGTCAAAAATTGTTTGTAATCCTCGTCATCCTTGATAATGAGACCGGCCGCAACTTCTGGTAGTGTTTTGTGGGTCCACTCGATCTCTTTCTCACCGTTAACGAACATGACTCCAAGATGTTCGTTCAAAATCGTTTTTTCTTTGTTTGTCAAATCAATATCGTGGTACTTCTTGATGAAGGAAAGAATGTGTGCCATGTTCGTTAGACCTGTTGTCAGATAGGTCGAAGCAATGAAAAAGAAAACACGCTTGATTTTGTTCATTTCTGAATCAGAAACCTTTGAGCGCTCTTTGATGGTTGGCCCGAGACCGAATTCAATGACCTTGCGCAAGAAAATAACGTGTTGCAATGAAATAGTTCCGTCCAAATGGATTCGTTTGTTGTTTTCTTCCAGTGGAGTAAGCGCGTTGGCTTCTAACAACATACAAAAGAAACCAACAAACAATGGATGTGTCAGAACCGCTTCGTAATCTTTGAACTGAATCATTGCTGAATGGGCTAATTGGTCACTATTGATTCCCCATGCGTTTGCAAGCTTTGTTGGCATTTCATAACGTAGTTCTTGTTTTGTAAAGTGAATATCCATCATGACGTGAGGTATATACGATTTCTCTGACGAAACATGTTTAACAAATTCATCTTTGTGTGAATTTCTGCATGTAATTACAGCTTTGCATTGCTGGTTTTCAATTCGTTTTCTGATAAATTTCGCAAGTATAACTCGATCATCTTCATCAAGGATTTCGTCATACGCATCAACGATCAAATAGATTCCTTTCCATTGCATTCGTATGTTGTTAAACAAATTGAAAACAATGTCTTCTTGCATGTCTGGTTCAGACTCAAGGATTGCGTCTTTGAGATAATTCAACTCCTCAAAATCTCCGTTTTCTCGTCCTTCCCTTAATTTGGTACGAAGATGCTTTGCCGCATCTTTTACAAACGGGTTGAAAGGCTCTTCTCCTGCTTTAGGTTTGAGTTGTCGTCCGCTCTTACGGCGTGGACGTCGGTTTTCCGCAGAATTAACAGAAAAGGGGTTGAAGGGTACGTTTTGCATAGGGACTTTTTGTTTATTATCAGGAATTGATTTGATGACCTTTGCAAGAGATTTTGCTTTCACAAAAATTGGAATAAAGCTAAACTGCTCGGAGTTGATTTGATCTGAAATCAATTTGTGGGTGAACTGCCTTAATTGAATTGTTTTTCCAAATCCTGGGTCTCCGAAGATGGAAACTAAACCTCCTTTTTCGAATTGATTTAGTTCTGCACCAACATTCGATTCAGAATGGATGATGGCTGAGTAAAAGGCTGGTATATCTCCGAAGATTTCTGAATTGCTCTTATCCATCAGATCCAAAAACTGCCTCATCCCGACTTTTATTTGTGACATATATCTTGCTTTTTGTTCTGAAATCCGCCTTTCAATATCGCCTCTGTCGCTTTTCAGGTGTCCAAGAGTTGTGGAAAATCTTGAGACCTTGCCGTCCAGTTCTTTTTCTTTTCTTGATAGAACTTGATATTCTCTTTCTCCAAACTCCACAGGCATATTCGCAAGGAATTCGACATACTTGTCTCGGTCTGATTCTGCTTTATCCAATTGTTGCTTCATGTCTTCGATTCGTATCTCCAAGTCTGCTAGCGCTTCGGCAAGTTGAATTGCTGAATCGTTTTCGATGTTGTTCTGGCGACTGAAGACATTGTCTTTTATTTTCGTCGCAGCGTTTTGAATGTTTTGTAGAGTCTCCAGAGTAATGTTCTCAGCAAATACTTCATGCCTAGCTGAATACCATTCTGAGAAATCACTACGTTCTTTTTCATTGATTGTGGGATATATGATATTGCCTTCAACATCCTCAAGATAGCTTCCTGAATCTATATCAAAGACCTTCGCATATCGGTACGGCTCAAGAGAATCATCATCAAGGAAATTCAAAATCCTTCTAAGAGTTCTATCAATCTCAGGCACGATAGGGTTCTCTGAATTCGTTTGATAGAAATTTGCTTCACGTATGATTCTACACCTGTCAGCCAACAACCAGAGGTGTCTACCTCGAACATCTACGCTCGCAAGTCTATTTTGATGAAGTTTGGTTAGTTCTGTGACTTTTCCTGCGCAACGTCCAAGGTAAGATTTGCCCTCAGTTCTTTGAGATATTCCAACTTATGATTCCTGCTTGGATTCAATTCGACTTGGTCACTCATTTTCACTCACCACCTTGTCTCTTCTCCACACCTTGCAGTCGACAACCATGTCCTGCCCACTGTGTTCCGTGTCAGCGAGTTTTAAGCCGAGAGTTGAAATGTAAACCGATTGGAGATTGGTGTCTTTGCAATAAGACCGAATGGATTTGCTTGAATCACTTGGATCAACGGAAATCAATCGAGATGAAGGCTCTTTGAGTAAGGATTGAATGAGTTGAATATACTGATTTTTATTCTTTTCATCTTCCATTGCCCATGGCGTTACGTATGTTGAGAGAACAAAATCAACAGATTCAACAGATTCAGGTAGCGTTCCGTCTAAAGGAAGTTGCTTGAACAACAACTCAAATTTACCACCGGTGTCTGTTTCGTTCAAATTCAAATTTGGATATTGCATCATAAGTTCAGCATCCCAATCTTCAGTAAAATAAATCACGAGCTTTGTGATACTGCTCGATAGTTTCTCATCTTCTTTAATTTGGCGAATGAGTGCACGAAGATTTTCGGTTGTGTCTGTCCCGATGTAGGCGATTTCGAATTTGCTCGACCCGTGAGCATTGATTTGATTCTTCAAAGCGCGGGTTGTATAGAGTTGTTTGGGGTGGACCGAATTCCCACTTCCATCGAGTTGGAACGCACCCATTTCAGCGAACAATTGTAAGACGACACGATTCTGTACTTTGGATGCACTACGATCCAGTTTGAAACGAATTTCTTTTGAATCAACCTTATCATAATACGCCTCTCCTTTTGCCATTGCTTTCAGCGTCAAGGTAAGGCAAGTTTCTGCATTCTGACCATCTCTCGCATGGAAAAACGGAATCGCACAAATGGCGAGTGAAAGATTTGTGTGTTGCATTGTGTTTGAGAACGTAAATGCAATTTGTGAATTTTTACCGAATCGCCATTCATTCAGAAGAATCTGAACATTCTCCTGTTCGCCATGGGAATAGGAATCAGATTGGCTGGCAATGGATGCGACCATTGGCGCGTCCTTAACTCCAGTCCAAATCCCAGCCCTACTTCTGTCACGATACTCATCGGGATTTTCATCGGTTGCTTCGTAGCGGAATGAAGCCTCGAGGACGATTTCATGATATCCATCGAGTGATTTGAGCTCAATTGGAATCCAAGTTGGTGTGCCGCGAATTGCAGTATGTCGATTGTTCAAATTCATCAAATGGAGAGTGTGATTTTCCAAATCCTCAGGAGGAATTTGGTATTCCTCCCTCCTCGATGATATACGACCCACGTTTGCATGAATAAGCACCAGTATTACAAGATTACGAAGAAAAAAACTGATTATTCAATTTTTCCGACGATGTAGCGAAGAACTCCATCCGGAATTTTATCGACATTGAGACTCTGAATTCTATCAAATTTTGACCCCTTTGAACCCTTCATTGTGAAGTCAATTGGAATCCCCCAGTGTTCTTTTAGAGGTAGAATATATTTTTCCCATCGGTTTTTGTTGAAGACTTCCCTTGTATTTACCATCATAAATATTGACGATTCTAACAATTTATCCAAGGTAACGCGGTGCTTACCAAGCAGCCAAGAAGATGATATCTTCCCAGGTGCAAAATCGCCTCGATTGATTTTTTGAATCATAAACCTGTCTAGGTCGTTCAGTATCTTCTCGTCATGAAGATCGTACCTGTTGAGATTGGTGTCATATTCGTACCTGCTACCCCACATGAATCCGTTCAACAAATCAAGATCGGTGTTTGATTCCATACAAATTAAAATTAGGTCAAAAAAGTCGGAAATCGAAATGTCTATGATCCAAGGATTTTGACTAACCGAATGAGACCATTCAATCCAGTGTTTTCGAAGATTTCGAGCAAATTTCTTTTTCCCCATCTTCGAAAATAAGTCATGGGAATATAACAATGCCTTGAAGTAAACATTTGCTAATGCTGTGACGCTAAAGTTACTCAACAACAATGAAATATCGCTGGAAAGAGCTTCAGGCCATTTCAAACGTTCTAATCCAATCAAACTACTACTGGCTAATTTCCCATCAAACAATGTAAACAATAGCCCCTGCTCATCGTGATTCTCAAGAATGGTTCCGAACAGCTCAATTGGTAACGCAAATGTGCGATCATTGCTCAACATCTCACAGAAGTAGGAATTACCTATTCTGTTGCGAAGTTCAGTTTCAAACTTATTCCCGGGTATTGGTTTTATTCTCCATAAATCAGCGTAGACGCTTGGATATTCATTGATGTCATGGGAAATCACCGAATCTTTTCGAATACCGCTCAAATCAACAAACGCATCTTCAAAAATTTGGGATGTAATTCCAAGTAGTTTCAAACACTTTTCGATAATCGAATGATTTTCAGCCGAAAAGATTTCTATCATCGTCGGCATGGTTTCCTTTGATAGTTTTCCTTCGGATTCGATACAAAAAGTATCGATTGAGAGGAGATCGTTTTCGATAAGTGTAAGGAATAAACACTCTGTCCACAATTCACCATTCTTTCCAAACATACCGCCGTATGTGTTAATGAGAAATGAACCAAAATTAGAATTTTCATTAATTAAAAGGCCCATCGCAACCTCAGGCAAAGTCTTGTGTGTCCATTCAATCTCTTTTTCCCCATTCACAAACATAACGCCCAAGTTTTCGGCGAGAATTTTCCTCTGAGTTTCACTTACTCTGAATTCGTGTAACTTCTCCATAATTGAGAGAATATTGTCGAGATTATTTATGCCCATTGTCAAATGAATTGCAGCGATATACAGGAACGCCATTCGAATCGTTCTTTCATCTTCATCAGTAATGGATTTTCGATCTTTGATGTTAATCCTCAGGCCAAAGTCGATGACTTGTTTGAGGAATGAAATATGATGAATCGACATCCGATCTTCTGAATCCAATTCAATGTCAAGCACAGATAATTCTGCACCTTCTGACTTAAGCATACAAAAAAGGCCTACGAACAGCGGATGTGTTAACACATTTTTGAATGCCTCAAACTCGAGAGCAACCGTATGTGAAATCTGGTCACTGTTCATCCCCCAAGCATTTGCTAATTTGGTTGGCATCAAAAATTGAAGTTCTTCGTTTGTGAAGTGTATCTTGTACTTGTGATGAGGATTTACACCGTTATTCATTTCCTTGAATACAGTTTCAAGCTCTTCCTCGTGTGAATTACGACACGTCATAATAACGGGCCAAGCATGATGTTCCACCTGGTCTGAAATGAAATTCACAACTTCAAAGCGTGCATCTTGGGTCGGCACCTCGTCGTATGCATCGACGATGAGTATCATGTTTTTTGCAACACTTCTTTGAATCTCGAAGAGATTTCGTATTTGTTCCTCGCTCAAATCTGATTCAGTCTCAAGCATTGCTCGAATGAGAATTTGATTGGTTTCTCCAACGTGGCGCGTTGTTTTTCCCTTGTGTTCGGCAACACCTCCACCTGGTAAATCGACAGCAAATCCATAATGTGAAGAGGCAAGATTTCGGATATGTTTTGAGAGTGTTTTTGCTTTAACATAAATTGGTATCTGGTGTGTGTTCCTTTCTTGAATTTGTTTAGTTAGAAATTCGTGAGTGAATTGTCGTAGTTGAATGGTTTTGCCCCAACCTGGGTCGCCCAAGATTGAAATTAATCCTCCATTTTCTGATTGCAAGCGTTCGACATTGTCTATCAATGAAATCGTTCCATAAGTCGCTTGGTTACAGAATTTATCTTCTGTGTTATGAAATAGAGTTGCATTTTCCTGGAGAAGCGAATGGTATTGAAAAAGCGGTAGATTTTCTGTCGTGAGACCGATATAATTCATCCTGGAATTTACTTCAGCCTGGTAGTGCTCGATTTCTTCGCTAAGATCATCTATTGCCAATTCCTTTTCGTTAATTTTCATAAAATTTAAGGGAACTTTGAAATTTGCAAATTCATTTTTAAGGCTAGCCAAAAGCTTTTTCTTTTCCGATAACCTTTCCAATAAAACTCGTATCTCAGAATATTCACTTTGGCGATTTATGGAACCTCGGATAAGTTTGGTGAGTTTTTCTCTTGATTTTTTGTCAGGATTTTTTGATGATTGAAATTTCTTTACAAGTTCTAAGAATTCGGCCTCAAATCGTAACAGTGATTCAGGCTGAATAAAATCTATGATTTCCTGAGATTTAGCTTTGAAATCTGTGATGTCTTGATTCGGAAGTTTGGTTTCAGTGAGCATATTTGGATTATCAGTAAAGAATTGGTTGATTTCTCTCAAAAAAGTTTGAGTTTCATTTGAAAAATCGAGGTATGCAATCTCTCTATCTTCGTCGTCGCTCGTTGCATCAAGGGCGCTGGTCAAAATATTTGCAAGCCTGTAAAGTTCTTTGCGTGCAATTGTCCTTGTTTCCTCGCTAACAAGCCTGTTTTGATGCAACTTGGAGAGTCGAGTCGTTTTTCCAGCGCATCGTCCAAACATCATGCTGTTTCGTAAACTCTTCATGTAGTCTAGGATGGTATCGGTGGGATCGTTGCTCATTCTCCCACCTCGGCTTTCTTCTCCCAGATGGTACAATCGATGACCTTACTTGAAGTGGCAATTTCGTCGACTGGTCTTAAATCCAATTGTTCAATGTATGTTGTATGCAAATTGAAGTCATCACAATAATCGCGGATCACATTGGATGAGTTCTCTGGATCAATAGAGATAAGTTTTGAATTCTTTTTCTCCATGAGTGAGTTCAGTAGTTCGATGTACTGAGTTCGATTTTTTTCATCAGCAGTTGCCCAAGGGGTGACGTAGGTCGAAACGGTGTAATCGACTGAGGCGATTTTTTTTGGTAAACTGCCATCTTTGGGCAATTTAATGAGTTTCAATTTTTCATTCAGGCTTGTTGTACCTCGATCAAGTTTGAGATTTGGGAATGTTTTCAAAAGTTCAGTATCCCAGCCTTCTTTGTAATACACATAGAAATGTTTGATTTTTTCAAGGCCTATATCGTCCTTCATCCGACGAATCAAGGTTCGAATGTTTTCGGTTGTGTCTGTTCCGATGTAAGCTAAATCGACTTTTTTGTTCGGGTGTTGCATCAATTGTTCCTTTAATGCTTCAGAGGTGTAGAGTTGCTTTGGATGGACAGAGTTACCATTCCCATCGATGTTGAATGCTCCAAACTCATCAAACAGCTTTAGAATCATGTTGGATGGAACTTCTGGGCTTCCTTCTACACAATTGAATGAGATGATTTTCTCATCTATCTTGAATGGAAGCATGTCTCCTTCTTCAACACATTCGAGCGTTATCGTGAGTTTCGTTTCCTCATTAGGAAGAAACCAAGGCATGGCGCATACCGCGATTTGTATGGCGCCGTATGAGGGGGAGTCCCTCAGTTCGAAGGTGATCTGTGCTTCCTTTCCAAACCTCCATTGATTGAGGAGGATGTTGAACTCACTCGACTCGCCGTGCTGATAACTGTCGCTGCTTGATGAGTTTGAGAGTAGAGATGGTGTATCCTTCACCGCGGTCCACATTCCAACTCTGCTGTGGCATCGATGCTCGTTCGGGTTTGAGGCTGAAGGCTTGTAATTGAAGGATGCTTTGAGTGTAATCAAGTGATATTTCTCAATTTGATCGATGTGCAAAGGAAACCATACAGGTTTGCCCCGGATGCCTGCGTTGAATCCATAGCTACCAGCTATGTGACCGTCATCCGCTTTAGGAATTGGGAATTCCATTCGCTTGACTTTAATTCGACCCACAGGTTGAACAAACCACTCCAGTATTACAAGATTCCGTGTGGTACATCTTTATTGTTACAAGAGCATGGCGATGGGTGGAATCAATCCTGCAGTGGTCAAGAGACACAGTTCCAAGATGAGGCGAGATTCCAGGCGCTTGATTTCAATCAAGAGCTGCGAACGCGGTTCGCGTAGAATCTGTTCTGGAACGAAGATACCGCGTTCAGCATACTTGACACCGATGTGATGGAGAACGGTAACATCGTTTTCGATGATCTGAAACTTGGACAATACGGGCTTGAGTCGCTTTTCGATCCAAGCCCAAAAGTAAACCAAAGCCTGTAAAAGGAAGACTAAGGTCACTAAGGATGCGAACGAACCGTTCATTCTTCCTCATCTCCTCGAAGGTAAATTGGTAGAGGAAGACGCTGTTGTTCGAGTCGAAGCGCATACAGTCGAAAGTGAGCAGCATGCTCGGGATGAGAAACCTCTGCTGAGTGTTCTACGAGTTGGTTAAGGGTACGTTCAATCTTTTCTTGCTCCGTAATGGTGTTGGTGATTGATGTGTAGGAGGCGTGAAGTCCAACGAGAATTGTTGAGACTGGATGCTGGATCGGGAAGCAACCGATTAATTGTTGAATGTGCAGTTGCGTTGCATTGTGGTTGTTCTTCCATTCCTCCCAGGACGAACAATCTGAGGATTGATGGATGAGGTCAATGACGGATTCTGAGATTATGGGATGGAGAAATCCAGGGATTGGCCGTCCGTACAACCCATCATTCAGAGAGCTATCAACTGCACCCAGTTGTGCAAGATATGGAGCAAGCTCAGGCCTGTCCATCAACTCTGGTTCTGAAATCAACTTTGTAGCCACAAAGATCAGTTTCTCATTCTCATAAAGTTGAATCGAGCACTGCGATCGAAATTGATCTAACAATATCCTGTGCATCGGGTTCTCGATGCTTCCCGATATTGTGACAAAATGATTCAAACATTGATCTCCAAATTGGATGAGACATTCATAGGCGCGATTCGATTGCCGAAGCGCTTTGGCAAGATTACGAATGGTCTCCTTCATTGTCATAGCCCCCACTGAGGTTCTTGATTTTGGTAAGTTCCTCCATCCAGTCATTGAGGAGGAAGGTTGGAAGTTCATCAATCCCGATTTGCTCGATCATTTCGATGATGTATTCCGCACGTTCAATCGGTCGAAGGATTGCGTGGCGGATGCTGTATTGAAGAGATCGAACTTGCCCATCAAGATGGGGCGACTCGATGTTCCCAAGTTGTTCAAGAGTGTCGAGATGATGCTTTTTTGCATCGGTCATCTCTTGCTTGATTTGATCAATATCCAACACTTTCCTTCACCATTTGGGTGTCTCGATGAAGTTCTTCGAGCACAGACGAATTGTGTTCGATGTAATTCTTGAGTTGTGGAACAATTTGAGACAATGTTGCGATTTGTTCCTTGAGCTCAACCAAACCTTCCATGGATTGGGTTGTTGTGGTACTCTGTAGTTGGTTTGACGTCTCAAGTTGTGTGTGAATATCTGTAACAAGTTGTTGCAGTTGCTTCACCTTTCGACGTTGTCCATATTGGATTTGCTCAAACGATTCTTCGATTGAATCCATGGTGCTTGGAATCTCTTCAGATACGCTATCAACGTGGGATTTGAAGGCTTGAGCCCTTCGATCCTGGCTTTGCTCCTTTGCACTTGGTTTCTTCAACTTCTTTAGGAAGTTAATCGAATCATTAAGTTGATCCGACTGGTTGAGTTCAATACGCTGGGCTCCAGGTCGTTCTAGATTAATCGCTCCCCAAACGAGAATTAGGGCACACATTAACAATACTGCATTTACAATTTCCATATTTCTTCACCTCAATTATTTTCTTCCTTCTTACGCTTTCGATCGTTACCACCAGGCAGGATATTCGGCCTGTTTCCGAAGTTGCCTCCGTAGTAATGGCGGTGGAACGCAAGAATCAATTCGCCATCTTCGACGCAATGGTGGTAGCCACTGTCGAGATGGGCTGTGACCATTCGGCCGAGCAATCGTCCAAATCCGAACACTCGGGAGACCGTAGTATCAGTAATCGAGTCCAAGTTAGGATTCTGAAGAATGGTTCGCTTTTGATGCGTCTTGACTTCTTCAGTGGAGACCATCAGCACGTTGGTACCTGGCTGATCTTCAGTCACTTGGACTGTGATGGCAGAGTCACCATCAGAGAATTCTGCTGGTACCTTGTAGAGATTGATGAGAATCTTCTCAGCTCCCTTTGATTTTAGGCCCTTTCCAAGCAACTCAACTGCCCTGTTGACCGATTGCTGTGTGAATCCTGTTCCAGATTCAAGAAGTTGGTTTGGTACGAGTGCATCGATTACAATGAACCCTCCAGATGGTAGTGCTCCTTCTTTGCTGGTTGCAAGTCCTCGAACGCCTTCAAGGATGATTTCTGCATCATCAAGCGCAGTTTGTGGATTCTCGGCACGAGCCATTGAGAGGAGCTTTCCTCGTGAGATTTGGATGCTGGTACTCATTCGAATACGACGGCGTTGTTGCCAAGGCCCCTTTGGATCCTTGACAGTGTCATGAATCGTCATGTAGTCGGATTCAGTGATGGCTTGTTCTCGAGAAATTGCAATGCGCTCGTCCGAGATGTCACCACGAAGGAGTTCCATGTCTGGATGGCCAAGGAAGAGTTCTCGCATGAGAGCGATGCTTGAACGAGTACGGTGAACCATACGCATTGTGTCATTGAAGCGATCAACAAGCGTGACCGGGATGTCGTGGAAGCGTGTTCCTGCCTTGCCCCAGGCCGTCCGAAGGAGCGTAGTTGCATAATTTGCACGATACTCCTGGACTTGAGATTGAATGTTTTCAGTCACCCAATCAGCACGGTCGACGTTAAGGATTTCAGTCGCATCCTTTGCAAAGAGTGTTCGTGGGATTCGTGCAGCGAGTAGTGCATAACGACCCAAACGAGCCGTTCCACCGAGTGTAGTCTCGATGGACCCAATTCGTCCATTTCCGTATTCAAGTGAAGCCTTCCACCATTCAAATTCCCGCCCAAGGCTTGAAGCCTGGAAGGAAAGTCGACCATCAGTCAAACTTTCATCGGACTTCCCTCCACCAATGTCATTTGCAGGGTGGAGGAAAAGAAGGTGACGACCAGTTCCATACTTTGTAGCGTTTCCAAGGTCGACTTCGAAAGCGATGAGCTTCCCATTGTCATTGTACAATGATGCCTTCAGGCTTGCATTTGGAACGCCTGCAGCTCGGAAGGCCTTCGTATAATGGTTGGTCATGTTATGGAGCTTTGTTTGTCGGAGGAGGGCTGCATGATCTTGGCCACCGAGGACACATACGATTCCAAATTGGAATTCACGCTGTTCTGCATCCAACTTGTTCGGGGCTAGCCTTCGTGCAGATTCGGTGAGTTGGGCGAGTTCTTGGATTGCGAGAGGAATAAGTCCAGTGACGCCAGTGGCTGGGTTGAGTCCAACCTCTTGTGTTGCATTTGTTGCAGAGGTTCCAATCCAAATCTTCGCACCATTAAGGTGCCAATTCGCAAAGCGAACGTATTGTGATTCGGAACCTTGGACTGGAATGACTTCGTGGAGAACCGGGTTCTTCCAATGAACAAGTTGGGATGATCCGCCGATTGGCATCTCTTGATTCGGGAAGCGGAAGAATTTGGTGTTCTGAGGGTTTGGCTTTGAATTACCCTTATTTTGAGATTCAGTATCCTTCTGTTCGTTGTTCACCA
>Ga0206677_10002903_pt1 | contig 14730 bp, 9 predicted proteins | sample M130m12015metaG_FD_155475 | JGI IMG/M metagenome (GOLD analysis project Ga0206677, IMG submission 155475) | Ammonia-oxidizing marine archaeal communities from Monterey Bay, California, United States - M1 30m 12015 | ecosystem: Environmental > Aquatic > Marine > Intertidal zone | place: USA... | reverse complement strand
CTGTAGAGTGTGTGAAGTTTTTAAAATCTATTGCTTTAAAAACTGAAAAGTTTAAGACTTTGGAATATGAAAAGAGCTTTTCACCAAATTCAGATTGGCAGCACATTGGCTTGGCAGCAAAGAATTTGGCTGAGTCCATAAAAGCTGATGGGATTATTGCAATAACAAGAACTGGTAAAACCGCACAGTATATTTCAAACTCTAAGCCAAATGGGATACCGATCTTTACCTTTACAGGAAACAAAAAAACTTTAAGTCAGTTAACTCTTGTTGGGTCTACAGAATCCTTTTACTTAACTAATCTATCCAATCATGAGAAAACTTTAGAAAATGTTTCTAAAATTTTAAAAAAATACTATGGTCGCGAAGACTTGAAGTTTATTATGGTTTCGAGCATTTTTTCTGAAGAGCACTCTGAAGCTATCCAGATTATAAATATATAATGTTTGATACTTTTCTTGAAAGCACAATATTAATGTTTGTTGCTATAGATCCAATTTCACTGGTTCCAATTTTTGCTGGTTTAACAACTGGGCTAACAAAGGAACAGGTAAGATCAATATACATAAGAGCATCCGCAGTTTCACTTATGGTTTTGTCATCATTTTGGTTATTTGGTAATGCAATTCTTGATGTCATGAATATCAGCATGGATTCTTTTAGAATTATTGGTGGATTATTTTTGATAGTGATAGCCTTCCAAATGGTTTTTGAACAAAGGCAAGTTAGAAGACAAAATACTGCTGACACAGCGATTGATGATGAAACAATTAAATCCATAGCCATTTTCCCTTTATCCATACCCTTAATAGCTGGGCCTGGAGCAATGGCAACCAGTCTTTTATTATCAAAAGAATCGTATGCTAATTTGACTGATGCAGCTGTATCTTATTTACCTATTTTAGTTGTTATATTTATAGCAACTCTTGCTATGTGGCTTTCATCAAAACTAGCCACAAAATTAGGACCAACTATAATTACAGTTGTTCAAAAAATATTCGGTTTACTTCTTGGCGCTCTTGCAATTGAATTTGTTATAGAAGGAATAAGAAACTCTTTTAATTTAGTTTAAAAATGCATAAAAATTCACTATATATACATTCTCTTTTATCAAAAGCTATAAAAAACAAAGGCTTTGCGTCATTTATTGTAAGCGGAGGCTCTAGTCCAATTGATATTTTCCAAGATCTTAACGGCTCAGATCTTGATTGGGCCAATATTGAAGTCAGTTTGGTTGATGATAGGTCTGTTGATATGCATCATGATGACTCTAATGAAAAATTATTAAATGAAAAATTATTAGTAAATAATGCATCTAAGGCATCTTTTGTATCATTAAAGTCTGAACCATCTAGAGTTTATAAAATAAAACAACCATATGACATAATGTTATTAGGAATGGGGGAGGATGCTCATTTTGCATCATTATTCCCTTCTATGATTAATTCAAATATTGAATATTTTAAAATTGATTCCAAGCCTGAAATAATTTATACACCGCCCATAGGAAGTCCTCTACATAAGCGCATTAGCATGAATCTAGCAATGATTTTAAATTCGAAAAGTATTATTTTATTGGTTTCAAATTCTAAAAAGTCTGATTTAGTAAGAGAGGCTCGCACTAATAAAGATTTACCTTTATATTATTTATTAAATCAAAAATTAGTTGATATTGAGATTTTAAAAACTTACTAAACTCTTGTTTTTTCTATATTTTTAATTACTTCATCTTTTCTATCGTCAAACCTTTTTCCAAATCTTGCCTGAACTGTAGCAGATAAAATATCAATAATTGCTAAATGAGCAAGTCTTGATGTCATAGGAATATGAAGATTATTTTCAAGATGTGTGTGGATATGAAGGACAACATCTGACAGTCTTGCTAGAGGTGAATTTTCTGAGGTAAGAGCAATTGTTTTTACTCCATTCTTTTTTGCAACTTTAGCAGTTTCTACAATTTCAGTTGTTCTTCCAGTGAAAGAAATAAGAACCAATAGGTCTCCTTCCTTCATCATCGATGCAATCATCCTTTGGTTAATATAGTCAGTATGAGCAACTACAGGCACACCAAATCTAAAAAATTTATGTTGAGCATCTAGTGCAACTGGACCTGATCCACCCAACCCAAAAAAAGTAATGCTTTGAGCTGAAGTTAAAAAATCAGTAGCTTTATCTATTGCTTTAGGATTTAAGTTTTGTCCAACATTTACAATTGTAGATTGGATATCTGCCATTACTCTTTTAACAACTTCTGGAGTATCTTTGTCTACATTGAACCTATCCAACAAATCATTAGTGTTTGTTATTTCTTGGGCAATCTGTATCTTAAAAGCTGGATAACCATCAAACCCAAGTTTTTTACAAAATCTGTTAACAGTTGGCAGGCTTACTCCAGCATCGCTGGCAAGCGATGTGATGGATTGATTGATAACCTTAGTCGGGTTATTTAATACAGATAAAGCAATCCACTTCTCTGACTTGCTTAGCTTAATCTCGCCATTAACTAGGTTATCTAAAATCATGTTGGTTCATTATAGCTATATGTAATTTATTTACAATATTCAACTTATAATGTAATTAATGTATATTTTTAACATCATCTAAAGTAAAATAAGGAACTAATTTTTAAGAGGTAAAAAGATTTGTCTAAAGACTTAGATCCAATTGAAACAAACGAATGGTTGGAAGCAATTAATAGCGTTATAAAAGAAGAGGGTATAGAAAGAGCCTCTTTTTTAATGACAAAATTAGCAAAAAAATTAAATGAAGAGGGTGCAATACCTTCTTATAATTTAACAACTCCTTTCAGAAATTCTATTCCTGTAAAAGATGAAGCTCCTATGCCAGGTGACTTATTCATGGAAAGAAAAATAAGATCTCTCATTAGATGGAATGCTCTTGCTATTGTTTTAAGAGCCAATATGAATGATGATGATTTAGGTGGCCACATCTCTACATTTTCTTCTGCAGCTACTTTATATGATGTTGGGTTTAATTATTTTTTTAAAGGACCTGAAGGTCAGTTAGAAGATCTTATCTACTATCAGGGTCATTCTTCACCTGGGATTTATGCTAGAAGTTTCTTAGAGGGTTATCTTAATGAGGAAGACTTAGATAACTTTAGACGAGAAGTAAAAAAACCTGGATTATCATCATACCCTCATCCATGGCTGATGCCTGAGTATTGGCAATTCCCAACCGTATCAATGGGTCTAGGACCAATAATGGGAATATACCAAGCTCATATCATGAGGTATATGTCTGCAAGAGGACTTGTACCTAGGGATGATAGAAAAGTTTGGGTATTTTGTGGTGATGGAGAAATGGATGAGCCAGAATCTAAAGGAGCTATTGCGCTTGCAGGAAGAGAAGAGTTAGAAAACCTAATTTTTGTTATTAATTGCAATCTTCAAAGACTTGATGGTCCGGTAAGAGGAAATGGAAAAATTATTCAAGAACTTGAGGGTTCATTTAGAGGTGCTGGTTGGAATGTTATAAAAGTTGTTTGGGGTCGAAAATGGGACCCTATTATGGCTAAAGACAAAGAAGGCAAACTGCAAGACATAATGGATGCTGTTCTTGACGGTGAGCTTCAAAACTTTAAAGCAAAAGGTGGAGCCTATACTAGAGAAAATTTCTTTGCTAAAGACCCAAGTGTTCTTGAAATCGTTGAAGACTTAACGGATGAGGATATATATAAGTTAAATAGAGGCGGTCATGATCCATATAAAGTATATGCGGCATACCATAAAGCAGTTCATTCTAAAGGAGCTCCAACTGTCATTTTAGCCCTTACAACTAAAGGTTATGGTGTAGGTTCAAGAGAGGCTGATAATACCACTCATCAAGTTAAAAAGCTTTCAATGGAAAACATTAAATCCTTTCGAGATAAATTTAGTATTCCAGTTTCTGATGATGAAATTGAATCAATACCATATGTTAGGCCCGCTGAAGACTCACCTGAAATACAGTACTTGAAAAAAACACGTCAGCGCCTTGGTGGACCAATACCAAGAAGAAGAAATTCTTCAGAAGTTTTATCAACACCAAATGATTCAGCCTTTATTAAGCTATATGAAGGTACTGGAGAAAGAAAAATTTCAACTACGATGGCTACTGTAAGAGTTCTTACTGATTTACTAAAAGATAAAGAAATTGGAAAAAGAATAGTACCAATAGTTCCTGACGAAGCTCGTACATTTGGGATGGAAGCATTATTTAGACAGGTAGGGATATATTCATCTGCAGGCCAAAACTATGAGCCAGAAGATGCCGATAAAGTCATGTGGTATAAAGAATCAAAAGAGGGTGTAATGCTTGAAGAAGGTATTACTGAGGCTGGTGCTTTTTCAGCATGGTCCGCTTTAGCAACTGCTTATTCAAATTATGATTACCCGATGATTCCCTTTTACTTATTCTACTCAATGTTTGGCTTTCAAAGAATTCATGACTTAGCTTGGGCAGCTGGAGATGCCCAGGCTAAAGGCTTTTTAATTGGTGCAACTTCAGGAAGAACCACGCTAAATGGAGAAGGATTGCAGCACCAGGATGGACATAGTCATATTCTATCCTCAACAATTCCTAACTGTCTGTCATATGATCCTGCATTCTCTTATGAGGTCGCTGTAATTATTAAAGATGGAATACAGAAAATGTATGTTGATCAAGAAAATTATTTTTATTACATAACAACTACTAATGAAAATTATGAACACCCTTCAATGCCTAAAGGCTCAGAAGAGGGGATTATTAAAGGCATGTATAAAATCCTGAGCTCAAATAAACCAATGATAAGGCTTCTAGGCTCTGGTTCAATATTAAGAGAATCTATCAAAGCAAAAGAAATACTATCAAGCTATAAAATAGAATCTGAGGTTTGGAGTGTGACTAGTTTTAATTTATTACGAAAAGATGGAATGGAGGTTGAAAGATTTAACCAACTAAATCCAAACTCAAGTGAAAAAAAATCATATGTTGAGGAATGTTTTAGTGATAATGCTATTCCTGTAGTTGCTTCAACAGATTATATGCGCTCATATGCAGATCAAATAAGACCTTACATAAATGAAGACTTTACTGTTTTAGGTACAGATGGTTTTGGGCGAAGTGATTCGAGAGAAATGTTAAGAGAGTTCTTTGAGATAGATGCAAATAGTATTGTTAGAGCATCTGCATATTCCCTATATAAAAATGGAAATCTTAAAAAGTCTACCTTAGATAAAATTTATAAAAATATTAGTATTGACTCAGCAAAAATTAACCCTTGGGAAGCTTAATGGCAGGTTCATCATCAATAAACATACCTGATCTCGGAGAAGTGGAAGAGGCAGAGGTTATTGAAATATGTGTTGAGGTTGGACAGAGTGTAGAATCTGAAGATCCTATAATGGTCCTTGAAACAGATAAGGCTGCTATGGAAATACCAGCATCTGTTGATGGAATTGTTAAAAATATTAAGGTATCTGTTGGTGATAAGGCTAAAACTGGAATGCCCTTTGTTGATATAGAGATTGTTAATCAAGAACAGTCACTCAAAACAGATACTTCTGATAATAAAGAAGTTATAGACCATACAAAATCGGAAGTTATTGAGATTATTTCAGAAGAAATTCAATTAGTATCACCTAACATACCTGATCTCGGAGAAGTGGAAGAGGCAGAGGTTATTGAAATATGTGTTGAGGTTGGACAGAGTGTAGAATCTGAAGATCCTATAATGGTCCTTGAAACAGATAAGGCTGCTATGGAAATACCAGCATCTGTTGATGGAATTGTTAAAAATATTAAGGTATCTGTTGGTGATAAGGCTAAAACTGGAATGCCCTTTGTTGATATAGAGATAATTTATAAAAATTTTGATAAAGAGATTGAAACTAATAAGCCATCTGATAGCTTAAAAGACAACACAGATCATAAGGAAGTCTCAAAGGCAGAAACTCCATTAAAAAAAAATACAACTATTACGCATACAAACTATAAGAATAGTTCGATTCATTCCGGTCCAGCCACAAGAAAGCTTGCTAGGGAATTTGGAATTAATCTTAATGAGGTTAAGGGAAGCGGGCCAAGAGGAAGAATTTTAAAAGAAGATCTCCACTCATATGTTGCAAATAAGCTGAATGACAATACCAATAATGGCTTTCAGCAAACTCAGCCAGATATAGATTACTCTAAATGGGGTGAAATAAAGATTGACAAATTATCTAAATTTCAAAAAACTGCTTCAAAAAACCTTCATACTTCATGGGTTAATATACCTCATGTCACACAGCATGACGATGCTGACATAACAGGCCTTTTAGATTTAAGAAAAAAGCTAAATATAGAGCATGGCCTTAAAGTTTCTCCGCTTGCATATATTATTAAAGCAACTGTTGAAACATTAAAACTCTATCCAATAATGAACACATCCTTATCAGCAGATTTATTAAGCATTGTTCAAAAAAATTATTTTAATATTGGGATAGCGGTTGATACGCCGGATGGGTTAATTGTCCCAAATATTAAAAATACTCAAGATAAATCTATCCTCGAAATATCAGATGAGGTTTTTAAATTAGCCAAACTAGCAAAAAATAGAAAATTAAAAGTTGATCAACTTAAGGGTGCGACTTTTACAATTTCGTCACTAAGTGGAATTGGAGGCAAGTATTTCACACCAATTATCAATCCGCCAGAAGTTGGAATACTAGGTCTGTCAAAAACTTTTGATCATTTGTCTATGGAAGATGGACAGTTAAAAGAATCTAAACAAATGCCAGTTTCATTATCTTATGACCATAGAGTGGTAAATGGAGCCTATGCTGCTAAATTTATTTCTGAGCTATCAAATCAACTTAATAAAATTCAATTTCTAGAAGAAGTCTTTCATGACACTTAAAACATTTTCTTTATATTTATTTGGTGGTACTGGAGACTTATCAAATAGAAAGTTGCTTCCTGCAATGTTTCGACAAGAAATTTTATCTACTTTTGATGAAGAAAGTGAAATAGTAGGTATTGGCTCAAAAGATATTTCCACAGATGGTTATATTTCTATGGTTAAGGAATCATTATCTAGATACTTCCATGGCTTTGATAATCATACTGATGCATGGTCAATATTTTCTAAAAGATTGCGATACATAAAATTAGATATCAATTCTGAAAATGATTGGGTTAATTTTCAGAAATTACCACAAGAAAGATCAGTTATTCTCTATTTAGCCACCCCTCCATTTTTATACAAAACAATATCAAGTAATCTGAAATCTTATAACTTGGTTAATAAGAACTGCAGAGTTGTTGTTGAAAAGCCACTTGGAACTAATTTAGTAACCTCCAATGATATAAATGACTCTTTGGCTCAAGGGTTCGAAGAACATCAAATATATAGAATTGATCATTATTTAGGAAAAGAAGCTGTCCAGAATTTATTAGCTTTGAGATTTGGAAACACAATTTTTGAAAGAAGCTGGTCTAATGCAGCTATTGATCATATACAGATAACTGTTGCAGAAGATTTAGGTGTAGAAGGTAGGGGAGACTACTATGATGATACTGGCGCTTTAAGGGACATGGTGCAAAATCACTTGCTACAAATACTTTGCCTTATTGCCATGGAGCCTCCTGTTTCTATTAGTAGTGAATCAGTTAGAGATGAAAAATTAAAAGTGTTAAAGTCTTTGCAATCTTTCACTAAAGAAAATATTAGAATTGATTCTGTTCGAGCACAATATACTGATGGTATTTCAAAAGGTGAGACGGCGTGTTCCTATCAAGATGAAGATGGTGTAGATACACAAAAAAATACCGAAACTTTTGTTGCTCTTAAAGTTGCGATCAATAATTGGCGTTGGTCAGGCGTTCCATTTTATATAAGAACTGGCAAAAGAATGGAATCAAAGTCTTCTGAAATTGTAGTGAGGTATAAAAACGTACCCCATAATATTTTCTCTGATCAAAAACCCTTGGCTCCTAATCAATTAGTTCTTAGAATCCATCCAGATGAAGGCATTGATTTAAAGTTAAATACAAAAAAACCTGATGTAACTGGTTTTGACCTCCAGGAACTCCCTCTAGATTTGAATCTCCATGATTATAATGAAATTGGTCATCAAGACTGTTATGAGAGATTGCTTTTAGATGTCATAAAAGGAAATACTGCACTATTTGTGAGAAGGGATGAGGTAGAAGCTTCTTGGTCTTGGATAGATAACATTATTAATTTATGGAAATCAGAAGATGTTCCAATGGAAGAATATATTTCTGGTAGCTGGGGGCCGTCAAATTCAGATCTTCTTTTAAAAAGAGAATATAGGTCTTGGAAAAATGGAAATAAAAAATAACTATGAATAACGAAATAATTGAAATTCAAAAAAGAATCGAAATAAGAAGTCAAAACTTAAGATCTAATTATCTTAACAAAATAAACTTAGCCTCTGAGCAAAGTCTATCAGCTAGAAAAAACATGGGATGCAGTAATATTGCTCATGCTTTTGCCTCATGTGATAAAGCTCAACAAGGAGAAGCTGCTGATGGAGCTGATGTCATAGGTATTATTTCTGCATATAACGATATGTTGTCTGCTCACGCGCCACTTAAAGATTATCCAGATGTAATTAAAGAATCTTCATTAAAAAGAAATGCAGTTGCTAGAGTTGCAGGTGGTGTTCCAGCAATGTGTGATGGTATTACACAAGGAGAGCCGGGAATGGAATTATCTCTTTTTAGCAGAGATGTTATTGCTTTATCTACTGCTGTTGGCCTTTCACATAATATTTTTGATGCTGCAGTCTGTTTAGGTGTTTGTGACAAAATAGTGCCTGGCATGGTTATTGGATCACTAAGTTTTGGGCATTTACCAATAGCTTTTATCCCAGCAGGACCAATGCCAACTGGTATGTCTAATTCTGATAAAAATGAGGTTCGTAAAAAATTTGCTAATGGAGAAGTTGACAGATCTACTTTAATTAGCACTGAGCAAGCTGTCTATCATTCTAGTGGCACATGTACATTTTACGGAACTGCAAATACAAATCAGCTTATTATGGAAGTAATGGGCTTACAGCTTCCAAGCTCTTCATTCGTTTCGCCTAAATCCCCAGAAAGACAGCTTATTATTGATAGAACTGTTCAGGCCGTTCTTGATTTAAAAAATAAAGGAATGAAGACAGGTGAGATGCTAACTTCTAAAAATTGGGTAAATGGAATAATTGGCTTAATAGCAAGCGGAGGCTCAACAAACTTAACCATTCATTTAATAGCAATGGCTGAAGCTGGAGGTTATAGAATTACCTTAGAAGATATTAATGAACTATCTTCTATAGTACCAACTATTACAAATGTGTACCCAAATGGAAAAGCGGATATAAATGAATTCCATGAGGCTGGAGGCGTTGCAGCTTTTATCGGCTCTCTTTTAGATGGAGGTTATTTATTTCCTGATGTGGAAACTTTAATTGGAAATGATCTGAATATTTATAGAAATAAGATTGAAATAGTAAATAATAAGCTAGTCTGGAAAACACCATCTAAAATTTTAGATCAAACTATAATTAGAGATACAAATAATCCATTTAATCAGACCGGTGGACTTAAATTAATGGAAGGTAATGTTGGACGAGGAATAATAAAAACATCCTCCTTAAAGTCATCAGTCTCCTGTATTGAGGGCCATGCCCTAGTTTTTAACAACCAAGAAGATGTCCTTGAAGCTTTTGGACTTGGAGAATTAAATAAAGATTGTATTATTGTTGTGAGAGGCCAAGGGCCGTCAGCTAACGGAATGCCTGAGCTTCATAAGCTAACATCTCCTCTAAATGTTATCCAGTCCAAGGGACATACAATTGCCATTTTAACCGATGGAAGAATGTCTGGAGCCTCTGGAAGCATTCCTGCGGTAATTCATATTTCACCTGAAGCAAATGCCGGTGGAGCTATTGGAAGAATTATGAATAATGATAAAATTAAAATAGATATAAGTAATGGTACTTTTGAGCTTCAAGTTGATCAAAAAGTTTTAGTTGATAGAGATCTGTACAAAGCTCCCAGTAACTCTGAAGGTATTGGGAGAGAATTGTTTAAATCATTTAGAAATAGTGTTCAATCTGTTGAATCTGGAGCTTCTGTATTCTAATGGATATCATTCAAATAATAAAAAAACTAAAAACTATTCCTTTGGGTACTTTGGTTTCAGAAGAAGAGGTAACAGGAATTTGTAACAGTTTAAAAGTTGCAGAAGTTCCAATTATTGAAGTTACGCTAAGAGATAAAAAAGTTAGAAATATTTTAAAATATTTTAAAAATTACCCTGAAATAAAACTTGGTGTAGGAACTGTTAGAAATATAAAAGATATTGATCTAGCAATTGAGTCAGGTGCATCATTTATTATTACCCCTGGCTTTTCATCAGCCCTATCAAGTTATGCTAAACAAAAAAATATATTATTAATTCCAGGTATTCAGACCCCCTCAGAAATAATGCAAGCTTCTGAAGCTGGCCATAAAATATTAAAATTCTTTCCTGCTGAGCTTTCTGGCGGTGTTGATAGAATTAAAGCTTACAAATCAGTTTTTCGTGATATAACATTTATACCAACAGGCGGAATTACTGAAACTAATATGAGTAATTATTTAAGCCTTATAAATGTTATTGCTATAGGGTCATCATCAATGATCCCTAACAACCTTATTGAAAAAAAGCTCTGGAATGAGATTGCTCAAAGGCTTAAAGATTTTAAAATACTTACAAGTACACTTTAAAACCATTTTTTGGAGAGGATATGTTTAATACATTAGATTGGATAATTGTAGGATTATATTGCATTGGCATAATTGGCCTAGCAACTTATGTATCTAGAAAGGAGTCTGGCCAAGAGCGAAGTGCAGAAGATTATTTTTTAGCAGGAAGGTCCTTGCCGTGGTGGGCAATTGGTGCATCTTTAATTGCTGCGAATATCTCTGCAGAACAAATTATAGGAATGTCAGGGCAAGGCTTTGTAGTTGGAATGGCGATAGCTGTTTGGGAGCTTACTGCAGCAATAGCATTGATAGTAATGGCCAAATTCTTTTTACCATTATTTTTAGAAAAAAAAATATATACAATGCCTCAATTTTTAGAACAAAGATTTGATAAAAGAGTAAGCCTTGTTTTGTCATTCTTTTGGTTAACGGTTTATGTATTTATTAATTTAACTACTGTTTTATGGTTAGGATCTTTAGCTATAAATACTCTGACAGGGCTATCGCTTTTAAATGGGCTAATCATTTTAGCTGTTCTATCTCTTGCTTATTCACTATCAGGAGGTCTTAAGGCTGTAGCCATGACAGACATAGTTCAAGTGGTTCTATTAATTTTTGGAGGGTTGGCAGTATCTTTTATAGCCCTAGGTAAGATATCTCAAGGTCAAGGAGTGATAGAAGGCTTAAGTATTGTATACACAGAACTACCTGATAAATTTGATATGATCTTATCTCCAGATAATCCTTCATATCAAAACCTCCCAGGTATATGGATTTTAATTGGTGCAGGAGTTTGGATAGGTCATTTTGCATATTGGGGGTTTAATCAATACATTACTCAAAGAGCTTTAGGAGCAAAATCTATTAAGGAAGCACAAAAGGGCGTAATGTTTGCAGCATATTTAAAGCTTTTAATGCCACTAGTAATAGTTTTACCTGGTATCTGTGCTGCTATGTTATTTCCAGTTTTAGAAAAATCTGATCAAGCATACCCTACAATGATGTCTCTTTTACCAAATGGGCTTTTAGGGCTTACTTTTGCAGCACTTATCGCAGCAATAGTCTCATCGCTAGCATCTATGACAAATAGTATTAGTACTATATTTACAATGGATATATATAAAACCTTCTCAAGCAAAGAGCCTTCTCAAGCTAAATTAATTAGCACAGGCAGAAAAGCAGTAGTTATATCATTAGTAACAGCAGTAATAGTGGCACAACCTCTCCTTGGCAGTTTTGATTCTATTTTTCAGTTCATACAAAACTTTACAGGTTTATTTACACCTGGAATATTAGTAATATTCTTGGTTGCTCTATTTTGGAAAAAAGCAACAACTCTATCAGTACTAGTTGCAGCCATGTCATCACTTATATTATCTGCAGCAATGCTAAATCTCCTTCCTGATTTTTCATACATACATAGAATGGGTATTGTATTTTTTGCTTCAGCATTTGGATGTTACATAACCTCTTTAATTCAGGGATATCAAGATCAATCAAAAGCAATTGATTTAAAAGGTATAGATTTCAGCACTTCGAAATCATTTAATGTTAACGCTGTAATTATTGTAAGTATCCTTGCTTTAATTTATGGGACATTTAGCTAACAGTTATACATATGAAAAAAAGTATATTTATTTTAAGTATCTTGCTCACTTCCTCTTGTAGTAAAGAGACGCTGCAATCAGAAAACTCACTTAATAATTCTGTAGATTGGTCAAATACAAATTCATGCATAGTTTCTATAGATTACAACCTAATAAATAATTTATTAAAAAAAATGACCTTAGAGCAGAAGGTTGGGCAAATAATAATGCCAGATATTGATGAAGTTACTCCAGCTGAAGCTAAAGCTTATCAATTAGGTACATTTTTAAATGGTGGCGGTAAATTCCCTAATAAAAATAAGAATAGTTCTATAAATGATTGGAAAGAACTAAGTAGAGCCTATTATGAAGCATCTCCCGTTGTTGATGGGACATTAATACCCATTTTATGGGGTACAGATGCAGTTCATGGCCATAACAATGTTATTGGGGCAACAATTTTTCCACATAATATAGGCCTTGGTTCAACAATGAATCCTGATCTTATTGAGAGTATTGGAGATGCGGTAGCTAAAGAAGTTCTTTCTACAGGTATACCCTGGACATTTGCTCCTACAATAGCAGTTCCACAAAATGATTTATGGGGCAGAACCTATGAAGGATACTCAGAGAATCCTGAGCTTGTATCATTACTTGGAAAAGCAATGATTAACGGGCTTCAAGGAGAGGGAGATGAATTCCTAGACGACAACCATGTTTTAGCAACTGCAAAACACTTCTTAGGAGATGGTGGTACAAAAAATGGTGTAGATCAAGGTAACACAATTATTAGTGAACAAAAGTTAAAGGAAATTCATGGCAGACCATACTTCGATGCAATTAACTCATGCATACAAACAATTATGGCAAGCTTTAATTCATGGAATGGTCAGAAAGCCCATGGAAGTGAATATCTATTAAATGACATCCTTCGCGATCAAATGGGGTTTAGAGGTCTTGTTGTTGGAGACTGGAATGGCCATGGGCAAGTTCCTGGTTGTTCAAAAGAAAGTTGTCCTGAATCATTTAATGCTGGAGTAGATATTTTTATGGCTCCAGACGAATGGAGGATTCTTTATTCAAATACCCTAAGGCAGGTTAAGGAAGGTATTATTTCGGAAGAAAGGTTAAATCAAGCTGTAAAAAATATATTATCTGTGAAATACCTCTTGGGTATGTTTGATGGCAGAAAGCCGCATGAATATCCATTTAATTTTATTGGTGATGCCAGTCATAAGGATATAGCAAGACAAGCAGTAAGAGAGTCAATTGTTCTGCTTAAAAACAATAACAAAACACTTCCAATAACATCAAATAAGCACATTTTAGTTATTGGTCAATCAGCAAACAAGATCACAAAACATATGGGTGGATGGACAATCACTTGGCAGGGTAGGGAAAATAATAATAATGAATTCCCCAACTCACTCAGCATTTTTGATGCAATTAAATTAAAAGCAGAGTCCATTGGAAGTACTGTAGAGTTTTCGAGCAATGCACTTTATAACAAAAAACCAGATCTTGTTATATTTGTATATGGAGAAGACCCATACGCTGAAGGGGATGGTGATAGAAACAATCTTTTTTATCAAAACCAGAATAAATATTTTAAAAACTATATGGAAGATATTAATAACCAAAAAATTTCTTCAGTTTCTTTATTTATTTCAGGCCGACCACTCATTATTAATGAGGAACTAAATTTATCAGATGCTTTTGTACAGTTATGGCTTCCAGGATCTGCAATAGAAGGAGTAACAGATGTAATTTTTACTGATAAAGAAAATAATATATCTCATGACTTTAAAGGAAGACTATCTTATTCTTGGCCTAAAATTTCATCTCAATATGAGCTAAATTTTGGAGATGAAAACTATGATCCATTATTTGAATATAAGTATGGCCTTACTTATAAAGATAATACATTTATAGATACAATTAATATCGAAGGTGCTATTCCAGCTGCCCCCGAGGTAACTTTGTTTGTTGGTTCTGCATACCCATCATACAGAGAAGTAATATCTTATTTTGATGCTAATAAAAATGAAAACATATATGAAGGGATTAGCTCTGACATATTTGAACATTTAAAATCAGGTATTACTATTAGCAAATTTGATTTTAAAAAACAGGACGATGCAAAGACAATTGATTTTGGTAATAAAGATATATTTAAAAGCTGGCAAATAGCTAGTGGATCAAACGAAGATTTAACTTACATGAGCCAAGGCGCAATTCAACTTGTCATTAGGCCAAAAAAAATAGCTAATCAAAAAATTAGCTTCAATATTGCTTGCTCTAAATCGCAGGAAATTATTGATAAAACTAACTCTAGTATTTGTTATCAGTCCTTTGATTTATCAAACAATCTTAATAGTAACACCTTAAATACATGGCAAGTTATTGAGATACCTCTTGCATG
>Ga0206677_10002902_pt1 | contig 14739 bp, 8 predicted proteins | sample M130m12015metaG_FD_155475 | JGI IMG/M metagenome (GOLD analysis project Ga0206677, IMG submission 155475) | Ammonia-oxidizing marine archaeal communities from Monterey Bay, California, United States - M1 30m 12015 | ecosystem: Environmental > Aquatic > Marine > Intertidal zone | place: USA... | reverse complement strand
TACCCATGAAGGCATATACGAATACAAGGGGACCCGTTGTAAGTAGCAACTCATAAATGACAAGTTGATGTGGATTACATGTGAAGCACATCAAAGGGCTCGATGGAATTAGGGCTTATGCTGTTTTAATGGTCGTAACCACTCACATGTGGTTATTCGTGAAATTATATTGGGATAAATCACCGCTTTACACTCTTGTTGATGGAACAATAGGGGTTCAGATTTTTTTTATCCTTTCAGGATTACTTATTACTCACCTACTATATTCGGAGCATGAAAAATATGGTCAGATAAACCTAAAATATTTCATATTCAGAAGGGCTTTACGAATTTTCCCTGTATATTACCTAATGCTAACATCGTTACTCATACTAGGATTGTTTTTAGAGACTATGACTACTCCCAAACAGTTATTTTTATCGGCAATATATTGGTCTAATCATGCCCACAGTGGTGATTACAATATTACATTAGGGCATACTTGGTCTTTAGCAGTTGAGGAGCATTTCTACATCCTTTGGCCACCTATACTAATGATTATGTTTAGGCGGAAATTGACTCCTAGCAATCAAATACTTTTACTGACTATATCGATAGTTTTACTTCATTTTTTGCAAAAATCACTGACTGAAAACATCTTCATCAGCGGTAATTTCAAGGTTGAACGATGGACTACTAGTGCCGCTATTTACTTAATTGCGGGATGTATTGGGGGGATTTTATTACACACAAATTACTGGAATCTAATTCAGTCAAAAAAGTGGTTAAGTACAGTTTTGGGGATTTTATTCATAATGGGTTTTTTTGTAGAATTTTGGTATCAGGATAAGGATTATTTTACGAAATATTTACGAATAGTTGGGATTTTAGCTGGTATACTTTGGATAATAGTAAATCAGGAGTCATTTATCACCCGCTTTTTAGAAAGTAAGCCAATTGCTTACATCGGTAGAATATCATATGGAATTTATCTTTGGCAAGGTTTTTTCCTTGCTACTGGTCCAGGTAGACAGAATACTCAACAATGGCCACTCGCTGCTGAAATCCATTTTGAAGCATTATTTAACCCAGGTTTCATTTTGTTGTGTATCACCGCTCCGTTGTCCTACCATCTATTCGAGGTTAAGTTTCTCAAATTGAAAGAAAAATATCGTCAACTGTCAACAAAATGTTATGATGAGAATGCAGAAACAGAATTATCCTCTGAAGAATAATTACTGTAGTAAATAAGTTACTAATTATGACTACAACGGTACGTGTATAACCCCCTCGTATTTAGTTTTGGCAAACCAGTGGGGTTGCAGTGGGTCATATACATCGCTACCCTTGTAACGAACAACAAGTGTTGGTGCAGTTACTATATTACTAAATAGCACCAGAAAGCGCGAACAACTGGTGGAATCATGATTCGCGGTGACGATTCAACTCAACCTTTCATCGTCGCTGGCATGCCAATGTATAACGAGGAAGAAACCATTGGTACGGTTGTTACCACTGCACTACGCCACGTGGATGCGGTGATATGCATCGATGATGGTTCATCCGATTCAAGTGCACGGATTGCTGAGGCGTGCGGTGCAACGGTCATTCGTCACCGCGTCAATCGTGGCTATGGTGGGGCTTTGAAGACCCTATTCATACGAGCCAAGGAAATGAATGTCGACGCACTCGTTGTTCTCGACAGCGATGGGCAACACCGCTCAGAGGACATTCCAAAACTGCTCAAGCCAATCCTTGATGGTTCAGCCGATTTTGCAATCGGTTCACGGTTTGTCGAAGGCGGAAGCGGCACTCACATGCCAGCATACCGTCGACTTGGAATCAAAGTAATCACTGCTGCAAGCAACCTCTCAAGCGACCTTGGGATTAAAGACACTCAATCCGGTTTCAGAGCGTTCTCCCGTACTGCTCTCGATCGTCTGCGTTTCGATTCAGAAGGAATGGAACTTTCGCTGGAGATGCTGGAAGATGCTCGCGAAAAGCAATTGGAAATTGTCGAAGTACCAACCGTTATCCGTTACGATGTCCCAAAGGGGTCAAACTTCACTGCTGTATCGCACGGATTTACAGTCCTTACATGGGCTATGCTCTCACTGTCTCAAAAGAAACCTCTACTCGTACTCGGACTTCCAGGATTCGGATTGTTAGCAACAGGAGCAGCAATGGGCTTGAATGCAGCACGAGGCGTCACAACTCAAATCGACAGTTTCGTAGGACCAGGACTTTCTGCGGTGTGGATTGGAGTTCTCGGACTTTCACTCATGGCAACAGGACTTGTTCTTCAAAGCGCCCGAGGTTTCCTTCGACACCTTTTGGTTCGAGAATTTGGACTCGATTGAAGCTCATTTCGATTGTGACTCCCGACATTTTGGAGTATGATTCAAAGCCCACCTCGTTATCGCATGAGCATGGAGAAGGGCGGACAAGGCGGCAATCTCCTCGAGAAGATGTCGGACTTCCGAGAACAAACCGGTGCGCATGCAATGCGTCGTATCGACAAATTCTACGGAAGTATCCTTGCATCACCATCAACTGTCGTCATTTTGTTGCTCGTTGTGGCTGCATTTTTCGCCCAACAAGGCATGTCATTCCAAGAACAAATTGATGATGATGTGGAGATATTCCTCCCCGATGGAGCCGCCTCCACAGAACTCCTCAAAGAAGTTCGAACAGAGTGGTCAACTGATATTGCCATCATCTATGTTCAAACACCAAATGCTTACAACACCGCAGACCAGGTGAATATTACTGATGTAGCCTATTTACGGGAAATCAGTTGGATTGAAGGCGACGATGATAACGTCGATGGCGCTGGAGCTACAGGCAGAGGAATCGACTACAGTAAAGACGACCATGGGAGGGACGATGGCGTATTGTGGATAATTTCCCCAGCCCAAGTCATCAAAGAAATCAATTCGGCAGATGGTAGGTTCAACAGTTCACTGTGTGAGCACGGAATCAACACGCGAATCCCTCTCGCTCTCGACTGCGCCTTACTGCCCGGCGGCGGGTCATATTCAATTCCAGACCAAGAAAGAGTCGACCGAATAATCGAGGAATCAAACGGTGGATTCGATGCCTTGTTCAAAGATACCAACGATATGGACCTCGACTATGACAGCGACGGCGACGGTAACAAAACCAACGACATCGATGGAGATGGGATTTGGGATACTGCGGCAATTGTCATTGGCATGCACCACGACCCTACAGAAGCAAATTTTGAAGACTTCAGCGAACTACACAAACACTTCCAAAGCGTAATTGACGACCGGCCAAGCGACATGCAAAATACTGAAATGACGGTAACTGGACTCACGAAAGTCCTTGAAGACATTTCCGATGCGATATACGAAGATCTGCTAAAGATACTTCCCTGGTCAGTCGTATTCACGGTGCTCGTCATTACTCTACTCCATCGTTCACTGAAAGTGGTCGTCATCACAGGAACCCCGATTGTGATGGCTCTTGCAGTGACATTTGGCTCATCGGTACTTCTCAACATCACTCTGACGCCGATGATTGTTGCTACTTTCCCGATTCTCATAGGCCTGGGGGTAGACTATGCGCTTCACATGGTGAACCGTATCGAGGAAGTACGGCGGAAAGAATTAGTCAAAGCCAACGATGAGAACGAAAGACGACGTCGACAGGGTAAACCACCTGAAGAAGTCCCTGACCTTTGGGACATTAACTTCTATCGTGAATGCGTGCTTGAAATGACACGCTCCACGGGTGTCGCAGTGTTCCTTTCGGCCATGACGACAATTGTCGGTTTTTCTGTCCTCATCGCTCCACAGATTGTATCTGTGTCTCCAATTCGCTCGGTCGGAGTGACCTTGTGCATCGGCATATTCTCAACATTGATTTTTAGCATCATACTTGTGCCAACATTAGCATGGATGATGCGATTTAACAAGCGCTCCAACCCCTCTGCATGGAAGAAAGTCGGTACTTGGCCAGTCTACGGTTTCGCCTTCATCATCGCAGGTGCAATCCTCGTCACGAGCGTTGGAGTACTCAATTTGGATGAAATGAATGAGCCGATTACTGGAAGCTCGGAAGCGCCCGATGGTATCGCCTCGCTCAATACTCTGGCACAATATTCTCGTCAATTCAGTGGAGGGCAAACTTCTCTGTTCATCTTTGATGCTGAAGACCGGACATTGGAGGCACAACAAAACAAAACCCAAAACATACGGGACATGCCAGTTTTGGATGCCATTGATTCTATTGAAGGCAAGATTGACATGGTTGATGAAACCAATACGACGAGTATTATCACATTTTTGCGAACAATTCCAGCCACGATAACGCTGACTGACGGCGTGACCTTGTACGAGGGAAGTCTCTGGGATTTGTTGCACGACCCTTGCTGGGAAAGTACCGATATTACAGACCCAGAATGTGTTGCATGGTTGAGCCTCGAACTCACTGGCCAGGATGGACGTCAGGGCCTTCGGAAGGACATGGTGAATGCAGTGTTTGACACCCTTTCTGAAGAGGTGAAGTCCATGCTTCTCAATGAGGATGGAACAAAAGCCATAGTGTATGTTACACAACCGTACATGAACCTCAATGTTGCAGGTGAGTTGCGAGATGACATCGACGAAATGCTCTCCAATGAACCTCCGGTTGACGGTAAAACTCGTACATCACTGCTGACTGGAGGTTTACCAGTATCGCTTGATATCAACGATGGAATCCATGATGCTCAAACACTCACAACCGTCGTGACTATGATCATCTTAACCATCGTTCTGAGTATTGTATTCCGCTCACCAAGGCTAGGGATTTACACGATGATACCTGTAGCAATCGTCATTTTGTGGCAACCACTGTTGATGAAAAGTGGAGATGTAAACGTCAACATATTCACTGCAATGATTGGGACGATTGTGTTCGGCATAGGCGTTGATGATTCAATTCACGTGATGCACAGAATACAGGAAGAAGGCGAGACGCCAACCGGCATTGCCAATGCCATCGAAGAAACAGGCCAAACGATTTTTGAGACAACTGTAACGACTGTTTCGGGAATCGCTGCAGGATTTATTGCTGCTTTCCCTGGCCTTGAAAACTTCTTCATGATTATGTGTCTGCTCATCTTCTTCGCCTTCATCACGAGCACCTTCCTGCTGCCTGCCGTCTTTACCGCAGAGCATACGATACGAAGCAAAATACGTGGTCAACCGGATTGGAAAGACTACGGGGACGGCATCGCTGTAGCCACTCCTATGGCGATGAAACCTCTCGATGCCGTACTTTACAACGATGAATATTGAAGTGGAGGGAGTAGGGAGTAAGCCCCTTTCTGTTACCTTTCGGCGACCGCATTCAACTTAGCATCCTACCTGCCCCTCGACGTGCAGCGTCAACAGGGCTGTTTGGACTTGCTCCAACGGGGTTGCTCGTCTCATCGACCACAAGGCAATCTCGGTTTTTCAACTTCATTGTACACACCTTGTATCGTTCGTTTCTGCAGCATTGACCTGACCATTTCTGTTCTCTTACTTCTGTAAGCCGTTCGCACTGTGGAGAGGGGACTTTCCTCAGAGTCGAACTCTGTCAGCGATCCTCCTACTCCCTCCACATTGCGGTCGGCATCAAGACTTCAAAACCTTCGGATGGTTTGTAAGAATCACTTGTATGGGTTTTCTCCAGGGGAAGCTGCTTGCTTTGGAGCTCCATACGGGCCAGAGGCTGGCGTTTTTGGTTTCGACGGAGGCGTTCTTGGCTGACCTTTCGGTGGAAGAGGTGCTACTTGCTTCCGTGCATGCATCTGGGGGCGACCCATTTGTTGTTGAGGAGTTTTCAATCCGAAAATCAACAAGCCCACGAGGGATACGGTAAGCAGGAAAATAATGACAAGTAGAACTGGACTCACAGATGCAACGCTCGAAAAGACACCATCTGAACTCGCCTCGTCAATGTAGACCGTGTTGGTTTGAACGTTTGGTCCGTTAATAATTTGGAACTCAATCCACATTGTACCCTCTCGTGCAGGAATCCAGTCCTTCGTGTAAACATAAGTTCCCCCAGACTCAACTTCGATGCTACGAGCATCAATTCGTGTTCGAGCACCGTTACTTTCAACCAGTTCGACGAACATTTGGGCTTCACCATCTGCAAGGCCTGAGTTTGAAATTTCTACAGCAAGAGCAACTGTTTCACCCGCAGCAATCTGCTTACTGGGTTTCATTACTGGTTCAGTGAATGAGTACTCTGCAATGCGTTGTTCAAGAACCCAAACGGAGAGTGGTGAATCAATATCATTTGACAAGGTACTGATTTCATGACCGGCCTGATCAAATCCACTCACCCAAATTCTCATCTCGAGAGCATCGTTGCGCATCGATGGTGTCAGCATTGAATCAAGATTCAAGTTCGTTGCGCATGGTATTGCATCGCCAAAGGCACGTCCTCCAACAACAGCGAGAGGCTCGCTACCGTTCACGACCGAATCACTCGAGATACCAACGCCTTCTGGATGAACTGCCCAATGCAGTATCAATGAACTTTCATCGAGCCGGTCGCCCTCCGAGATGAGTATTTCAATGTCAAGAGAACTCCATGTGTCCTCGACAAGCACAATTTCATTCACCGGAGAAGGTATTCCTACGATTAATGGAGCCTTATTATCGACAATGAACCAAGCAGGTGGTGTTGTCGAAGTTCGGTCAATTGCTCCATTTGGAGGATTATGAAGCGATGTGAATACAGCGTAAGATCCAGGTTCCAAAGGAGCCGTTAGAATACCAGAAAAACTCCCGTTCACACTGTCGGCGAGAAGTTCATTTTCTCCAATTTCGATATCCAATTCCATCGATTGGATGACTGCCCTATGGGATCGGTGCCAAGTGAGTTCGCCATTCACACCAATGTCTGCGCGTGGTTTTACCCACGTCCCAAGGGTTTCTACCTCAGAACCGTCCAAAGAGAATTCAAGGGTTTGTGAATTCACAGCAACCTCGCCGGAAAAACTCCAACTCAAATCCGGTACGGAAATAGAGTTTGATTGTCCTTGCGAATCGTGGACTAAGACATTGGGAATGCGCAACAGACTCACATCCGGGTCAAAGCCCCATTCGAGTGAGAAATTGACAATGAACATGCCTTCCGAAGAAAACAGACTGCCAGAATCCGCAGGTTGGAATGTGCATGATTCAATGTCAAGGAATATATTCAGACTGGTACATCTCTGATTCTCAGAATTCCAGTTGAATTCAACAGGGTCAATTTGGTTACCCGCTAAATTGACTGCAATGTGAGTAATATCTGAGATACCATTCAAATCGAGCAAAGGAAGATGCATGATGTTCGATTCACCGGGGTGAATCCATACCGAGTCTCCGTGACCCCAGTATGCAGATGAAGTGCCGAGTTGAGGTGAACCGTCGTTGTTGACTTGCACATTGAACAGTGGAGAGTCAAAAGAACCAGAGTTGAGCATCACATTGCCTGCAGAATCGGCGACATCAAGCCATCCCACGAAGTAAGAACCAGAATATGCTTCAGAAGTATCGAGCTCAAGCACATATGTGCCCTGAAGAGGGGTTCTGTCCTCGGGAACGAAGAGAGACCGAACTTGAACTTCTTCGCTTTGCATGATTCCATCAAGATTCGAGTCATCTGACCATGAACGCCACATGTGAGCATTAGCGTGTGATGGGAGCATTGGCCGGTCTGCAATTACAAATTCGATTGAAGTAGCGGGGTTGGCTTCGACATGGTCGAACTCCGAGATGCTAACACCCAAGAGTTCAGGATCGACGGTATCAAAACCGTAAGTTGCCTTGTTTGGGACAGCGAAAAGAATATTTTGATTTACAAGTGGAATGACATCGACCTCGAGTTCGATGGATTCCTTGTTCGAAGGAATAACCCAAGGGAAGGATGCAACGCCATCTGAAAAGACTGAAGTCGACTGAATTTCAACACCGTCAGCGATGAAGCGAACAAGCGTTGAACCGGAGCGTGGAGTCGTATCAGCTGGCACATTTTCAAATCCAAGTTGCACCTCAACATCGACGCTTTCTCCGGGGTGAAGGTATGGAGAATCATGCGTTGAACGGACGTCATTGTCATAGACAATGCTCCAATCCTTGACTTCAACATCATTCTCGACACCGTTTGAAGAACCAAGGCCGAAATTGATGTTTGCCGGTAGCATTGGCCCGGATGGGGAAAGCATATTCACTGAAACGGTTAGTGATTCTTCATCGTCCCAGAGTTCAGAGAATTGGAAGCGATGGTTGACTTGGAGCAATGAACCACTCTCAACCATACGAATTGAGCCATCAGAGCCTCCTGAGGACCAGATCATTGAGTTGCCTTGTGTCAGGCAACTGTTGACCGCTGCACCAGACATTGGTAGAGAGAGCATGGGGCAACGGGTTTCTGATTGGGAGTTCACACCTGTAAGGTGCAATGCTACGGACCACCCGTTTGACTTGACATAGGATTCAGCATTCGAGACGCCTAAATTCGAGAAATCGAAGGTGCTTGCAACCTCGATCCAGTCGGTTGAAGGCGTGAATGTATCGCTCACATTGGATACGGACATCGAGATTGGTTCAATCGAAGCTTGCGTCGTTTGCTGCACAACGACCATATGGACCGCACCCGAGGAGGTCATACGGATTGGGAGAGGTAATTCTTTGCTACCACCCACTGGAATGACCGACTGAAGCGCATTATTCAAAGCGATAATCACGGCATCACTCGGGCCAAACTGCAGTGCAAGAGCGGAGTCGTATGGAGCAAATATCCCGCCAAGTAGGACATCGGTTGGTGTCGTCGAAGAGCCGAGGCGAACGGTCACTTCCACCATCGGCAATCCTTCAACTCCATATTCAGCAGAGGCTTGGGAAAGTGCACTGTTGAGTGATCCCAGTTCATTCGATGAGAGTTCGATCACCTGCAATGATTGGAGATTAGGAAGTGATGTAGAGAGGAAATCTTGGCCACCAATTGACATGGTTAAGAAAGGTGAATTCATTGCTTGCAACGGTGAAGCTACACCGAATTCGAACGCTTCCACTCCCGATGCGGGCAGGAGTAGACTAAATGACGCTGAGGCAGAGGGTGAAGAGGCTCGGGTTTGCCATAGTGAATTGTCTTTCAACCGGTCCTGAATACCGAGACGCCCAATTCCTTCCCCTTCAAGAGACCAATCGCTCACACCATCCATGCCGACATCGATACGCAATCCATCGGGAATGCTTGTGCGAATTAATTCCACCTCAAACACATCTATGTCCCACTGACTGCCTGCAGAGGCTACGCGGAATTGCACGGTAAAAGCAGGAGTCGTAAGCCATTGTTTTCCTGGCAGTAAATCGACCCAGTTGGTCCCTCCATCGAGCGTGTATTGTACAGAAGCGCTCGGTGAGAGAACCGAATTTGATTCAAATCCAGCAAAACCTGAACGTACATTGTACACAGGAGATTTCAGTGTACCTGAACCCGAGACTTCACCGTTTGACCAAGACACGCCTTGCATTTGCCAACCGATTTCAGTTGGATTGTTTGAAAAGTCTTCAACTACTTTACCTTCGAAATGAATACCGTGAATGGACGGTAAATCTCCAGTAGAAGTTTCCATGTATATTCTCATTTTTAACATTGGATAGGTTTCCCAATCGACCATTCCAAGGTCAAACGAAGTTTCGCTTATGGATTCAAATCCAGGGACAATGGAATTGGTTGCTGCGTCGATGAGTTGCCATTCGAAGATGCTTCCCGTTGGAATGGAAGCGTCCATGTACAGATGTCCGAAAGACCTGTCTTCACCTTGGCCGAGTAAGGAAGGTCCGAATGGGGCAGAAACCCAATACCCCAAACCGTTTCCAGACCCACCGGTAGGCGACAGAATGATCTCATCAATCCATGTCGTATCTTGATTGCGATCTACACTGCCGTCTTTCGTATACTTCCAAGTTAACGTTTGAGCAGAAGCCGGTATGTTGAACGTATGCGTACCACTTTGCGTCCCAGACCACTGAGCAGAGTATCCTGAATATCGTGTGCATCCTGTGTTGTCGATGCAGAAATTAAGATAGTCGAAACTCGATTCTGACGAAACTTCGTATTGAAAAGAACCACTCGCGGAGGGGATTCCAGAAACATCCAAGGTCAGCGAACTTTCTTGGTTGTGAGTTATACTTCCTGCTTGTGCTGATTGAGAGCCGGTGATCACATTGCTCGTTTGCAAGTTCCAATTTGAGGTACCACCTTGAGTCCATTCAGGACCAAAAGTCGCAGACTCAAAATCCCATTTCCACTCTTGTGGTAACAAGCTTAGAGAGGTGGCGTTGACATCCATTCCATCGTAGACGGTGTTCATCGAGAAATCGCTCGACTCTGACCAAGAGAAACCTGTGGAGGTCGGCAAACGGGCGGACTCTACTTGGAGTTCGAGTGTTTTCAATGCCTCACTTTCATCAACACTCAACCTTGTGTTCGTGTTTGCACCATCAGGGAACGAACCAATGGACAGCGTTTTACTCTGCCCAAACGGGGTAGAAACTGGTGAAATTTCGTGCGACTTTGTTTCAAAAACGTCGCTATTCGACGGTGAATAGCCTTGCATTAGCGTTGAAAGCAAGAACAAAACTACAACTGCCGAGCAGCGTAGCGCGTTCGCACGAGACGACACCATGACTTGACGAGGCGACTCGTAGGTCAAAAGACTTCGGCTCAAGGAATCTCAGTCCGCAGAGGTGCCTGTTTGTTGAAAGCGAAAACGGAAGCCTCAAGGGCTTGGCCCAAAGTTATCGCAGTATGACCGATGTTGAAGCGCTCAAGAAAGAGGCTGGAATCGCAGCATGCAAGTATGTTCGTAGCGGAATGAAGGTAGGTTTGGGAACAGGTTCAACTGTAAAACATACGGTTGTAGAGCTCGGACGAATGATGGCTGAAGATGGGTTGGAAATCGTTGGCGTCCCAACATCTCTGGCCACAGAAAAACTGGCTATTGAAGTAGGAATCCCATTGGTCGAACTCTCCCAAATTGATGGTCTGGACATCGTCATTGACGGTGCGGATGAATACGACCCAAACTTCCAACTTATCAAAGGTGGAGGAGCAGCACTCTTGCGAGAAAAAATTGTCGCACAAGAATCCAAAGCAATGATTGTTGTTGCCGATGACAGAAAGCGTGTTGATGCACTCGGAGCGTTTCCGCTTCCTATTGAGATTACACCGTTTGCCCATCAGGCAACGATTCGGGCGCTTGGGAGATTGCTGGACTGTCGTGTCAACTGCAGAATGTCTGGAGACAACCCCGTAATTACCGACAATGGCAACATGATTGCTGATGCACACTGTGGGCCGACGATATCGTCTCCTGAGTCTATGGAAAAAGAGATTTTGAATGTCGCTGGTGTTGTACAAGTCGGTCTTTTCAACAACATGTGTGACGTCGTTGTACTTGCTGGAGCAAACGGCGTTGAAACATTTGTCAACCCGAATGGGCGTATTCAGTGAACAGCTTTCTGTCAATTGTTAAATACGGGTGGTCGAACCCAAGGTTGGGCCTGTAGCTTAGTCAGGTAGAGCGATGGACTCTTAATCCATCGGTCGCGGGTTCGAACCCCGTCAGGCCCGCCAAACACATCACTCTTGAATCGGTTCACATCGACCAAGAATTGCTTCATGATGAACAGTACCAAAATTGTGAGAGTCTTCACTCGCCAGCGGATCTGGATTGTCTCCAACCAGAAATACGGTTTGGTCCTGAATATTTTGTATGCGCTTAACGATTCGAACAGTTGAGTGGAAAGGGTGTTGAGCAAGTACAACATCACCTACGGAGAGTTCTTCAAACGGACAAGGCTTGAGCAAAAATTGACTCCCATCAGGAAACGTCGGCCACATACTGTCGCCCGAGATATTCACTCGGACCTCAGACATTCAAGGACCTCAACTTGCACGAATCCAAGGAACTTCTCGTCCCTTGACCGCCCAGAACATGTTGTGAATCGATTCGATGGCGTCCATCAATTCTTGAGCGTGTTGGGCTGAAACCTCAACCTTGCAGGCACTGCAAAGTTTAGCGGCTTGCCAGAATGTATCGTGCAGTTCAGGATGTGCTTCAAGATGCATTGGCTTGAAGAAATCGGTCCAAAGAACGAGAAGTTCTTTCTTGCACTTCTGTGCTTCTTCTTCTTTGATTGCAGCATATCGACTCATGGTGTTGAGGTATGAAGCCATGGATTCGGAACTGAATACTTGTGGGTATTCAAGTGCGAGCATCTTCTTGGTCATCGATTGAACTGCTTCACCAGCAACACGGGCACTCGCTGGGTCGTATACTCCGCAGGGTCCGTCGCAGTGTGCAGATGCTTCAATCAGTGTAAATGGGGTGTCTTCCATGATTCTCGGATTGAGAACAAGCATATCAATATGTGCCATCACTCTCAACCGACATGGATTGTCGTACCGGTATCTCCACGGAGGGCGAGCAAGGCATCTCCTGGCTGGCAGAGTATCGCTTGAAGACCCGGCCGATGCAGGGCAGCTTCCATCAAACTACCAATTTTCGGACCCATCGAACCTGCTGGAAATTCGTCCTGTTCAATGTATTTTTCACATTCATCGAGCGAGAGGCGGCGATGGATTTTCTCGTTCGGACCACCAAAGTCGGTTCGTACCGCATCAACCGCTGTTGAGATGATGAGTGCATCGGCCTGAAGTTCAATGGCAAGAAGCGCCGATAAACGATCCTTGTCTATAACAGCAGGAACTCCAGCAAAATGATCGCCCTTATCCACGACTGGTATGCCACCTCCACCTCCACACACAACAACAGCATGTAACTCGACTAATTTTTGGATAACAGGAAGGTCGATGACTTTCATTGGAAGGGGGCTTGCTACAACCCTACGCGGGCCCTTGATGGTCTCAGCAATGTCCCAGTCTGATGACATTACTGCATCAGCAGAAAGAATTGGACCGACTGGCTTGGTAGGGAATTGAAAGCCATTATCGTTCCCGTCGACCAAGACACGAGTAAGGATGCAAGCCGTACGCTCGGGCCGTTGACGTCGGTGAAGTATTGAATCTAAATTAAGTGCAAGAGAGTGGCCAATCATACCTTGGGTTGCTGACACCCAACTGTCCATTGTTTGTGTTTGTTCCAAATCTAACTCCATGAGGTGGCCGACCTGTGGGCCGTTTCCATGCGTAAGAACAACACCCCATCCGGCTTCAAGCAAATCAATAACGTCGGACATGACATGCGCCAATATTTCTGCGCTACGTACTGCATCGTCTCCGTTCGGAGAAGACAAAGCATTCCCGCCAATGGCATAGACTGCAATACGAGGCATAACATTGAGAAGAACGCAGAGCGTTTGACCCTTTGCCCAATTCCCATCGGCTCAAACCCATTTTGGAGTACACTTGCAAAGTCACGAAGGGTGACATTGAATTAGAGAAGGTCACACCACCAACTGGTGCGAACATGGTAAAGACGATTTGGATCGGAGATGTTCAGTCTGGAAAGTACGACGACCAAGAGGTCGAATTGAAAGGCTGGGTCAAAAGGGCACGCGGAAACAACAACATCCGATTCGTCGTCCTACGAGACTCGACTGGAACAATTCAATGCGTTGTAAAGAAAGACACCATCGGTGAAGAACTGTTTGCTGAAGTCAAGAATGTTCTCATTGAAACTTCTGTCATCATTCACGGCAAAGTCAACGCTGACGAAAGAGCCGACGGCGGACATGAACTGGTTGCTTCTTCATTCGAAATTATCGGTGCGGTTAACCCTGAAAAACCATTTCCAATCACTGAATCTGCAATGGCGGCTGCTGATGGAGGAGAAACAGAATTCCTCTTGGACAACCGACACCTGTACTTGAGAACCTCTCGCATGACCACGATGCTGCAAATTCGAAGCAGTGTTTTCGGAGCAATACACTCTTATTTCCGTGATTTGGACTTTGTAGAATACCAAGCACCAAATTTTGTCGCTGGCGCAGTTGAAGGTGGCTCTACGCTGTTCGAAGTTCCGTACTTTGGGCGTACTGCATACCTCACACAGTCATGGCAACTGTATGCTGAGGCTGCCATGCCTGCTTTGGAAAGATTGTACACAATTGCTCCATCATTCAGAGCTGAAAAATCTCGTACACGTCGACACCTCACCGAATTTTGGCATGCTGAAATGGAAGTCGCTTGGGCCAGCAATCAAGAAATCATGACCCACGGCGAAGGTGTTGTTCGACGCGTTGCCTCGACTTTACTTGATGAACGTTCATCAGAACTTGAGGGACTTGGAAGAGACCTCGACCTGGTTGCCCGATATGCCGATAATCCCTACCCGAGAATGCGGTACGATGAGGCTGTTGAAACTCTTCAAGGTATGAACGTAGACATCGAATGGGGACAAGACCTTGACTACTCAAAGGAAAAAATCTTGACACAAGATTTCGATGTCCCTCATTTCCTCACCCACTATCCGAAGATAGCAAAGCCATTCTATCATCGCGTTGACCCAGATGATGACAACTATGTGCTCTGCCATGATTTACTGGCTCCTGAAGGCTACGGAGAAATCATCGGTGGTGGAGAGCGTACTTGGTCTGAAGAAGAAATCCTTGCTCGACTCAAGGAAGAAGGAACGCCAACCGATGCATACCAATTCTACATTGACACGCGCTCCTACGGTGGCGTTCCTCACGGAGGTTTTGGACTCGGTGTCGACAGAGTCTGTGCGTGGTTAACCGG
>Ga0206677_10002901_pt1 | contig 14745 bp, 9 predicted proteins | sample M130m12015metaG_FD_155475 | JGI IMG/M metagenome (GOLD analysis project Ga0206677, IMG submission 155475) | Ammonia-oxidizing marine archaeal communities from Monterey Bay, California, United States - M1 30m 12015 | ecosystem: Environmental > Aquatic > Marine > Intertidal zone | place: USA... | reverse complement strand
AAGCAAGAATGTTCGGATGGGTATAGAATACGCTATCCTCTGGGGTCATGATTTGAGCGTGTTCCACTCTAAATCTAAGATCCGCTATGGTGTCCAATTGGTTAAAACATTCCAATAAAACGTGGTGTGCGCTATCCCCAATGGCATGGACACAAAGTTGCCAACCGTTCTTAACGCATCGCTCGCGCAAGTCATTGAGTTGTCCAGGGTTCAGAAGTGGTAGACCGTAATGATCCGGCAAGTCGTGGTAAGGGTCGCGCAGTAAAGCGCCTCGCGAACCTAAGGCACCATCGAGATAAGCTTTGACGCTTTTTACTCTGAGCAGCGGTTTTTCAATTGGACCGTTTGACTCGAAATACGCCAAGTCTTCCTCGTTGTTGCTGATCATCGCATTTACAAAAAGATGGAATTGACCTTCCTCTTGCAAAGAATCCAACAAGAGGATTTGGTTGGTTGTAAGTCCTGCGTCAGTCATTGCAGTAAGTCCATATTTAATTAAACTATCTTGCGCTCGGAGCAATGCTGCACGCCAATACCTGCTAGTGAGTTTTGGCAAAGTGACTAACGACTCTGCATTGTCTACAAGCACGCCGTCGAGAATTTGTCCGCCCTCAACGGTTGCACTGGGCGTAATGGAGAAGGTGTCGAGCACTGCTTGATTGACCCAAGCTGCATGCCCGTCAATTCGAGTGAGGTAGATGAGTTTGTCAGAAAATTCAGCGAGGTCCTGAGCCGTTGGAAAATTTTGTGGTGTCCAATCGTTTTGGTCCCAACCACGGCCGATGATCCAGCGGTCATTGGGATGTCGTGCGATGAAGGATTCAATACGATCTAAACACTCTTGCTTAGATGAGGCTCCGAATAGATTAACCGTACTGAAGGTACGGGCATATCCGAAAAGATGCCCGTGCGCATCAATGAATCCCGGGTAAAGGTGCTGCCCTACTAGAGACAGCGTCTTTTTCGCTCTCGGTAATTTCGCACCTTGACTGTGGTCTATTATCGAAGCAATTTTATCGTCCTTGATCCCGATGGAATAATTAGGCTGTTCACTGTAACTCCCAGGTTTATTGTAAGGGGTGTGTAATTCGAAGTCCGTTAATAACAGATCAAATTCCTCAGCTGGGGTACAATTGCTCAGTGTGAAGATGATGACAAGGTTATAAACAACAAATCGGATAAAAGTGTGGGAAAGATTGCGCATAGAATACAAATGAGTTGCTACAAGAATACCTAAATTTGCTCAAATTCCTTTCAATAATGAACAGCACTGCCGTAGCGACATTAGATCAAGCTCAAGAAATGGGCCTCCGCCCCGAAGAGTTTGATAAAATCAAAGAGATTTTAGGACGCACTCCCAACTACCTTGAACTTTCAGTTTATGGTGTAATGTGGAGTGAGCATTGTTCTTATAAAAACTCCATCGTTTGGTTGAAAAAACTGCCGAAAAAAGGCCCTCACATGCTCGTAGAAGCGGGAGAGGAAAATGCCGGTTTGGTAGATATAGGTGACGGGTTAGCGTGTTGTTTTAAAATAGAATCACACAATCACCCATCCGCTGTAGAACCTTATCAAGGCGCTGCAACGGGCGTAGGTGGTATTAACCGCGATATATTTACCATGGGTGCGCGTCCCATTGCACAGCTGAACTCATTGCGATTCGGTAAGCCCACTGAGGACCGCACGAAATGGTTAGTGAAAGGGGTGAGTAAGGGAATCGGTGATTATGGAAATGCCTTCGGGATTCCCATTGTCGGCGGTGAAGTTTACTTTGACGAATGTTACCACCAAAATCCATTAGTGAATGCTTTCTCTGCAGGTATTGTGGAGGTAGGTAAGCAAATTTCTGCTACTTCTTCGGGTGTTGGCAACCCTGTGTTTATTGTGGGTTCTGCGACTGGAAAAGATGGTATTCATGGTGCTTCTTTTGCTTCAAAAGATCTTGATGAAGATTCGGCGGAAGATATCCCTTCTGTGCAGGTTGGTGATCCATTTCAAGAAAAATTGCTTTTAGAGGCTACCATGGAATTGGCAACTACTGATGCAGTAGTAGGTATGCAAGATATGGGAGCAGCAGGTATCACTTGTTCTTCCTGTGAAATGTCTGCGGCTGGAGAGCACGGTATGGACATCTGGTTAGATAAGGTGCCGCTACGTCAGAATATGGAGCCTTGGGAAATCTTATTGTCTGAATCGCAAGAGCGCATGCTGATTGTCGTGGAAAAAGGTAAAGAGCAGAAAGTGCTCGATATTTTCGATAAATGGGATTTAGAGTGTGAAGAGATCGGTGTGGTTACTGAAGGAGGCACAGTAAATTACTACTGGGATGGCGCGCTAATGGGTACTATACCTGCAGAAAGTGCTGTTTTAGGCGGTGGTGCACCGGTTTACCACAGAGAGTGGTCGGAGCCTGCGTACTACGAAGAATTTAAAAATTTCGACATCGACGCTGTTGCGGAGCCTGCAGATTTGAGATCGGTTGCGACGAAAATGGTTGCGCTACCAAATATTGCTTCAAAGCGCTTCATTTATGAGCAGTACGATAGTATGGTTGGAACGCGTAATATGGGGACTAACGATCCTTCTGATGCGGGTGTGGTAAACATAAAAGGCACGGACAAGGCCTTAGCAATGAGCGTTGATTGTAACAGTAGGTTTGTAAATGCGGATCCTGAAGTAGGGTGTGCTATGGCCGTTTCTGAAGCAGCTAGAAATATTACCTGCTCGGGAGGCATTCCATCTGCAGTTACGAATTGTTTGAATTTCGGGAATCCATATAATCCAGAAGTATACTGGCAGTTTGTCGGTTCAATAAAAGGAATGAGCGCAGCTTGTGAAAAATTTGAAACTCCGGTAACGGGCGGGAATGTTAGTTTTTACAACCAGACTCAAATCGGAGATACGATTGAGCCGGTATTCCCAACACCGACCATCGGTATGATTGGTGTGGTTGAGGATAAAAAGTTCATTACCACGCTAAGCTACAAGGCAAAAGGCGATCTGATTTTCATGATTGGTGCAAACCGCGATGATATTTCATCGTCACAGTATTTGGTCAACATTCACGGCATATCGAACAGCTCTACTCCACACTTTGATCTAGAGGAAGAGTATGCGAATCAGAAGCAAGTTCAGATGTTGATTCGTGAAGGCGTACTCAATAGTGCACACGATTTAAGTGAAGGTGGACTTTGGATTGGCCTTTTAGAGAAAGGTTTCGCAAGTGGTCTTGGTTTTGATATTACTCTTCCCGCAGAACATAGAAAAGATGCGGTACTCTTTGGTGAGGCGGCGTCTAGAATTCTTGTGACGGTAAATGAAGAAAATAAAGATAAGTTCATCGACTTGATGATGTTGAACGGTTGTGATTTTGATCTTTTAGGTCATGTTACTAAAGGAAGCATACGCGTTGATGACGAAGATTGGGGCAACGTAGGTGACTTCCAAGATATCTACGATAATGCGCTTGGAACTATATTGAGCGCATAAATCGAATAGCAACATTAAAATTTTGGACGGCCTTTACGAGAGTAGAGGCCGTTTTCTTTTGCGTAGTGCCCCATGCGGTATTCAAGCCCAAAAGAAATACCAGTCGTGAGACTTGTAGCAGGCGATATAGGGTAATAGATGCTACCATATATGGCCCATTTTGGTCGGATGACTGATGAAAACCCTAAAGAAGGAGTCATTCCGAATGTATTGGAGCGTTGCTGGCTTATTCGCTCGGCAGTTTGAACGATTCCTGCTCCGATACAGATTTCACTTGATAGCGGTTTTAAGTCAAAAGCCTTTAACAGACTAATGCTTCGCCAGTCGTTGTATACATTCTCTTTCCAAACTCCTCCTCCGTCGGTCAGTCCCTGTACTTCGATATAGGCGTTGTGAGTTGCTTCATAGGCCATTCGCGCAGATACATAAGGAAAGCCTCCACCTAGGCTGATGTAACTAAATCGATTGGGTACCATTTCATTCGAGCCTTGACCATATGTAGAGAAGGAGGCGCAGACGAGTAATAGAATAAGTGCTGATTTTTGCATCGACCTGACATTCAAGGTGTTCAGTCAAGGTCTATTTTTTAGCGACGTATTCTAAGTTCAAATAAATAAAATTATTAACTATTGGTAATAATTGGCACAAGTGCGAAAGGTATTCGCATGCGCCTCGATGATCGTTTTAATCTCAGGACTGTATCCACCCCCCATATTGATGACTAGAGGAATGGCATTGTGGTGACAACGTGAGATTACGGCAATATCACGGTCTTTACAGCCGTTGAGCGTGAGTCCCATACGCCCGAGTTTATCGCTTTCCAGAACATCTACACCGCTTTGAAAAAAAACCAATTCCGGATCAACTTTTTCAAAGAGCTCGTCCAAAGTTTCGTTCAATAAGCTGAGGTATGTTTTGTCCTCAATATAATCGGGCAATGGTAGGTCTAAATCACTGGACTCCTTATGGTAAGGGTAGTTTTTTTCACCGTGCATGGAGAAGGTGAAAATGCGTGAGTCATCTGCAGCCATGGCAGCTGTTCCATTGCCTTGATGTACGTCGAGGTCGACGACTAAAATACGAGAGACACCGCTGTGGTCCAGTGCATGGTGTGCTGCGAGCATGATGTCATTGAGCATGCAAAAACCCTCTCCACGATCATAAAAAGCGTGGTGGGTGCCGCCTGCTATGTTTAGTGAACAACCGTTTTCAATGGCGAATGATGTATTGTCAATGGTACCTTGTCCTATGGTTCGCTCGCGCTCAATAAGCTGCGCACTCCAAGGAAAACCAATTTTTCTTTGTGCCTTGCCATCGATGCTCCCGTCCAATAAACTTTGAAAATAGTCTGGACAGTGCGTCCGTAGGATTTGTGTTTCCGAGGCAAGATCCGGAGCGAAAAAGTTTTCCTGTGTTAAGGTCCCTTCGTACAATAACTGCTCTGGCAATAGGCTGTATTTGGACATAGGAAACCTGTGGTTGTCCGGCAAATGATGGTGATAAATGGGAGCCCAGGCGACTTTAATCATGTTATTGCCGCAACACAGCCCCGGTACGTTTGTTCAATTGGTCAACGATCCGTTGCACCGTTTTGTCTACCGCTTTATCGTTGAGTGTTTTATTGGCATCTTGGAAAATCATTCCAATAGCATAACTTTTCTTATCTCCTGGAAGTTTATCCCCTTCGTATACATCAAAAAGGAATACATTGATTAAAAGACCTTTACCTACCTGTAAAATGCAATCTTGTAAATTTTGATACTGCTCAGAGCGATCGACTAATAACGCGATGTCACGACGAACAGATGGGAATTTCGGTAAATTGTTGAACAGTGAAGCGCCGCGTTGCAACACTAGATTTTTACATTGATCCCAATTAATACTCGAGTGAAGAACAGCTCCTTTAATGTCGAAGTGTTTTAAAACTTTAGGGTGTACTGTGCCCAAGAAGCCAAGAGTACTTTTTCCCGATTTTAAAACTACATACTCGCCATACAGTGAATGTTGCATAGTAGTAGAGGATACCGACAGTCCCAACCGCTCGAAAAGACTTTCAAGTAGACCTTTCATCCAAAAATAGTCGTTTGGCTGACTTCTGGAGTCCCAGTAATCTTCTCCCTGAGCGCCAGCGGCAAAAAGGTCAAGCTGTGTATTTTCAAAATAACCGTTTGATCCTTTCCCGTAGGTTTTTCCTCGCTCGAAGAATCTTAAGTTCGGCTGCTGTCTCTTTTGATTGAAACTTATGGACTGCAGTCCACCAAATAGAAGGTTATTGCGCATCACATTGAGGTCAAGGCTCAACGGGTTGAGCATTTCAATGAGTGACGCGGACACTTCAGGTAGGAGTGTGGTGTAATCTGTTCCTTTCGCCAGGCTGTTGTTCATGATTTCGTAGAAGCCGTTCCCCGTCAATTGATCCAGAACGCTGCGCTCGATTTTTTCTGGACGAGGATCGTGAGCAGCAACGCTAATGCGCATTTGATCTGGAACGGGAACTTCATTGAAACCATAAATTCGCAGTAACTCTTCCGCCACATCTACATCGCGAGTGACATCCACTCTATAGGTGGGAACTAATACATGCCACATGTCTTCTTCAATAGCCTTGATTTCAAAATCAAGCAATTCAAGAATTTGCGTCATTTTTTCCGCTGTCAATTCAACACCTATGAGCTTTAACACTTTTGTGCGGCTGAATTCGATAGCGGCACGTTCAAAATGTTCCTGACCTTTATGGTCACGAACACTGGCTGTACCTCCTGTTAATTCGCACAGTAACGTAACGGCATAAGCGTGCGCATCAATGGTCGCGTTTGGGTCAACGCCTCTTTCATAGCGGTAACTGGCATCTGAATTTATAGAATGACGTTTTGCCGTTTTACGAACGCGAACGCTGTCGAAATAGGCACCTTCGAGGTATATGTTCTTTGTGGTTCCCGTTACGCCGCTGTTTGCTCCGCCCAACACTCCTGCAATACATAAAGGTTTAGAGGCGTCGGCGATAATACAATCTTGCGGGTCTAATTCGCGTTCCACTTCGTCTAAAGTGACGAGCTTTTCTCCCGCTTTTGCTGCGCGTATGTTGACGGTGTTGCCCTCAATGGTATCCGCATCAAAGGCATGTAAGGGATGTCCGAAGGTGTGAAGTACAAAGTTGGTACAGTCAACGGCATTGTTCTTTGGTGTAAGGCCAATGGCAATCAAATGTTCCTTTAGCCAATCTGGGCTTTCTGTGATTGTGACGTTTGAAATAAACGTACCGTTATATGCAGGGCAGCCATTTTCGTCTTTAATATTTAAAGTGATAGGGTTTGTGGCAGTTTCAGTCGTTGCGCCATTCGGCACCTCTAGTTTCGGTGCCTCTAATCCTTTGGTAATCATTGCGGCACGTAAGTCGCGAGCCACACCAATGTGTCCCATCGCATCTGTGCGGTTCGGAGTTAAGCCTATTTCGAATACGAAATCACTCTCCACATTAAAAACTGTACTGCATGGCGTTCCGGGTGTCAAAGCTGCATCGAGTACCAAGATTCCGTCGTGATCGCCCCCGAGCCCTAATTCATCTTCGGCGCAAATCATGCCTAAGCTGACTTCGCCACGGATTTTACCTTTTTTGATTTTTAATTCTTCACCGCCGGGATATAATAGCGTGCCTACAGTTGCTACTGGAACTTTTTGACCTGCAGCAACGTTGGGTGCGCCACAAACAATTTGTACTGGCTCATCCGCTCCAATATCTACGGTAGTGATTCGAAGTCTATCCGCATTAGGGTGTTGGACACAAGTAAGCACTTCTCCGACGACAACTCCTCGAAGTCCGCCAGGAATGGTCTCTACCTCTTCCAAGCCTTCAACTTCCAGGCCGGTATCAGTCAATAATTCAGAGACAAGCTCCGGTTTGAGATCTATAGGTAAATAACGCTTAAGCCAGCGGTACGAAATCTTCATTGGGTCAAAATTGATTGAATGTCAAAGTTACACTTTGCAAGGCAATCGCAAAGGCTTATTTCGTCTGAATTAGAACAGGTCGAAAAGAACTAATCCATAAATCCCAAAGCGCAGAAACCGCACTAATGTGAGCACGACAAAATGCTTGAAAGGAAAACGGTTGAGCCCGCATAGTTGACAGACAATAGGGTAGGGTAAGGGCGTTAGAGCAGCAAGGATAATAAGCAATCCGCCGTATGCTCTTAACTGGTCTAAGGTGGATTTGTGCCGCTCTAAAACCCGGTTTTTAATAATCGCTCGCGTACGCAAAAACCGGCCTATGAAGTAGCTCGCAATTCCAGCGCTGTAGCTTAACGAGGCTAGGAAAAACAACATCCACCTAGGTTTGATCGTTTCATCGGCCCAAACGATGAGGAGTTCGGGAGTGATGATTCCAAAACTCACTTCACTCGCAAAAAACAGTCCCAACAATACAGGGGTATTCAATGTGAGTGTTATCCATTTGACTGCAGCATCTATATCGACTATCCAGGTGTCAAAGGCATAGAATAAGCCCAGGACTGCTGCAATGGATACCATAAATTTTAAAAGGTTCCGTCGCATAAAAGTGTAACCGCCTGAACGCTGAAGCAGCCTGTGGTATCCTTTCAATATGGTGGGTATGCGTAGTTGCATGTGGGTTATGATATTCTATTCCAACCCCATTGGTCTTTAAAAAGTTCAATCCAGCGCGATTTTATGCTCTGGTGGTCAGGATGCATGAGTTGGGCATCGTCGCGCAATAATTGTTCCACAACTTCTTTGGTCCAACTCAATATCGGTCCGTCGTTCAATAAGGAAGCCAATTTAAATTGGAGCTGCCCGCTCTGGCGCGTTCCCATCAAATCTCCCGGACCTCTTAACTGCATATCAACTTCCGCAATTTCAAACCCGTCGCTCGTGCGCACCATAGTCTCTAGGCGAGTTTTCGCATCAGCGGAGAGCTTAAAGGAGGAGACTAGAACGCAGTAGCTTTCGTCGGATCCGCGGCCAACACGGCCACGTAATTGGTGCAATTGGCTCAGGCCGAACCGTTCTGCATTTTCAATAACCATAACGGATGCATTGGGCACATTTACCCCGACCTCAATCACTGTGGTGGCGACCATGATGTTCGCTTTACCCTTTGCAAAGCGTTGCATTTCGCCTTCCTTCTCTGCGGCAGACATTCGTCCGTGCACGACCGCAATCTGGTATTGCGGCCTAGGGAAGTCCCGCAAGAGCTGTTCGTACCCTACTTCAAGATTTTTTAAGTCCAGTTTTTCACTCTCTTCGATCAACGGGAAGACGACATAAACTTGTCTGCCAGCAGCTATTTCACGTTGCATGAAGCCATTGAGCTTTAGACGATTTTTATCGAAAAGGTGTAGGGTTTTTACAGGCTTTCGTCCTGGTGGTAATTCATCAATTACACTAATATCGAGGTCTCCATAAACAGACATGGCAAGCGTTCGCGGTATAGGTGTGGCCGTCATTACTAAAACGTGTGGCGGGTGTTCGTTCTTTTTCCAAAGCTTAGCCCGTTGGGCAACGCCAAAGCGGTGTTGTTCGTCAATGACCGCGAGTCCTAGATTGGCAAATTTTACTGTGGGTTCGATCAACGCATGCGTTCCAATCAGGATTTGCAAACTACCTTCCTTTAGTCCAGTATGTATCTCAGCGCGACGTGCCGCTGGAGTGGAGCCGGTCAATAATGCTACCGAAATACCCGCTGGATCGCAGAGTTCCTTTAGCCCGTTATAGTGTTGAGTTGCTAAAATTTCAGTGGGTGCCATAAGCGCCGCTTGGTAACCGTTGTCTATGGCTAGAAGCATGGCAAGCAAGGCGACAATCGTTTTACCCGAGCCCACATCGCCTTGCACTAATCGATTCATTTGAGCACCCGTTCGAACATCCCCTCTAATTTCTTTGACCACACGTTTTTGAGCATTCGTCAATTCAAACGGGAGGTGCTCGTCATAGAAATTTAAAAATACCGCACCAACGTCCTTAAAAGTATAGCCTTTTATGGCTGTTTTTTGCCGCAGTTTATTGCGTTGCTGCGTCAGTTGAAGAAAGAAGAACTCTTCAAACTTTATTCGCTTTTTTGCGGCCTCGAGATGCTTGGCGGAAGGAGGGAAGTGAATCCAATTCAGGGCTTGGGCACCACTGATCAGCTGATGTTTCACTCGAAAAGCCTCAGAGAAAGTTTCTTCTAGTTGGCCCAATTCTTTTTTGAGTACCTCCTTCATCACCCGCGCAATGCCCTTAGAGTTCAGACCGCGTTTGGTTAATTTTTCTGTGGTAGAATACACGGGTTCAACCGCGGAGTCTTCGACTTGAGAAGGGGCGTATATTTCCGGATGAGGCAGGCTTTTTTTACCGTTGAAGTCGTTCATCTTTCCATAGACTACCAGAGGTGTATTCAGCTTCAGGCTTTTCTTAACCCACTTTGCACCTTTAAACCAAACTAATTCTATAAAGCCTTCGCCGTCGGTGAATCTTGCCACCAGTCGCCGTTGCCGCGGTGCGCCCAGTTCATCAATCTTTACGATTTGCCCCTTGATCTGTACTTCACCGCTGTGGGCGTGTAACGAGCCTATGCTATGGAATTGGCTCTTATCCACGTAACGGAAGGGATAATGCTCCATGAATTGCGCCACAGTCCGAATCCCGAACTCCTCTGTGAGAAGGGCAGCGCGGTCCGGACCAATTCCGGGTGCATAGACTATAGGGCTTTGGGTAGTGCTCATCGTTGTAAAAGTAAGTATCTTTTGCCCCACGAAAATGCAAAACCAAGGGACAAATATCTTTAGACTCGTTACGTTGCTTGCGGACAGCGCTTTATTGTTAGTGCTGTTTGCAGTAATTGGCTTTTGGCGTTTCGATGACCTGCGTATCGCGAATCCAGAGTACTACAACTATTATTTGCAACTGTTGGTTTTGACGGTAGTCAGTTGGTTTGCGGCCGGACGTTGGTCGGGTATATTTAGTTATACCAGTGGTCTAGAACAACGTAATGTAACGGCGAATGTCTTACGTGCTGCTTTGGCCCAATTCGCCATATTGGCCATTATTGTCGTCGGTTTAAAAGGGTATTACTACAGTCGTGTCTTCCTCGCCACATATTTTAGCTTACTCTACGGTCTTGCATGGCTTTACCGTTTGCTTTTAGTTCAATATTTGAGAAATCAAATGGCCCGAGGCAAATGGCAACGGACGTTCGTCTTAGCAGGAACACATGCTACAGCAGAGGCCTTAGCGAAACTTACGGAGTTGCGTCCAGAGTTGGGTTGGTCCTACCAAGGCACTTTTGACGGTAAGACTAACGCGGTTGATGAAGTCATCTGCGCGCATGCACCAGGAACAGCTGCTTACGAAGCCGCTGCAAATTTCGCCTTAAATGCGGGCATGCGCTTTCGATTCCTACCAGATATGGGACCAAATTATGCGGGCCAGATGTTTTTAGAAAACCTTGAAGGAATTCCTCTTTTTTCGCAGCGTCGCGAGCCGCTATCAAACTGGACCAATGCCTTTATAAAACGCATATTTGACGTACTGGTATCGCTGGTCTTGCTCATTGCAGTTGGGCTATGGTTATTTCCGTTATTAGCGATTTTACTTCTCCTAACCGGCGCAGGGTCGCCGCTTTTTAGCCAGCGTAGAGAAGGACTCTCTGGAAAGCCTTTTACCGTATTGAAGTTTAAAAGCATGAATAGCGAAGGCGAGAGTAATTTCTTGCAACGCTGGATGCGAAAAACGGGCTTAGATGAATTGCCTCAATTGTTCAATGTGCTCTTAGGTCAAATGTCAATGGTCGGTCCACGGCCGCATACTGCGGGGGATGGAGCAACCTATGCCGCATCTGTTGCATCGTATAAGATTCGCTACTGGGCCAAGCCCGGTCTTACCGGATTGGCGCAAGCCCGAGGCCTACGTGGCGGGGGTGCAGCAGCGCGCCCAGAAATGCTCGAAGAGCGCATCAGAGCGGATGTCTATTACATTGAACATTGGTCACTAGTCTTAGATCTACGCATAGTTATAGAAACGGCCGTACGCACCTTATTCGCGCCGGCAACTTTACATTCAAAATAAAAGATGAAATACCCCAATCTTCTTAATCGATTCCAAACCTACGTTCAAATAGATACGCAGAGTGATCCTCACAGTACCAGCGTGCCATCCACGGAAAAGCAGAAAGATTTAGCTCGGGTGCTCGTACAAGAGTTAAAGGAAATGGGTGTTGCAGATGTAGAAATGGACGATTTAGGATACGTATACGCTACGGTACCTGCGTCGCAGGGTCACGAAAATGCTCCCGCAGTTTGTTTTTGTGCACATATGGACACTTCGCCAGAATATTCTGGGGCTGGAGTGGTTCCCACGTTGCATCACGATTACGACGGAGGTGAATTGAAACTCCCTATGGACAAGATTGTTATTTCTCCCAACGATTTCGGTGCCTTAAAGGAAATGAAAGGGCACACTATCGTGACATCAAACGGAGCGACATTGCTTGGCGCAGATAATAAAGCGGGTGTGGCAGAAATCATGACTGCTGTGGAAGCGCTGATGCATTCAGATTTACCGCACGCGACGATGAAAGTACTTTTTACACCGGATGAGGAAATTGGTCGCGGTGCCGATCATGTAGATTTGGAAAAATTAGGTGCCCAATTCGGGTATACTATGGACGGCGCCACAAAAGGCTCGATTGAAGACGAAACCTTCTCAGCAGATGGAGCGACTATTATATTTCGAGGTGCCAATACCCACCCTGGTTTTGCATTTAAGAAAATGGGGAATGCCGTAAAAGCGGCAGGTGTTTTTTTAAGTCTTTTGCCGCGTCAAGAGTGGTCTCCAGAATCGACCAAAGGTGAAAAAGGCTTTGTCCATCCGTATGAGATAACCGGTGGTGTTGAAGAAGTCCGTATCACAATGATACTCCGCAGTTTCGATGCAGTAGAACTTGAAGATTATGCAGCGCTTTTAAATGCTTTAGCAAAGCAAGCTTCGAAAGCAGTGAAACGCACCTCCTACGAGATTGAAATTTCTGAGCAGTATCGAAACATGAAAGAAGTACTGGACCAGCACCCTGAGGTGGTGGGTTATGCAGAGCGCGCTATTGATGCCTGTGACTTGCCGGTACGGAAATCTAAAATTCGTGGCGGTACAGACGGTTCGAAACTCAGTTTCATGGGTTTGCCTTGTCCCAACGTGTTTGCAGGAGAGCATGCGTTCCACAGCCCGTATGAATTTGTAAGCTTACAGGATATGGAAAGTGCCACCGATGTGATTGTTAAGATTTTAGAGCTTGTGGCTCTCGACCACGCATAAAAAAAACCGCCCTTCGGCGGTTTTTAAAGTTAGCCTCTTACGGAATAAGCTTTGTTTAGTGCATCTGCTAATCTAACACCACCTTGTGCCAGTCGTAAATGAAGTAAGTCGCTGTGGTCATAAATATAGCGGTATCCTAATTTCTCAGGATCATCGAATGCATAGCATTGTTCCCGGAAGATGACACTTTCTCTCACCCAATCTTTGACGGTTGAATTCTTCCATGATTTTATATCAGAAGCTACCCGGGTAGACATTATCCAAACGCTGTATTCAGTGTAAGACATGCTCCAATAATCAATCATTCCACTGTCCCATACACGGTGGAGGTTCGAGCTTTGCCAAAAGAACTTTACTTTGACATTATTACCGCCCATGTCTGTACCGTTTCCACAATGGAGTGGTTGGTGTACATCACCTATCAAATGCGCTAAGGATTTCAACGCAAATGCTTCATCAACGCTAAATTTTCCAGTTTCAATCTCGCGTAAGAATTTCTCGATTCCTTCCCAAACATCACCTTCCTCAGGATGCACATGTCCGTCCATGGCATCTACATGCGTAATAGTACAATAATGGTAAGGTTTAAGGCTGTCGTAGGCGCGGTCACTCTTAATGAAGTCCATCCAATTTGCCACTTGAGCGAGATCTTCGCCGCCCAATGTTTCCAAAATATGGGTACGCACTTCAGGATTTAAATGATCCATTGCGATGTGCCCAATAATTCTATGTCCGGTTAATCCCCATGAAAACGCGGTCAATGAGCTTAATACAAGCGCTAGAGAAAGAAGTTTTTTCATTATAAAGCAGATGAAGGTTTAAAGTAGCCTATGATACGATCGTATCGTAATCCCATGCCACGGTTGTACATTATTAAAGTGTAATCGTTTTTAGTTTGCCAATGGGTACCTTCAGTGAGGACGGTGCTCACACCTCCATCCTCTCGGGGGTGTGCAAACACGTAGTTGTAATAGCCTTGTTTTAGGAGCACTCTGCCGGAATAGGCTTGTTTATTATAGTTGTAGGAAAGTTGAAATTCCGGGTCCAATTTCCAATTACTCAATTGTCCATAAACAAATACAGGTACCTCCAGTTCTGGGCTTTCCAGGAAGAAATCGACCCAGCAATAATCACCGGCTAAATCTGGATTTCCTACATCCGCTCTCTGAATCAAACGACGTCCGTTGATGTCATTCTGAAAGCTGTAGACTGCAATGCTCCGATTCTTCTTTTCTTCCAAATAAACAGACCAGCAGGTGTCGAGTTGCGAGACTTTCACGCCCATGCCCACCTGATTGAGTCGTTTGGTGTCAAACGAATGGAATTCGACACCCCCTTCAAAAGCATATTCACCTAAGAAATTGTATTCCAGCATGCCGTCATTTATAAAGGTGGGTTTTAAGCGAGTCAACGCGTTGTCCCAGCGCCTATTTTGTAGGATGCTCAAATCTAGGTCTTGGAAATAATCCTGAATGGGGTAACCGGCTAGGGCGACCTTTGCATTTACCATTTGCTCGCTAGAAAAATTAGTCAGGTCGGTTGCACGCAATACTTGAACGGAAGGCAGTACCAAATCTTCGTACACAATGAACCGGCGTCGTATGATGAGATCGGTGGGATCGTCATTCTGATAGACCTCCAAAATGTAATTGCCACTGATACGCGGACGAGCATTTGCATTTGGGATGCGAAGCTTGTAATGCGTGTAAGGAACGAATGTACCAACGCTAATTGCGAAGTCGTTGAGGTAGTTGCCGTCGAAACCATCGAGGTATTGGTTGATCAATAAGTCCGATTTTTCCCAATCCTTCGTGCAATGGAAAATTTTGTAGGCATAATTGTTCCATTCGTATGCCATGTCGTCAAAACTGAATTCAAGACCGTTTTTTACGCCCAATTCATAGGCAGGAAAGTCTAAAGGTGCTCCAACAGGAGCGATTTGGACCGTTTTGA
>Ga0206677_10002898_pt1 | contig 14760 bp, 14 predicted proteins | sample M130m12015metaG_FD_155475 | JGI IMG/M metagenome (GOLD analysis project Ga0206677, IMG submission 155475) | Ammonia-oxidizing marine archaeal communities from Monterey Bay, California, United States - M1 30m 12015 | ecosystem: Environmental > Aquatic > Marine > Intertidal zone | place: USA... | reverse complement strand
TCTGATTCTGAAAAGAAAGTAGTTACTCAGGTAGCAGAGAATAAGGCAAAGGCGCTAAAGGCTAGAAAGAAGCCTAAAGGTGGGAAGAAAATAAATGTATCTAAGACGGACAGAAAAACTGGAGCTCCGTCTAAAGTAAGCCCAGAGGTTGCGGAGCTTGATGCTCAAAGGAAAGCATTAATAGAGACGCTAGAGAACATGGATGCTTCGGAAGAGGCAGGGGGCCCTATAAACTCTGAAGAAGCAGTTCAAGCTAAAATCAAAGAAATAAATGAGGAGTACGATTCTAAAATAGCTGAGTTAGAGCCTGCTCAAGATTCTGATTTCGCAAAACCAGATGCCGCACAAGGATTTGAAGAGTTTGAAGCTGCCGAACAAGCTGCTCAAAAACTAGACCCTGTGCCCGCTACAGAAGCACCAGAGGCTGCTACTCCAGAAGCACCATCACCTGTTGAGGAAGAGGTAGATAATTCCCTGTCTCAAGAAGGAAAAGAAACTGTATCTCAGTTAGCCGACGGTCTAGAAACGGTCTTAGATAAATTAAAGTCTAAGAGTCCAGAGGATGTCACTGCTGAAGAAATATCAGAAGCTCAAGAGGCTTTATCAGCCGCTCTTTCACAGCCTGCTAAAACCAAATCAAAGCCTGCTATGGATGCGCCTCCAATGTCAGCATACGAGGATGCATTTGAAGCGCAAGAAATGGATGCAGAGGATGCTGAGTTTATGGATAGCTACCTAAGCGGAGAAACAAAAGAAGTTAAACTACCTCTAGGGTACATAAAGCAAGTAAGTGACGCGGTAAACAATCCTGTGATAAACCTTAGCTTCGACGAAAAGTCTGGATGGAAGGTGACTAAAGCCAAAAAAGGCAAGGAAGGCAAGACCGCTTCTACTGAAGAAGCTTTAGGCTCAACAAAGAAAAAGGTAAACAGGTCTCTGTCTCAGCACTTTCAAGAGGCTTTGACAGACCCTAATACTCTTACCAAGTTCTTAGCTGAGAATGCAATGGAAGGTGATGAGTTCACTGTGGACAACGCCCTTTATAGAGTAGGAAAGGTTACAGAAGACAAAGAAACTGCAAACTCATACAGAGACGGAGTTACTTTTAGAAACCTTCAAAAGTTTTCTGGTAAGACAAATGTAAAGGACGCTGTAGACAACCTGTATCAAAAAGTATTTAAAAAAGAAGCTACGCCTCAAGAAGAAGCTTTATTGGATGACTTTGAAAGAGGTAGATTTAAAGGGGTTAAAAACTCTAAAGCATCTATAGCCGATATAGTAAGCTTACTAGACGTTCTTTACGTAACGGGTAAAGAAGGTAAGGCTGCTGTTAAGCAATCTGTTGCTATGTCCAAGGATAAGAAGCCTATCAAAGAGATGGCTAAAATCGTTGGAAATAATCTGTTGACAGATAAGAAAGGTAAAGCTGTACTTACTAAAGAAGGGTACAAGCAATTAGACCTAGATAAGATAAGTCAAGAGGATTTAACTAAGTATAATATACTAAGAAAAGAAGCTGGCAGAAACAAGAAGATGCGCCAGTTTGTTGACAGGTTAAAAGCTGGTAAGTTTAAAGAGGTCAAGGAAGGTGGCAGTATTGTGAAGTACATGTCAGACAGAGGCATAACAACATCTGCTGGTAATGGAATCACAAGAACAGTTAAGTTTCAGAGATACTCTAGAAAAACTGGAGAGGCTATACCTACAGTGCAATCTGGAAAACAGAAAGAGGTAATAGGCAAAAGAAAAACCAACTTCCGTGAGTACAAAGAAGAGCAGTACACAGCTACTATTAAAGATGGTGTTGTGCGCAGAAAAGCTATTAAGAGCGAGCGTATAACAAAGATATTCGGAGAGAAAGGAAAAGCTACGTATACTAGATTTAAAGACGGCAGCGAAATCGGTAAAGCCGAAAAGCAATCTGGAGCTGAATACAAAAGAAGCAAAGAGACTAGAGGCAAGGTTGCTAAAACATTCCCTGACAACAAATCTATTAATGCCTTGTTGCTAAGACCTAAGAACAAGTTTTCTCTTGTTTCTTCTATCTCTAAGGCGTTTAACCTACACTCTGATAAAGCAGAAGGTGCAGCAGAGATTTCACACCGCCTCATCCAGAATATGGCACGTAGAGCAGGTGTTAAACCTTCAGAAATCTACGACAAGATTACTCTTGTTAAGAACGAGTATAAGGGAGAGGTTACTCTTGGTGAAAGCATTACAAGCCCTAGGTCTATAGGCACTATACTCAGAAGATTTGGTGCGCCAATATCTGAAAGTAACCTTGATGAAAACGGTAACCCTATTGACTTTTCTAAGCTAGACCAGAAGTCTAAGCCTATTACTACAGAGTTCAAGAAGTATAAGCAGAAGGGTGTAGAGGATAGCTTCACAGCTCAGATGATTGAAGACCTAAAAGGATTAGGCATCAATATAATGAGCAAGAAGGGTAGTGCATTAGATAATATATCTGAGCTATCAAAAGATAAAGGTTGGGATGGAGCAAGCGACATCAGAAAAGCATTAGGTGAACCAACCTCAAAAAATAGACTTTTAGATGATGAAAAGGCTTATAATATGCCTTACATCCAGAGTCTAGTAAAGAACAACATAGCTGCTTACTTAAGAATTCCAGTTGAAGAATTGAACCAAGAAATGCTTGACTTGTACGGCATTAGAACTGGTCAGAAAAACCCTATTCTTAATGAAGCAAAGAGCTATGTGGAAAGCGTAAGAGGCCATCAAAATCAGAGAGCTTCGAACTGGTTAAGCTGGCTTGAGAAACAAGGTGCTGCATTAAATGAAAATCCAACTCAAGAGAGTCTGGCTAAATATGCTCGTGCCTTTAGTCTTGTAAAGAGTGTTCTTAATTACAACTACACTTCTTTCAACAACCCAGACAACAAGCTTATTAAAAGAACTACTTCTTCGGTAGACAACCTAACTCCTTTTAGCAAAAAGGCTGCTAACGAATGGGTGGAATCTGATGACATAAACCCTGCTGTTGGGTACAATAATGTTTTAAATGTTCTGTCTGAGGAAACTGTAAAAGACAGAAAAACAAAAAAGAATTCAGACGGAACGTATTGGGTAAAGTATAATACTATAAAAGGTTTGAACTATGAAGATTCTCAAACTGAGGTAGACGCTCTTACTTATGCCGCAAGTCAGACTAGTTGGTGTACTGCATCAGCGGCTGAAAACCATTTGCGAGGTGGTGATTTTCATATTTTGTTTGACAAGAACAATACTCCTGTCACTGCAATTAGAATGGAGAATGGTAAAATTGCTGAAGAGCGAGGCAACACTCCAGACCAAGGGCTAATAGATAAATACAGCAATCATCTTACTGAATATAAAGAAGGTGGTTTTATTGAGGGATACGATGGTTCTTTGGATACAATAAAACTAAAATCTGAAATAGCAGAAGCTAGAAAAAGACCTTTTGATGTAAAAAAATCAGATTTATATCTCAAAGATATTGCGGATTCAGCTAACCCAGAAAAGACTTTAGAATTCTATAAAGAAAAATCTAATAAATACCTAGAGATTCTTGCCGAAGAACTATTCCCAGAGAACAGTGCTAAGTACGATTTTGAAAAGGGAGGTATTGACAACTTCTTCGAAGATATAGTTGTTCTTGAAGATGGGTTGTTTGAATTCGGAGAAGATATATTCAACAAAACTGTAATCGTTCCAAAAGGTAGAAAGGCAGTTGTTAGCTCTGAGACTATTGGTGTGATGAGAGTGAAAGAACTTATCTCATCTGATGGTTCTATTGAATTCAAAGGTTTTGATGACATAACAATTGTAGATATAAAAGAATCTGTCAGTAGTCTTGAATACAGTTCTCAAGGTTATTACCCTCAGATAATTGTAAGAGATAACAGGTTCGAAGAAAGTTCTCAATACGGAGGAACAACCAGAATAAATGTATTCCAAGGTGTTGCTTCAATTGCTTTTGAAGAAGGTATCGGTGCTGTTGAGGTTATAGAAGGTAGAGATGCTTGGATTACAGAGATTGCGTTTGCTGATAACAATAAAAAAGACGGTAATAGATTTAGAAGTTTAGCCGATATTCCAGACGCAAGGGTTAGAAGACAATTAATTACCTACAACCCAGAGATGTTTGATAAAGAAGGTTACTTCGCTGGTGTTGCATACGATAAAACTTGGAGTGAAGGTGCTAGAATCTTGAATCAAGAATCTGAAAGTCAGTCTGCTAAAGAGAGATACATCAAAGAACACCTTAGTGTTGGCGATGAAGTTACTGGATACCAAAGAGCTAACTTATTCGACAAGAAGAAAGATGCACTTGCTCTTATCAAGAAGACTAAGGCAGACTACCCTTCTCTAAACTTTAAAGTATATAAGAAAAGCGGTCTTGTTACAAACAGGATGGATGAAGCTGGTAAGTACTTTATCCATATCGAAAGAAACCCTAAGTACAAAGAGACTAAGAAGGTAGACACATCTGTAAGAGCGGCCATTGCCCTTGTTGACGGAGAAGCAGTAATCTTTGCTTTGACAAATCCTAATGTTTCTAGTGTCGTGCACGAGATGTCGCACATGTATGAAGAGTACTTGACACCTGCTGAGGTTAAAGTTATAGAGAAATTTTCTGGAGCTAAACGAGGCACGGTAGACTTCTCTGAAACATTTGCAAGAGGTTTCGAAAGATTCCTAGCAGACGGGAAAGCTCCTACCCCTGAATTAAAAAGCATCTTCTCTCAATTTAAAGAGTGGATGAAGAGCATTTACAAATCTATTGTCGGTTCACCAATCGAGAAAGACCTTACTCCAGAAGTAAGAGAAATCTTCGAAAATATGATAATGGTTGAGGGTGACGCTAACTTTAGAGAGGAAGGTTTTAAGACAGGTAATGTTGTAGGCCCAGTTAAAGGCGGTGTAAAGTTAAATCAGGAAGCTGCTAAAAGCGGAATGAGAAAACTGGAAGAGGCTAATTCTGAGAGCAAGAAAAAGATTGCCGCAGCGAACGCTACGAAAGACAATAATAGTCTTTGGGATAAGTTTAAAAAAGATTTCTCAGACAGACAGTCTAACATTCGTAAATACATGAGCGAAAGAGGATTAGTTCTGGCTGAATCTGCAATGAACGCACGAGCTGGAGCAGGAGCTAGAGCTAAATACAGGGTAGAGCCTATAGCTAAAAAAATATATGATGGTCTGTCTTCCGCTCAAGAAGACTTACTCAACATGTACTTGGTGGCAAAGCGTATTATTCAAATAGAAGACAACAGAGAGGCTAAAAGAGAGTATGCTATATCTAAAAAAGCTGAGTTTGAATCTAAAAAGAAAGCGTTATTTGAGGCTATAAAGGGTAAGGAATACTCGGCAAAAGACCAGAAGATTATAAAAGAAAGCCTTGAAAAGATAAATGATTTTATTGCTAGAGCTACTGAACTAGAAAATAAAAACCGCTTATATAAATTAGACGACAAAGGAATAGAGACTGGTGAGCTTGCGTTTAAGCACCCTAAAGGGATGACTAAGCAAGATGCTCAAAGTGCTATAAATGAAATGTCTAAGAAGGATAGCTTTAAGGTGATTGAGAAACGAGGTCAACTGTACTTCGATGCAATGAGCGAGAACCTAAGAGAACTTTATGAAGGCGGTGTTATAGATAAGGCAACTTACAATAGATTTAAGAAGGACAATTACATATCCCGCGCATTCTTAGGGCACATATTTAATTTTGAATTAGACTCCGAGGGGAAAGTAGTTGAAACCAACTTTGATGACAACGCAGACTTCTACACAGGAGTTGGATTGAGTGGAGACCAGATTAGAGAATTAGGAGAAGGTTCTGAAGGGCCTCTAATAACCAACTCAAGGTATTTACTTGAAAGAGCTTATGTTTCTTCTTCTGCCAGAGTATTAAAAAACAAAGCAGCATTAGCCCTTGCTAAGGAAATGAAAGGCAAGAGTACTTCATGGTATAAAGAGGCCCAAGGGAAGGAAGATGCTTTTGGCAACCAGAATATAGAGACTCCGTCTAACCTAAAAGGTTTTAATCTTGTGTATTATAGAGAGAACGGTAAGCGCAGGGGATTCTTTATGGACGAAAAAGCTCTTAAAGAATGGAACGACACAGAGCTTAAAATAAACAGGGGCTTCGGAGCGAGTGCTATTAGAATGTCGACAGGAACAAGTCTTCTTAAGGCTGCTGCAACAGGTGCTAATGCTTTATTCTTCTTGGTAAACGTGCCCATGGATATCGCGCATGTGTTATTCTTTACAGATGTTTACGATAACAATAAGTTGTTACCAGTTAGTTTTGCTAAAATATCTAAAAATGTAAGCAAGAATGTTTCTGGTATACTGGGATTAGATATAGATTCTAATAACAAGATAAACGTAAACAGAGATACTGCAAATACCAGAAGGACTAAATCTCTTCTTGATATATACTTCTTGAATGGAGGCGGTATGGATTTCATGACTCAGCAGGGGCAGGAACTTTTTAATGAAAAAGGTGATATGATTACCAAGAAGTCATTTAAAAACAAGGCTGTTAAAGTACTTGGATATACTGGTAACGTAACTGAATTAGCAATGAGGCTCTCTACTGTAGAGCATGTTGTTTCTAAGCTTACAAAGGACAGAAAAGATGGTAAGAATAGCTACTCAGACACAGAGATTAATCAGGTGGCAGTTGCCAAGGCTAGAGCTACAATGGACTTCTCTCAAGGTGGAATAGAGGGTAAAAAATTAGATATGTACGTGCCTTACTTTAACGCTGCCGTGCAAGCATTTAGAGTCTCCAGAGAGTATCTTTCTACAGCTAAAGGTCGTGCAAACTTCGCTAACAAGTGGAGTCAAGCTAGTATAGGCATTGCTATGATAACATTCTACAATCTATTAATGTCTGAGTCTGACGAGGATGATGATACATTGTACGATGATATACCAGACTATATTAAGGACAATTACTTTATAATTATACCTCCGTTCCAAAAGAGAGACAGTGACGGTAAAGTAAACTACATTAGAATCAGAAAATCTCCTAACGTAGCTCCCTTCTTGAATTTAAGCGAAGCTATAGCTAGAGCTACTTATTATAGTATGAAGGGCATTGATGACCCTAAGAAAGCTCAGAGTACTATCAGTCAGTTTAAAAGAGCAGGAGAACAAATTGCTACGGCTCTTCCTTTTGTTCCGACAGGAGCTTCAGTAGTTTCCAAGATGCCTCCTACGATACAGGCTGGTATAAAGTATGTAGCTAACTACGACCCGTTCCGTCAAATGAACATAGTTTCAGAGGGTGAATACAAAAAGGTACTGCCTAGTAGAGAAGGGCTTGGTGACGAAAGAGTTCCTTTGTTCTTAAAGGTGTTTGGAGAGGCTACAGGCTTCTCACCTAAACGCTCTCAGGCTGTGGTGGAATCTTATGTTACATCACCCAGTACAAACTTCTTAGTTGGGGGAGCCTACTCTATATTAGACAAAGCAGCAAGCTTAGTATCTGATTACGATAAAACAAAAGAGTCTAAATATCAAGACAACTTTGTGAAATCAGTATGGGGCTCTGGTAGAGAGAGAGTAGTTCGCAAGACAAATCCTAACTGGAGAAACTACAGTTATAACGATGCACAAAAAATAAAAGAAGAAGAGGGGGCTGTAAGTCAAGAGATAAGCATCCAGTCTTCATTCTACTCAAAAGAGTATCGGAACGCAAAGTCTAATGAAGAAAAGATAATTGCTGTACAAGAGTACAAGGAATTTATTTCTACTCTTAAGATTCCTGCGGACAGAAAAAGAGCAATGGAGAGATTTAAAGACTCTATTAAAAGAGACCCGTCTAAGCTTGAGTTCTACAGTCAATCAATGGCTGTTAAATTCGAAAGAGACCCAGAGGCCGCTGCAAGAGTTTATGATTTGTACTTTGAGGTTCCAAACCTATCAACGAAAGAAGGTTCTGAAAAGATAACTAAAAGAATTAATTACTTAAAAAAGAATTTTGGATTCAAACCAAGTAAAAGATTTACCAATGAAATCTACAGAATATCAAGAGAGAAGTACAAATATGAATAGAAGAAAGGTAGAGGAAAATAAGCAGTGGTGTAAGACCAGACCAATAGAATGCGACGGAACCTGCTGTAATGTTAAAAAGAAAAAGAGGGGCAAATAGCCCCTCTTTCAATTAGTAAACCAAAACCAATTTATCATATGAGTATGATACTCAAATTTAGTAACGAAATCCGTTAAATCCAATTATATGAAGAAAAGTTTCCAGAAGATGTGCTAAGCTTTTTGACTTAGTAGCTATTAGTATTTTATACCCGGTTACATTTCTGTTATGCTTGGTGACGTGTTGATTGATTCTTCTCCTGATATTTATAGTCATGCCTATGTAATTATGCTTAGGCAAATAATAAACTATGTATTTATTCCTGTGCTTAGGATTAGAACCGTATTTATCGTAGTCAGCTTTGCATGTCTTGCAGTATCGTGAATTACCATTTGGTCTTTTGGCATCATTATGAAACTGGTCAAAAGTCTTTTCAATTTTACACTTGCTACACCTCTGAAGCTTCATTGGCGGCTGTTTGAATCAAGTCTAACTCTTGTCTTATTTTAGCTATATAAGACTGCTTAAGAGCTTTAATATTCTCAGGTAAATAGATTGGGTCTCCATCATTGGTATGAATATTCTCGTATAGCTCGTCAATGAGCTTATGAGCATTCATTGTTGCGATAGAGTACAGCTTGCTAAGTTCCTGCTTTTCCATTTTTAATTATTTCTATGGCGGTATTGACTTGTGTTTGATTTTTTATTAAAAATATAGACCAATCGCCCATATCCTTTTCAACAAGATACGATAAAAATAATTTAAAACGCAAGGGAAATGAGTGATTAGACCTAATATATCCTTTAGTCTCTATTATAACCTTCTCTTTTTCAAGTATAAAGTCAGGAGTATACTTAATAGACCTGACCAACTTACCTGTTTTATCTACAAGATTAGGCTTCTTAGCTGTCATAGAAAAATACTCCCCTTCGTAATTAAACGAGGGCAGTATTTCAAAACTTTTACCTTCATACATAAAGTCAAAGCCTTCTTCTATTAGTCTTTTATTGCAATATCTTTCTAATCCTGATTTCATTAAAATATATCATCTAGTTCAAAACTTATTGGTATGTCCATCTGGTCTTCTTCCTTCGGCATGAAGTCCATAGGCTCAAACAGTCTCATCTGCTTAGTCATTGTATAAAAGGCAGTGTGACTAGTGTTCATTTTAAATAAGAACGGCTCGAACAAAGGAGTAGGCGAGCCCCCTGTCTCTGTTTCGCGAACCTTTCTAACATGAAACTCCATGGTTTTACGCATCTCCGGGTCTTCGTGCTGAATTTTTCTATGGAATGAAAGGAAGCAGTCGCTACGATTGACGAAAAGCCCACCGCCCTCAGTATCTTCTGCGTAAGGGGCTATAGAAAGACCATCCATTCCTTTTCTTCTTTGAGCCTCAGTCACGGCATGGGTGTTTAGCCATACTGCCTTCTGGTTAGATGTACAGAACGTAAGGAACTCTGATGCCGCTTCATAGTGATATTGATGCACACCTATATTGTTGCTCCCTATAGTTATTTTTAAGCTGTTGTAGGGGTCTATAAAGAACCCATCAAAGTGCTCATCATTAGCCATCATTATCTCTGCGTACAGAATCAAATCAGCATAACTAAGAACTTCTTTATTTGTTATAAATATAAAGTGCTCTTCTATCCACTTGTAAGCAAGCTGTATGGTTTGATAGTCCATAGACCGTATTGGCTTGTCTACTAGGAATTGCAATAGCTTCATACGAACAGAGGCGGTGTTGTTCTCTGAAGAGTAAACTAACCATTTCCATCCGTGTCTCACAGAAGCATTAAGCATTAGGTACATTGCCAATGTAGTCTTACCAACATTAGAGTGACCATTGATGATAGTGAAGTCTTTCTTGTATCTAAAGTGCTTATCCAGCTCCTCGTTGCCCGTGTCTAAACCAACTTCTATCACACCATTAGCGTAATCTTGTATCCATTTAAAGTCAGCATCTCCAGATGATATAAAAGACATATCGCCTTCCTTTATCTGTAACTGTCTTTTTAAATCTCTCTCGTCTTTAACCAGCTCAGATATAGGTGTATTCTTACCTACCTCAATACCATCAATTATAGTTTTCTCAGGAGTGTAATGCTCGTCATAGGGTATTCTCTCGAACTCCCTCATAAGAACTCTCTTAGCCTCGTCCTCTTCTATTCTACCAGCACCAATATAACCACCACAAAGGCGAGCAGCCTTAAAAAGCATAGAGTGTCTTTCGCCATCTCTAGCATCTCTAACCATCCTAGCTGCTAAATTAAGCTTCATGTAATCGGTTACATTCTCTTGCTTAATCAATACTTGATTCTGAGACTTCTCAGATAGCATACCACCAAATCTGTCGTAGGTGCTATTAACTATTATCTCAGGGTCAAAGGATTCAAAGCAGGCTCTTGATTCGTTTACACCACTAGGGTCAACCTCTAATCCGTATTGTTTTTCAAAGTAAGATGTTAAAGAGCGGAAGTGGTCACGGTGACGCTCTGGATTTGTCACACGTACCAACGCTTTTAACCCATTTCCAGATGGGGATACCCAACAAGAATATACATACTTGTCTGAGCCAATACTTTGTTTTACTTGATTAAGGTTGTCTAGATTATCAAAATCTAAAACTATATACCCGCTATGCTCCTTTAAGAGTTCGTCTTTTCTACCTGTAAATAAACCGCTAAAAAGTACAATAGGTAAATTCTTCTTTACCCTTCCTCTTTCGGACTTATCCATAGAGCGCAACTCGGTAATAATCTCTTTTGATTTACCAAGTGCGATTCTCTCAAGCGCCTTTTCTACACTAGTCTCATGCAGTTCATTAGTGTATAGGCTTTTTGCTATTGATATCATCATTTGAATTGAGCTGTAGTGGTTTGATAATGACCGACTATTTCTTCCTGCCAATCCTTAAGATGAGGTTCTGACTTCTCGTCGTCTATTGCAATCTTAAGCAGTATTAAATATCCAATAAGGTCTTTAACGTTGTCTTCTCCGTAGCCTCTAAATCCTTGATTCTTGATACGCATCAGCTTATCATCAATTCTAGCACATAGATTATCAACGGCATTACCGCTTGCAAATACATTAGCTGGGTCTAAAGCTGAATCCCCGTAGCTAGCGTTTTTTTCAATTAGCAAGTCTATAACGCCCTGCCCTACCGCTTTAATTTTTTGTTTTGTGTTACTCATAGTAAAATGATTTACCTAGTTCTTTAACTGTGTTAATTTTTCTGATTCTAAATCTAATTTGTTTTTTAGAGCTGGGCAGTGCTTTCCTTACAAAGTCTACCGAGTGCGCATACTTGTTAAACTCAAATATGTTATTAGTAAGACAAGTCATTCTAACTATCTTGCTATGCCAAGACTTACGATGCTCATACTCTACGTGCACGTCAGCTAGAAGTATTGTTCTCATAAAGCTCCATTTCGTTTTTATAGAAAATACCCTGCGCTAATTCCCTCATTGTTACATCACGTTGCAATAATTTATTGCTAGCTTTAGTACTAAGCAGTATGATGTTATTTCCCTGTTTGTTTTTTATATAGAGAAATATATTTGTTGGAACGACAGGTGACTTTACTTTGCTGATTGTACCATCCTTGTGAGACACCTCTTTGCATAGTATAGTATAACTCCTATCGTTAACCTTACCGGTCAAAAAAGGGGGCTGGATATCTAACCCAACCCCCAAATCTAATTTAACTAGTAAGCTAAGTATTTTAGTTAGCTTATCTGTTTTCATTATCCAAACGGGTCTGCTTCAGCAGTGCGCTTAGAAGCGTATTCTTTAGCCGCTTCACTATTAGGGTCATAAACTCTACATAGAGGCATGCCTTTCTTAGAGAAGAACAACGTAAAGTTCACGTTACCTTTCTTTGTTTGATACTTAGCTAAGTCAGCTAATTGCTCACGATTTAGTGAGAATGACCAAGATGTGATTTCACCTTGTTCGTTTTTGCGTGGGTTCTCGCAGTAACCCATTAGTACGCTGTCGTACGAATTTTCCATTTGTTTTAATTTAAATAATTGGACTTCATATTAAAATTGTAATCACAATGTAATTACACTACAGTAGTTCTTCAATCAGATAGTCAGTGGTGTATTCCCCATCCACAAATAAGCGCTTGTAGAGGTTCATAGCCTGCTCGAACTTATACTTCCCTCTTGCAACGAAATCATCTGAAGCAGTGTATAACGCTGGGGTATAGGGATAGTTCTTTTCGACAGGCACAAACATAAAGGCATCAGCGCCTGTAAGATTCAGGTAAAAATACGCTTGTCTATCATAATTAAAGCTTCTTGCTGACTTAGGAAAGTTTGTTACTTCTTTCCCAGTGGTCTTCAAGTCTACTACTACTTTCATCCCATCAATTTCTGTTATGGCATCTACCTTGCCTTTAATGGGTATTCCGTTCCACTCACTAATGAATGGGACTTCACGTTCTGCAAAGAGAAACAACTCCGAAAGCTTATCTCTTTTTTCTATTTGATTTTGAACCTGTAAAGACATCTCGTGCTCAGATGCTGTAACAGCCCAATCGTATCCATACTTCTTTATATCTTCTTTGAATCCAGCTGAGGTTCTAGTACGCATACTGCTAATATGAAACTCCTCTATCTTCTCAGGCTCTAATACCATGGTGTGCACGTATCGACCTATAACAAAGTTTGGGTTCTTTGGATACTCGTACTCACCCTTCATCCACATAGCAAATAGGTGGGGATTATCCATAAGTCTACCTATCATAGAGTTACTTACATAACTCTTGTCAGCGTAGTACTTAGAGTCGTCAATAAAGGGCTTGTGAACCTGTCCCATTACTTAACTAAAGCAATTAGCTTCTTCTTCTCAGCGTCAGTAAACTTATCCCCAGCCTTAGACATAATCTGGTCGTAGTACTCTTGAGTAGGTTTATCCTTAAGCTTTTCTACCGCTTTGTCGAAGAGGGTTGATTCTTTAGCTTTTGCCTTAGTTTTAGCAGGAGTTTTGCTTCCTTCATTGTTCTGCTTCCCGATGGCGATAGCAACCTCATTCGAACTTGCAATCGAAGTATCAATACCGATACCGAGATTAGCCAGAGCACGGCCCCAAGCACTTGTTTCGCAGTTCTCCACATAACTTGTCTTGTTTATGTAAGATGAAGACTTATCTTCTTGAGCAAAGCCTGTTGCTCTCATGACCCATTGGTCATCGCGAATCTCTGCCTTCATAATGCAAGAATCGCTATTGAAATCTACAAGGATTGTATTTATAGACCATCCCTTGTATTCTGCCGCAGTGCGGAAGTACTTAATACGCTCGTTTACTTCGACGTATTGTTTTCCTTTGATGTTGGTAGTCTTGAATTTGTAGTTACTCATATAATTTAATTTAACGCAATATAATAATAATCAACAACAGCGCAATAGCAAATGTTAATTATTCCAAATAAAATCTTCAACCCATACAGGTGTTTTTTCTCCTATGTATGCTCCAAACGTATTGTATTCAGCAAACTCAACCGCTTCTTCTTCTGACATTCCATCTCTTTCTATAAGTATCTGAATGGACTTTCCTCTGGAATAAACAACCTTCCATAGATTAGGGTCAAATCCAATTATAGCATCGTCGAATCCATCCGCAAACATCACGTCGTCTGAAGCGCTGTAATGGTCTATTATATATTCTTTAATCATAGTACTAAACTTGTAGCTTTTATTAGCACACCCAAAGAGGTGTTATCATCACCACCTTTTACACCCATACGATAATAGTTCTCTCTGCATATTTTTTTTAGGCGGTCTTTATTTATCATTATAGAAAACATAATATCCGAGTTCTTTATATCTGATAAATCATTTTTTAATCTGCATCCCTCTTCAGTAGAAGCTATAAGCATCCAATAGTCAGCTTTGCTGGTAGCTAAGCCCGAAGCTTTGCCTCTCGACTCATACTCTATATAAAAATTACCTGTCTTGTAGCAAGCAAAATCAAACTTGACTTCAATCGTTTTATTGGTTAGCATACTGCCTACCCAGCCTTCGCCAAGCTGCCCTAGTGCTAAATCGTATTTAAAGTCTCCGTTAAAGTTCATTGCTTCTCTCCTCCTCTAGAACCACTTTGAGTTGGCTTAGCTCATCTATGTTCATATCCATAATCATTTCAATGTTTGATTGTATATGGTCAAACAGCCCCATGTCGTCGTTATCATCTAACTGATTCAATGGTTTAAAAACGGTAGTCTCTATGGTTTTCTCTAAGCTTAAAATTTTATTCTTTAATCTTTGCTTATAGAGTTTCGTCCCTTTTAGGGTGTCCATTTGCTCTAAAGCTGCTTGAAACAACGCTATTAATTTTACAGCGTTGCTGAATTCTGCTGGGACTCTGGATTCTTCCATTTTATATTATATTGATTTATATATCTATGAACGGTTCTGTCGCTAACTTTTAGCAGGAGCGATGCCCCTAAAGGGCTTTGTGTTCTTTTAAGAGCGGCTCTTACAAGTATGATTTTGTTCTCTTCTATATTAAGATTCTCTTTCATATCTATCTAACTTTCTTTTCACCTCTTTTATTTGCGCGTGCTCTCTTCTGAAAATATACACCGACATAATCAGTACTAATACTAGTGTTACCATTAGTCTTTCTCTATTCCGTTATCGTCTAAGTCTCGTAGACATA
>Ga0206677_10002897_pt1 | contig 14760 bp, 10 predicted proteins | sample M130m12015metaG_FD_155475 | JGI IMG/M metagenome (GOLD analysis project Ga0206677, IMG submission 155475) | Ammonia-oxidizing marine archaeal communities from Monterey Bay, California, United States - M1 30m 12015 | ecosystem: Environmental > Aquatic > Marine > Intertidal zone | place: USA... | reverse complement strand
TAAAATTACTATATGTTGTATTGGGTGACGTTAATGTCATAACATAAGGATCAGTGGTTGTACCTGTTCCAGCTAATCCTGTAGCTAAAGCTCCAGTTGCAGTTTTAAATTGTAAAAACTCACCAGTGAGCAAAGTTTTATTTACAGGTGTAGACGCATTGTCTCTTACTTTCCAACTGTATGTTCCACCACTTGACCAAGGTACGTTAACAACCATTTTTCTATCAGCAGCGGTAGCATTATTATCAAGTTGAACAGCATAATATCTTGTAGAATCAGTTGATAAACTATTAGTTGCTGAACTAGCAGCAGTTGTATCTATATCTGCTGAAAATACAAAATTAGACACACTTAAACCTGCGCCTGCTGTATATGTGTTTTGAGTGTTTGTATCAGGCGACGTAAGCGTCATTATATAAGGATCACCAGTGCTACCAGCTCCTGTAAGTGCCGTACCTAATGTTCCTGTTGCTGTAACAAACTTTAAATACTTTAAATTATTAACTGTTTTATCTGAATCAGCAGAATCTCTTATATACCAAGTTGTATTTTCTTGAGTATCTGTAGCTGCAATAGTAAAATTATCTGCATCGGTATATGTAAAAGTTATATTAGCACCTTTAACTATTTTTATATCTTGAGTTCCACTTCCAGCACCGCTTAAAACTTTTCTTAATATTATATCGTTTGTAGATGCTTGCCAAGAGTTTGTGTATATGTTTTGTGTATTAGTATCTGTAGTATAACTAGGAACATCCCAGGTGTTATCTTTACTTAAAAACCTTGTACTAGTATCAGAAGTGCCATCTTGTGCACTTAGATCAGCTGTAACAGTCACGGCGCCAGTAGTTGCAGTATTAGGTGTTAAATCAATAAAAGTACCATCAGTAGTTGTTAAACTAGTCACACCAGCATTTGTAGCGGGTACTCTAGTCCAAGCAGTTCCATCATAAACACACCAATCACCTAAAGCCCATGTACTAGGTGGATTTGATCCACCATTTGGGTAAGCAGTTCCGGCAACATCACATATCCATAAAAACCCTGCGCCTTTGTTAGCTGCTAAAGTTAAATCTGGATTACCACCACTTCCGCCTGAAGCATCCCACGTACCTTTAAATTGTAGTCCTGTAGGTATTGATGCCCAAGTTCCATCACCTTTTAAATAAGTTGTTCCAGTTCCACCTTCAGGCACATAACCCACATTAGCACCACCAATATATTTAGCCGATGTTAAAGTTAATTCTCTGTTTGTTATACTTTCAACTAAAGGTGCGCCCGCTGAATCTGCTGTAGCTAAAGTAACGCCAGTTATACCAGTGTCTGTATTTGTACCAGTTAAAGTTATTGTGTTACCTGTTTGTGATGCCGCAACACTACCTGCACCTAATATTAAAACCGTTCCACCACTGTTACTTAATAATACACCGGAATCAGTATTGTCTGATCCAGTACCGGTAATAGTTTGAAATGGATTTTGTGTATCTGTCCAAGGTACATTAACAAACATTTGATCTGAACTAAGCTCTACAGGGTAGTTTTTAGCATTTTCTGTATAACCAATTTTAACACCACCTAAATCTGAAGCTGTAGCAACTGGTAAAACATAAGGTGTATCAGTCCAGGGGACATTGACAAACATTTTTTCGCTACTTAGTTCTACAGGATAATTTTTTGCATTTTCTACATAACCTATCTGCACGCCACCCCTTGCTCCATCTGTAGCTAAAGGTAAAGTGTATATTGTATCTGTCCAAGGTACATTTACAAACGCTTGTTCATTTGATAATTCTAATGGATAATTTTTACCAGCTTCTGTATAACCTATTTTTATACCACCAAGAGCTGTAGTTGTAGCAACTGGTAAAACATAAGGTGTTGGTATAGTTGGAAAAGTAACTAAGTTACCTAAACCATTTATGTATTGTGCAGCTGTACCCGCACCTGTAACTGTTAAAACACCAGCTGTTGTTACTGGTGAATTAGCCACTGTAAATGCTGCAGGCATAGTAAGACCAACACTTGTTACTGATGCAGGCGAATTAACTATCCAAGATGTACCAGTCACTGTTGATGATAAAACTTGGCCAGCTAAACCAGGTGATCCACTTGAATCATAAAATCTTCCTGTTACTTTTATATCACTAGTAAATGTAACTGCATTAGAAGTTGTAGCGCCTATATTAGTTACTTGTTGTAAATTTTGAGCACCTGTTATCGGTGCAATCATATCTAATAAACTTTGTACGGTAAAACTAACCGTAGGATTGTCATATATTGGTACAGCTGCATTTTCATCTAATGTTACAGTTCCAATAAGTAAATCTTCCGGTTTTGGAGCATATTGAGGATACGAATATATTATTGCCATTTATTATTTGTTTTCTAATTCTTTTACTCTAACTTCTAATTCTTGTATTGCTTTAACTAATATTGGAACAAGTACTGAATATTTTAATGATTTTATTCTATCACCTTGTGGATTTAAATCGTCTTCTACTAATCCAGGAAAAACCTTTTCAGTTTCTTGAGCTATTAACCCTATTTGTTTTAAATCATCTCCTATAAAATTAAAGTTTTTTACTTTTAATTTTTTAACATCTTCTAACTTAGGTGTTGCATCAGTAATATTTTCTTTTATAGTTTCATCTGAATACTGACCGTATGAATTGTTTCTGTTTCTTAGGTTACCATTTAAATTACATAGTAACATATTTGTATCAGATCCAGACGTTGGGGCAGCTTGAAAAACCATATGATAGCCACCAGCATTCATTGAAGCGGATGTGTATGATAGTAAACCTGTCGGGTTGCTTACACCGTTAAGATTGTTTTTAATACCAATACCATTAGCACTGTTTATTTGTATATTTAATTTACCACCTATGTTACCTGAGTTAAAACCTATAGCTACATCTTGATTAAAATAACCGTTTTGACCAGAAAATGTTCCAATAAGCGTCATAGCATTCATGTAGCTTGTGGCGTTTGTATTTAAATAATAAGTACTGTTATTATTCATATACAAATGACTATTTTTTACTTTTCTTAAATCCCAAGCTGCCCAGTTACCATTTAAAAATCCATAACTAGTACCAGATCCATAAATTTGCCAAACGTGAGTTCCATTACTAGCGTATCCAGTTATACCTGCATCACTACTACTAGCACCTTGTATTTTTAAATTACGATCATTATATGTACTAATAGATATTTGATTATTAATTTTAATAAGGGCTGATTTATCATTATGCATTCTGTACCATGATCCCCAACTGCTTCCACCCCATATACCTCTTACATACATATTATTAGGATCACCAGCTCCTAATGCAAGTTGATACCCATATAAATTACTTGTGCTTTTATAATGTAAAGCTTGATAACCATTCCAGTGGCTAGTACCAGATGGTTGACCAGGGGGATTACTCCACACATCAAAAAATCCTGATCCATAACCAGCAAGTGTAGAATTCATATTAGTAGCACCCCAACCCCAAGTTCCTGTCCAATAATTAGTATCATTAGTGCTGTTCATTCTTCTAAAAGAACTATATGATAAATTAAATTGTGATCTTGCTGTTGCTAAATCACAATATTTTACCGTTGTAGAATCACTCATTAAAACACGTGATGGTGCAGTATTACCTAAGTTTGGTGTAACAGATAAGGTTACATTACCACTTGCATTCATTTGAAAACCTGTAACATCATTACATCTTAATTCTGTTACAGTTGCACCATCTGTTCTAAAAGTCCAATTACCATCTTTATCTAATAAACCAAACTGACCAGTTGTTTCTGCATATAAATAACCTAGAATTGTACCATTATGACCATTTCTAAGTCTTATACCATTTGTACCACCATAGCCTACGTCCCAATAACCACCTTGTGACGACCAATGGTTGCCTGTTGCTGTGTTGTATAATCCTTCGTTGCTGTTTTGATTTCTAAACCAACCATTATTATATATGTTTGTAACATTAGTAATATTTTGACCACCCATGTTAATAGCTCCGGTCATTGTACCACCTGATAGAGGTAAATAGTTTCCTGGGGTATGATTTGCGGTGGTCCAAATTTGACTAGTTGCTACACTAACAGAGTTTTCATTACCATTATCTAATGTGATTGTCCAAGGGTCATAAGTATCAGCAAGACTTGTTACATAACCTTGTGTCATATTATGAACAAGTACGCCTGCGTAAGCTGCGTTAAGTATACTAATATATGCTTTACCATTAGCATCTCTACCTACATAAATATCAGGTGTTGCCGATCCAGTAGTTGTATATATTGCCTTAGGTGAATACCATTGGTTTGTAGTTGAGTACATATAAGCACTTACTACATAATTATGTTGAGTATAACTTGTATAAAGTGTAATCTCAATACTAAACATTTTACCACTGTTAGTATTAAAAGGTGCTGTACATCTAATTCTAGCTCCTGAACCTGTAGTTCCATACGTTGCTAAAACAGCTCCAAGCGCGCTATTAGGGCGATCTAAAGATAAGGTTCCCGTTGTGGTTATTGTTCCACCTGTAAGTCCAGATCCTGTAGCAACTGAAGTTACTCCACTAACCGTACCTGCTGGAGCATAATATGGATCAGTTACTTGTGTTCTAAAAGTAGCAGGTGTTACATATCTAATATAACCATCATTAGAGGCATATATTCTATCTATAGTTGAAGTTGTTGCTCCAGAAGTAGTATTTATCCAGCCAAAATCTACATATCCATGTACATTTGTTCTAACTATTCTATTAGCATTATTATTTCTTGCGGTTTCTATTGGAAGAGTATTGAAAGTAGCAGCTGTAACGTTTCCTGCAAAAGTAGCAGCATTCATATTTGAAGTGCTTTCTGGCTGAACAAAATATGTTGTGCTATTATTTAAATACAACCCACCACTATTATTCTTTCTCATATTCCATCCGCCCCATTCAGATCCTAAAAACCCATAATCAGTTCCGCCTCCAGAACCGTATAATTGCATTTGCCAAGTATTGTTTGAACTTCTTAACGCAAGTCCACTCGCGGTGGTGTAAGAAGAATTTTTAATTATTAATTGAGGAGCGGTTGTATCAAAAGTAGTAGTATTTGTGCCTGAGCCTTGCAATGTAAAAACCCCACCAACAGTAAATGATATACCACTAGCTGTAGCTGTAGCGCCTGTAAGTGTACCACCAGCTAAAGGTAGGTATGCACCTACAATATCACTTTGTGGTATCCAAGTTGGTGCTGCATTACCGTTTGATTTTAATATCTGTCCAGAAGCTCCATGATTGCCATTGAATTGTACAGCACCTGTAGAGTGAACGTCAAATATTCCATTTATATTAGATAATGATGCCATTTATTTGTTGTTTATGCTAGTCTTCTAAAAAATATGTCACCGTAAGTTGTTGTTGATAATCCTTGTATTCTTAAAGTCCAAGCCGTGCCATATGCTAAGTCAGTGTAAATACCCCCGCTGTAATACATTCTAAATAAAGGATTAAAGTTTCCACCTCCAGACCCGTACAGAGTTCTAGGCGCAGTTTGATCTTGTTGCTGCCATATATATTGTGTTACATTACTTCCGTTCCACCCCATTCCAATACCAAGTTTTCCATAATAAAAATCTCTGTATGCTCCAGATCCAGCTGAATTAGGATTCATTTTAATAGTATACTCCCACAATGCTCCTTCAGTTCCAGCAAAAGAAAAAAGATCATTTTTACTGGCCACATACGCCCAAGAGGCCGCCATACTATATATTTTACCATCTACATTATTAGCTTTTATATTAGCGTTTACTTGTACATCGGCTCCATTAAATTTAAAAACACCTGAATTAGATGTTATGTTAAAACTATATCCGCTTGAATCCCAATATTGCTGATGCTTTACATTTCCATTAGCTTTACTTATTAATCCACCTGATAAATCACTTCTTGTTGAACCTACAGACAGACTAGACGTATTTATTGATATAGAAGTTGGCGCAGTATCACCGATTCCAAAATTACCACTAGAATTAAGAAATGCACTTATACTACCACCTGTAGCTAACGCTAAATGGCCATTACCATAAGTAGTTATATTAGTGTATCCATTAGTATTATCCCAAGCTATATTAGCTTTTTCAGTTCCATTATTACCAAAAGCTAATGAAGTATATTGAGCACCTTGACTATCTATCCATATACCATTATCATTACCACCATATACAGTTAAAGCTTTATTGGGCGAAACCGTTCCGATCCCGACTTTCCCGCCAAAAGGACTTAAAGCAATATCCCAATTTGCTGTTCCTGGGCCATTAGTTGTCTGTATTCCTATTCCACCTCCTCCATTAACCTGTGCAAAATTCATATTAGTTGAATTGTTGTCGTGTGGTTTTAACCTCAATACAGCGTTGCTTTGCATTTCCGCTTTAGTAGTTGCATCGCCAGTTCCTACAGGACCAAAATATCCACTACCTGCTACTTGAAGTTTACCAAGAGTAGGCGAAGTTGTTCCGATTCCGACGTTGCCGTCTTCATCTTGTGAAAAACCTACTGAATTAAATGTAACAGTTGAGCCAGCTGCGGCAGCACCGCTAGCTCCGTATATACTTAATGTTTGAGGTTGAGTGGTAGTATCGTGTAGACCTACAATTTTAAAAGCCCCTCTATTCGTAGTTCCATATACAATATTACTTCCATCATAGTAGCATCCTAAAAGAATATTTGAGTTCCAAGCTGCATCCTGATGTAATGCCATTTTGTTTGTTCCTTGAACTAAAACCTGAGTATCGTTGGCTTGATTAACATGAAGAGTTGTAAGTGGCGAATCCGTCCCGATACCAACACTTGAACCTTTAGCTACTAAAACATTATCAAGGGCTATAGCACCTGTGCTATCTACAGTAACCATTTTAATTAACCTATCACTAGTAGCATTATTTTTTCTAATAACTAATCCACCACCATAACCACCGGCCCATATTACTTTATCAGAATTTACTTGAATTTTTCCGTCACCTTGTATTACAAATCTATCTCCTACACCATTTTTATTAATTCTAAAAGCATCTGTACTATCACTTCTTAATCTATATATTGAAGCACCTGAAGCGTTTAAAGCTATTTCAGCGGAAGCATTTAATACTTCAATTGGGAAATTAGGATCAGTCGTTCCCACACCAACATATCCTGTTGTTTGCTCTACAACGAATTTTCCATTTATATTTGATAAATTTGCCATACTATTTCTTTAATTCACTTATTTCTTCGTCAGTTAAAAAACTACCACAAGCAAAACATTGCTTATCTTGTAATATTTCGGGTTCTTTATATTCAGTTATTTTTTTATTACAATGTTCACAGTTCATATTTTAAAGTTTAATAATCAAATGTAGCAGAATAGCTCTGGATGTCAGCTTCTATTTTAAATTGGTCATAATTTGTTTGTCTAAGAGGCGTAAAACCTATACTTGTTCCGCTTACAGAAAAAACACCAGCCGAGACTGCATTAGAACCAACTGTTTTATGGCTTATGGTTGTTTGTTGTAAATCACCATTTGTTAAATCGTAAGTACATATTGCTTCTGTAAATTGAGCTCTATTAGCAGATATACCATGACCTATTAAATTTATTTTTATAATTATCTGTGGATATGAACTAGTATTGGTAAAATTACTTACAATAACTATAAATGGATTACTAAAACTAGAAGCGCCTTTATACCATTTTGCACTTACTAAATAATTATTAGTAGTACCATCAGATATTGTTAGCTTTCTATTAGGCGAAATCGTTCCAATCCCGACGTTGCCATTAGCTTTAATGGTCATTTTTGTACTAGCATCTCCTGAACCTTCTGTGGTTGTTCCAAATTGTAGCATTGTACCAGTGCTACCATTACCGTTGTCTTTTAAATGTCTAATTTTTGAATTTTGAGAAGTGTTTGCATCACCACTCCAATATCTACTTCTCATTACTATATCAATAGAATTATCTCCATCACTGTAATTATTACCTAAGTCTCTAAGGGTAAAAGTAGTTAGACTATTAGTGTTGTAATTATTTCCATTTACTTCTAACTTACCTGATGGGGTTGTCGTTCCGATCCCGACGTCGCCGCCAGTTAAAATAGTCATTTTTGTAGATAAAGTTGTGCTTGCAAAAGCTCCAGAAGTAGAAAAATAAGTATTACCACTTTGATCTGTTAGTATTCTTGAAACAGGGTAAGAGGTTTGATTAAACATTTCAATTGCCCCTCCTCTATTAGAACCCTCTAATCTTAATACAGCGTAAGAATTTGATGCGTCTTCGTTGATATGTAATTGCGTTTGGGGTGATGTCGTCCCGATTCCTACTCTTTTAAATTCATCAATAAACATAGCAGATGACCTACTCCCTCCACTTCTTGTTTGAAAATCTAAACTTGTATCCCCATTAGCAGTTGCGTTTACAATATCAGAAATTATTGCTGTTCTTTCATTAGATAAATAAACAACACCTTTGTCATTATAACTTGTTCCACTGTTTAAAAATATATCTCCCCCTTGAACTTCAATATCTCCACCACTTGTAATACGCATACGCTCAGTATTACCTGATGTTGAGAAAAATCTTAATGCGCCACTTGAAACACCATTGTCATAATCAATTCTACCATTAGTTTGAGCCATTATTAAGTCATCAGTAATTTTCAATTTACCCCCAACATTTAACCTAGCTGTATTTGTTACAGTTCCAATTCCTACATATCCAGTATTAGTAATATTTATACCATTATTACCATCTGTAATAATATATAATTGATTATTTGCAGTAACATCAAAATTCCAATATTTTCCTGCTGGCGCAGTATTTGCTCTTAGATGTAAATGATTACCTGCTGCTTCTGATGTTATTTTTCCACTAGGTGAATTCGTACCGACTCCTAAATTACCTCCTAATGGATTTATTGAAAGATTTCTATAATATGGTGCGCTTACAAACCTTGTTTGCATATACCCATTATATGGTGATGCATTATTTAATCCAAAAGCAATTTGTAAATCTTCGTTTTCAAAAACTTGACCTGCGGGTGCATTAAAAGTAAGTGATGGTGCGGTTGTTGAAGGGTGATTAGCAAATAATGTTGCTCCTATATCATTTGTGGCACCAATAAGAACCCTACCGTTATTTCCGTCAGTAACGATGAATTTATTATTTATATTAGATAAATTAGCCATATTTTATTTTAGTTCATTACAATAGTTGCATCGTTTTGTCCAAAGCCTAAATCAATTGTAACACCTATTTTTTGCGTATTCATACCCGCTGGTGTTATAGTACATTTTATTTTAGTAGTAGAAGTTCCATCAGCTGCAAAAACTGCTGTAAAATCATTTGAACCATCTGGCCCTGTATCTATTGTTTTATTAAATATAGGAGCTTGTGTTCCAAGTCTGGATGCAACTGTAAACTTTTTAGCAATAGACACACTGTTACTGTTGTCACTAGTAAGCATTACATCAAAAACCATAGAACCACTACTAGCTCTATCTATTGTAAAAGCAACTCCTGCTACACCAGCATTTCCTGTTGTATATAGTTTAGTAAATATACCACCTTTCGCAGTACCACCACCACCACCACCGTGGATTATGTGACCATCAACAGTTAGGTTACCGTCAACAGTTAAATTACCTGCAAAAGTTGAAGATGATGCTCCAACTGTTAATTGGGCAACTCCACCTGCAGGTTGCACTACAAAATTATTTCCTGCTGCTCCTATTTCAACATTTCCACCACTATCAGCTAACTGTATAACACCTGTTCCATCTGTGCTAGTAAAACTTGCAACAACATTAGTAGTTCCTGAATTAAAAACACCTGCAGTTCCTGAGTTAGTTGAAGTAACAGATCCTGTAACACTAATACCTGTACTTGTTGTTTCAAACTTTTTAGAGTTATCATAATATAATTCACAAGCTCCATTTAATAAAAATCTTGCAACTGATTCACTAAAGTCAGCATTTGCTATTGAAATACCATTTTGAGTAAGAGGAATATTTAACCAACCCGATAAGTTTTTTATATAAGAATTACTACCATCGTTATATATTTCTAACGCACTATTAAAAATAGCTTTACTCGTACTTGTAAAAGTTATATCATCGTTTGCACTTACTGCAATATCGGTACCACCAGTTACATTGTTAACAGCTAAAACTTCTGCTAAGTTTTGATCAAGAACACCACTTACTTGGCTTACGTTTATTTGTTTAATAGTATTGTCATCAGCATCGCTAACCCATAATTTATCTGTAGCAGCTAACGTTATACTAGTACCATCAGCCGCAGCTTCAATAGCATTATTATTTCCTACATAATCTATAGCTGTAGTTATAGTACCTGACGCTTCTGTGTTTATTATACCTGTACCACTTGCAAATGTAGCCGTACCTGTTGTAGTTATATTAGTTGTATTTGTTCCATCAGATAAAGTCCAGTATTGATAATTATCTAAAGTTGGGAAAGTAATTAAATTACCTAAACCATTTACATACTTAGTAGCACCACTAGCTCCACCAGCCCATGTTAAAGCTATAGCTGGAGTAGTTGTAGGATTTGTAACCGCAACGTCAAGCGCATCACCAGCTGTAGTAGCTGAAACACTTGTAACTGTACCAACAGTTAAATCAGTCCATGAATTTGCTACACCTACTCCACCTCCAGATATTAATGCTTGACCAGCACTACCATAATCAGCACCTAATGATAAACCTTTTGCTAATATTAAGTTTTGCTCTAATGTAGTATTACCTTTCATTAAAGTTGTATCAGCACTTGTGTTACCAAATGTATTATTACCTTGCGTTGTAAAGTCTATAGTATCAGCTATAGTAACTACACTACCGTTATCTGTTATATTAGAATTACCTATTGTTTGATTAGTTAACCATTTAGTCATAGTATTAGGCGTACCTGTACCACCAGCTAAACTTGAGTTATCTATTTTTTGCCATTCATCTACTCCACCACCAGCACCATCATCTGCAAATATCACCCAGTCTCTAACATCCCAGTCGTTAGGTGGATTACCAGTTCCATTTGGAGCAGCTGTACCCGCAGTATCACAAATATAAAAATGACCGTTTACCTTATAACTTGCTTGTGTTAAATCAGGTGTACCACCTCCAGTACCAGCAGCACTCCAAACACCTTGATAAACTAAACCTTGAGGTAAATTTGTTATTTGCCCTTGTAGTTTTTCTAAAGCTTCTATAATACTATCGCCATTAGCAACAGATCCACTGGTTGCATTAAAGCCAGATAGTTCTTTATTATATACAACACTATCTGATATGGTTGAAACTAAAGGAACATTGCCACCGCTAGTATAAGTTACACCAGCAGCAACAGTATCACCTGACATAGAAACTGTACCTGCTGCAGCTAAAGCCGTAGCTGTATCTGCATTACCTTGTAAAGGTCCAACAAAAACAGTTGATGATATACTTGCATAACCTGTGTATGTACCAGATGATCCAGTAAATGTACCGTCTGTCAATACGCCGCCAACTTCTAGTTCACCACCTATAGCTACCTTACCAGTTGCACCACCAGCAAATGTAAAACCTGCAGCACCAGTTATAGTTTGAGCACCATCCCAATATGTAACCTGGTTAATAGCACCTGTACCTGTTACAGATGTTCCTGATAAACTAATTAAAACTTCTTTATTTGTATTATTCCAAGAGGTTGATATATTAGTATCACCTTTAAAATGTATTTGATTGCCATTTGCAACAGTATAAGGACTACCACTTCCACTGTCAGCCTCTACTAACCATGAGTATGGTGTTGGGTTTGGATCAGTTATCCAGTTAGTACCTGAAGCACCTGTTGAAGAAAGTATTTGACCAGCAGTACCAGTGTCTCCACTTGAATCAGTGTAGCTGTTAGTATTTACTATACCATTTAATGTTCCTACACCTGTAGCTTCAAAAGCACCAGTTACTTTAGCACCACCTAGTAATGTTTCTAATCTTTTACCTGTATCGAATTGTAGCTCAACACCAGTTTTACCATTTAAGTTTAATTTTTTAGTAGCAGCAGTTGCTGATATATCTATATCACCAGAACTATTTGATATTGTAGTTTTACCAAGTGTATTAAGTATTTTTAAATCTGTGCCATCGTGTTCTACTGTAGCATCTGATCCAGTACCAAGAATAATCTTAGATGTATCTGTAAAGGTAACGTCATCACCTGCTGATACAATTATATCTTTACCACCAGTTACTTGTCCTGCAATAAGAGTTTGAGCTAATGTCTCTGGATTAGGTGTTGTTGCTATGTAATCAATAATAGCTTTAGTTGTAGCTAATTTAATATCATCACCAGGAGCTGTCAGTGAAGTTACTATAGATGTTATAGCTGGAGTTGCACTACCTACTTTTAAACTTGTTAAAGTACCTAAGCTAGTTATGTTTGGCTGCGCGTTTGTTTGAAGCGTACCTGTTATTCTTGTCGATGTAAAATCTGTAAAGTTTTGACCCACGCCACCTACTATAGACGCAACACCTGTGTTGAATGTGTTGGCATATATGGTTTGTGCTGGATCTTGAACAGTACCAAGTATAATATCTCTTCCTACTGCTGAGTTACCGTTGTTTAAAACATCTTGCAAATTGTTACCAGTTACTGTTACAAGGTCAATTATGCTCTGAACAGTGAAATTTCTTGTTGCTTTGCCTGTGTTGTCTACATCTGTACCTAAAACTAAATCATTTAAACTAGGCGTTACTGTTGGGTATGAATATATTATTGCCATTATATTAGTTTTGAAATTGTTAATGATGCATTAGGTGTATCTGTAAACCCTGCAGTGTTGTTTAATACTTTATATAGCGTACCTGAATCAGCACCACCAGCATCTCGTACCATTTGGAACTCATAAAACGTTCCACCCGCTGATATATGCACAATATCCTCTATTACCATTCTTAATCGGTCGTTAGAACCGTTAGATGTAACATCGTGAAGATTAGTTTGACCAACTTGTGTGGTATTATCTTTAAATGTTCTAAATAAGAGTAAAGGTTTGTTGTTTAGTGTAGCACCTATAGAATATTCTTGCTTTATATAGTAAGTTCCTGTAGTTGTGAAGGTAACTTTACCGTTAGCATCTATTTTTACGTTACCTGGTGTAGGAGTTTGTGCTGCTCCGAATAATATCGTGTATATACTGTTAGTTGCCGCTGGTCCTTGCGAAGCTATTAACTGTGCTGTCGCATTAGTATCAGACGTTGCTACTAATTGTTCTGTAAACTGCTGATCAACCAGCGTTTTTATCGATGTGAATGTGTATTGTACCGTGGGATTGCCAACTACTGCTGTTCCGGTCGCGTCATACGTGTTAGATCCCAGCACTTGATCCACTAATTGTGGTGTAGATACGGGATATGAAGAGATTATTGCCATATTTTGTTTTTTTTTATTGCATTATGGAAAACAGACTCCTGGTGAAGCGTGCTTGATTAGTAATATTACACGTTTTTGGTCCACTTTACTCTTATATATAGATGTATATCTCAATAGTGTGACAATAGCCTGTTACTATATACTACTAATAGCCTTATGTCACAGTTTTCATTCTGAAAAGCTGTCAATTATATAGAAGTAAAGCATTGCTACTATCCCCCTGACTACCAGCCTGTTACGTAAAACGCATATTTTTTAGCCCACCGGGCCACTTTTTAGTATATTTCAGTAAAAACATTTCACCTTTTTACAAAGTAAATACGAGTACATGTAGATAATATAAATGTAAGTAAAATATAAATAATAAACAATATGAATTACAAATTAGAAATGAGTATCGAGAATTTAATATCACAAATCAAAGTAGAATATCCATATGATAATACTATGTGTCGTGATAAATACAATGAGACAATACAAGATTATCTATATTCAGAAATAATAAGTAAATTGTAGTAATTAATTAAATATAATGTAAGTTAATTAGCACTCGCGTGCCATACCTCTTACACACTAATGTGAACTAAACAAATATACACTAACAATAATAATAATTACAAACTAAATACGACACACAACAGATAATATAAATGTAAACTAATAATAAATAAATATAATAATATGAGTAATTTAATTTCAAAAAGATTTGTCATCAGACAGTCACTAGTAGGTAAAAATGTAACAATAGAATTTACTAACAAAAAAGGTAAAAAGTATGTGTACAATCACGACAAAGCTTTCAACATTATGAAAAGTAATCTAGAAAAAATGGCGTGTTTCATCAAATACAAATCATACACTGCAACTAATAATATTCCAGTTGTACTACGTGATAAAGAATTAGTGTAGTCACTACTGCGAGTTCCACTTGTTTCTAACAGTAAATTGCGAACAAGTAACTGACATCATGGTGTATAGGTGGGTTCGATTCTCACCATGTCAACTAACAATATAAATTTAATAATATGAACTTAAAAGAAATATACAGAGAACTTCAACAAATTGAAGAATTTCACGCTAATTTTAATCCAAATGATAAATCTCGTGAAAGAATGAGAGAACTAATTGAAATGATACCAATTTCTAAATACGACAGAGTGAGATGATTTATTTACTACATACACATTACGCTAAAGATATAGATCTTACTTGGGCAATACTTCGCCAAATGTCTGGTGAACTAACAAGAGCAGATGTTCTTGGTATAATAGAAACTCACAAATTTAATATAATATAATATGGAAG
>Ga0206677_10002877_pt1 | contig 14810 bp, 11 predicted proteins | sample M130m12015metaG_FD_155475 | JGI IMG/M metagenome (GOLD analysis project Ga0206677, IMG submission 155475) | Ammonia-oxidizing marine archaeal communities from Monterey Bay, California, United States - M1 30m 12015 | ecosystem: Environmental > Aquatic > Marine > Intertidal zone | place: USA... | reverse complement strand
TATTCTTGAGCAAATACCACAAACAAAAATTGTAGAAATGTTTGAGACCATTTCCAACCGATCTAAAACTGAAAGGTTTGATCACTAAATTTTGGTTTGGAAGGCTAACTAGAACCTATATCGGATTGCCGGTACAGCCCCAATTTATGCGCCTAATAATTGACGCTACTCAGCGAGAGCAGTGGCTCGGTTTAGGTTGAAATTGAAAAGTGAATGGAGATGGCGTTCGTGCAACTCGTCACAGCAGACCTAACACCATACTCAGCCCCTGTTGTGCCCTCAGCGGACCACTACGGCCTCAGCTGGCAAATAGCCGCGTAACCGCGTGCCAAAGCAAATATCTTGCAGCGATGCGCTGGCGTGCGGGCGCGTGGCGGAAGTAGACACACAAATTAACAATCCGACAGCGGTGAAATACGTTGTTTAACGCGCAAACCAACATCAGCTTATCAAGATCCCTACCAACAGCGATTAAAATGCAGAGCAACATTTTTCCCATGTGTACGGTGCTACCCTGAGGCCCGCCTTATACCGAGCATGCGCCCGCTTATGGGGTACTGGTCTAGTGGTTACCAGCGTACGGCTGTCAAACACGAAAGAGCTTATACAGGCCGCTTGGCCCCTCAGAGACAGCATAGCTGGCGTGCTAATTCGCAAAGAAGAGCTCTCGTTTCTGCCTGCATATCTATCGAGTGATAGTGTTGGGGTAAATTCCATTAGAAAAAGGATTTGTGTATAAATGTTAGATAAATAATATGATAACTTAATTCATTGTTGCGACAGCCCTCAATTTCAAGCTGAACCGCGCCGCTGCACCCGCTGAGTGGCGCCAATTATTGAGCGCATAGATTCAGGCTGTGTCAGTAATCTGATGCGAGTTCTCATCCGTCGTACTGCACCGCATGAGCAACTTCTTCTACAATCCGATACAAGTTTTTATTTGTCTGACATCATCGTTCGGCACATAACGTATGATGTGATAAGGGCTAAGAGTTTATTTCGGAAATCATAGAACGTTGGATCGAAAAATTAAAATCATAATAAGATAGCAGTCCGACGAATAAGAATAAAAATACTTAGAGACTGCATCCGTTTACATTTAAATAAACTGAATAAACAGAAGATGTCGCAGTAATAAAAAGCCTGTTTTTCTTTACCCCGCCAAAACAAACATTTGATACGATCTCTGGGATTAAAATTTTTCCAATTAAAGAGCCTGCGCTATCATGGCAATGAACTCCATCCATAGCGCTTGTCCAAATACGGTTACCGGAGTCAATTCGAAAGCCGTCGAAATATCCCGCGGTAGAAGTTGCAAAAATTTCTCCTGTGCCAAGCGTTTTACCATCTGCATCCATCACATGGCGGCGCATGTGCTGGGGGCCATCCGGTTCATGGGTGCCACCAGTATCGGTGATGAATAATTCTTTCTCGTCGGGAGAAAAGGCTAGTCCATTTGGCATGATATAGTCGGTGGCCACCGCCTCAATTTCTTGGATCTTTGGATCCCAACGATACACATTGCAGGCCCCAATCTGACTTTCTGCACGGGAGCCCTCATAATCCATTATGATACCGTAGCTTGGGTCCGTGAACCAAATTGAACCATCAGATTTAACAACAACATCGTTTGGGGAGTTGAGACGGGCACCTTTATAGTTATCTGCAATGACTTTCAAAGTACCATCAAATTCTGTTCGGCTAACACGGCGTGAAAGATGTTCGCAAGAAATCAGTCTCCCCTGCTGATCGACGGTATGTCCATTAGCGTTGTTCGACGGGTCGCGGAATACAGAAACTGTCCCATCTGTTTCATCCCAGCGCATAATGCGATTATTGGGAATGTCTGACCAGATGAGATATCGCCCTGCGGGAAAATATGCAGGTCCTTCAACCCAACGCCCGCCACACCAAAGGCGCTCAATCTTTGCATGACCGATTATATAATCTGCAAAAATTGGGTCCAGGACTTCATATCCGGTACCGTCAATCTTTCCAAACATAGTTTATCTCCCTTGTTGTTAGGGCGAAGGATGCCTTAACCATTCGGGCTTGTTTGGCCACCAAGTAGATTTGGGTCTTCGCCCGAATGGCTCGCCAGTTATACATCATGTTGCCTTTTATTTACATTGGCGCAGAGTAAACGGTCTATTTGGTCCAGAACAATAGCAAAAGCTTTTTCAGACAAATGAAACCTCGCAACGGATTGCCGGTGGAGCCTAAAGCTGTGCGCCCAATAATTGGCGCCACTTAGCAAGAGCAGCGGCCTTGCTAACTTTATTCTGGCTTTGCCTCACAAAGCGAAAGTAGGAACCAAACACACAGCATTAAAGCAAGCCGAATAATCTCTGGACTATTTTTGAAGTAGTGAAAGGGTAATTATTTTGTCATACAGAGACGTTTCAAACCAACAGTACGCGCTTGAATCACTTTTAATCTGACAGGCCTTAACTCGTGTTTTAATGCACTTTCTTATGCGTAAAACAGTGCGGTTTGTGACCCAAGATATTCTAAGACCTGCCGATCAAGAGAAATCAGATTATCCTAAACGCACCATTGCTCTGCGAATTTTTAAGAGTTCTTTGGCTGCTGGTGTAGAAATGATTGCTTGCAGCGACAAGGGGAACTGATGACCTCAGGCCATATTTTGAAGTCGCAAAATGGGCTGCGTTTTGTCATTCAAGGACGCTAAGTGATCGAACTGCTTACCTCAGGTTATTTTTCTCTGGTAGTCCCCGAATAGGAATGCTCACCCAACCATCGGGGATCTATTTAAATAAGAGCGATTCAACTTCTTTCCGAGTAGGCATCGAGGGTGCTGTCCCCCGTCGAGTTACGGATATGGCGGCGGTAGCTGTGCCAAAACGGATCGCCTCAAGTGGTGAGCGGCCTTCAGCAATAGCAGCTGCAAAGCCACCGTTGAAAGCATCGCCCGCACCGGTCGTCTCAACCACTGGGCCTGCGTTGATTGCAGGTAAATGAACTGAATTGATCCCGTCGTGATAAAGGCAACCATTCTCGCCAAGCGTAATTATGGCTGCACCTGCACCTTTGGCGAGCAATGCTTCGGCTGCGGCACACGCATCCTTTGACGAGTTGACTGTGATTCCGGTGATTGCCTCAGCTTCGGTTTCATTTGGGGTGACAAAATCGCACAACGCAATCATGGAGTCAGGTAGCTCTGCGGCCGGCGCTGGGTTGAGAATTGTAGTTACGCCAGCTTTTCGAGCGCAGGCCAAAGCGTATTCAGCGGCATCTATCGGTTGCTCAAGTTGAGTCATAAATACCTTGCACTCCTTGATGGCTTTGGCGTGAGTGTCGATATCTGAACGACTGATTGTTGTGGCAGCGCCTGGACAGACAATGATGGCATTATCCCCTGTGTTTTCATCAATAAAGATGTAAGCAGCACCCGTATAGTCGTCAGCGCATTGAGTAGCCAGGGACGTCACCCCCGCCTTTTTCCAGGTTGTCAACGCCATATCGGCAAATGGATCCTTGCCAAGTTTCGTTATGAAGCCAACGGAAGCGCCAGCCATGCCAGCAGCGACAGATTGGTTAGATCCTTTACCACCCGGACCAAGTGCAAAGGACTGCCCAAGGATGGTTTCACCCATCCGTGGCTGACGTTTGGCTCGATACGCTGTGTCAGCTACGAACACCCCTAGAATGATAACATCAGGGGTCATTCCTTTGGTCCAATAACGCCTTTGCGCAGAATAAAGCAGCCGTAGAACCGGCGTTCACCGGTTTGAATGACCGCATAGCTCTTGCGGGCCAGATCGTAAAAAGCGAACCGTTCAACGCTTATCATTGGACGGGGTTTTCCTTCAGCTAGGTTGATCTGATCTTGTACTTCTTGTTGTGTCGCTGGAATTTCATCTGGGGCGTCAACAACCTCCATGCGCATTGCAAAATCATCCACGAAGGTATCCAGCGGCAGGATTGAAAGAATGGAGCCTATTGCCTCGCCGCAGGTTAGGTTCTCCATTCTCAAAAGGGTGCCGAGACCCGTGTCACGCGCCACACTTTCTGCAGGAAAGTTAGTATCGCAAATCACCAACGCATCTCCATGGCCCATAGCGCGCAAGCAATGCAGCACATCAGCATTCAACTTGGAATCAATCCCTTTTAGCATTTTTATACCTCTCCTTGGTTCTTTAAACCTCACCCCTCATTCAGTTGGGTAAAACTGACAGCGGCCAGATGTCAATCGAGCCTTTCGCCACTTTCTTCATCAAATAGGTGCACTTGATCTAGCTCAACGCCTAGGAATACTTCGTCGCCAGGTGCCAGCGTGTGGCGCTCTCGGAAGACAACTGTGATTTCTTGATCTTGAAACTGGAGTACCACATGAATTTCTGAGCCTGTCGGCTCAACTACGCGTACCTTGGCTAGCAATCCGGCATCCGCAAGCTTGAGGTGTTCTGGCCGGATGCCCAAAATGATCTTGTTTCCTGCAGCTAGCCCTTTGGACGCTGGAATATCTAGAGTTGATCCGGCCAGCGTAATCGTTGCTAACCCGCCTTCAACTGCGGTTACCTCACCGTTGAGGAGGTTCATGGCGGGAGAGCCAATAAAGCTGGCAACAAACCTGTTTTTGGGACGGTCATAAAGATCTAGAGGGCTGCCGACTTGTTCCACATGACCACCGTTCAGAACCACGATTTTGTCCGCCATGGTCATTGCTTCGATCTGGTCGTGAGTCACATAGACGGTTGTCGTTTGCAGGCGTTGATGCAGCTCCCGAATTTCTGCGCGCATCTGAACACGAAGCTTAGCGTCAAGGTTGGACAAGGGTTCATCAAAAAGGAAAACCTGCGGATTTCGCACAATGGCTCGACCCATCGCCACCCTTTGCCGTTGTCCCCCAGACAGCGCACGGGGATAGCGCTTGAGATATGGTGTCAGGCCGAGAATTTCAGCTGCTTCCGCGACCTGGCGTTTCACCTCGGCCTTATCAATCTTTCGGAGTTTCAGCGAAAAGCCCATGTTCGCTTCGACCGTTTTGTGCGGATATAAAGCGTAGGACTGAAACACCATTGCGATGTCACGTTGGCTTGGCGAAAGATTATTAACCTTACGATCCCCGATGGTGACGTCACCTGATGTAATTTCTTCAAGCCCAGCAATCATCCGCAAGAGGGTAGATTTACCGCATCCTGACGGGCCCACAAGCACCACAAATTCGCCGTCAGCGATATCCACGTCGATACCATGGATAACAGCTGCCTCGCCATACTTTTTGTGTAATTGTCTTACTGAAACCTCTGCCATTGCCACCCCTAAATTTGGCTATCTCTTTCTAATCTGCCTAGCTCACAGCCTGACTTTTGTCCAGTTCTGACATGACTAGCATGTTAGTTACTTGACAGATGAAGATTTTACAGGGACCTTAAGTTCAGACAGGCAACATCACGCGACTGCCATTGATACCTTTGACGTATCGTCATCGAACGAACGGACCGCATTGAACAATGGTAATTATGAGAACGACGATGGTTTACTGAAAGGGAGTAATTAAAATGAAAGTCGAACACTATAACGCCATTATAAAAAAGCAAATGAGCCGGCGAAGTATGCTTCAAGGCGCCGCGAGCGTCGGCGCAATTGCCGCCATTGGAGGTCTTGTTCCCAAACAAGTTTCTGCCGGGGGTCACTCTGCGTTGCGAGCCGAGATTCTGCAAATTCCAGGTGTTGGGGCGGGTTCCCCGACTGACGCTGACTGGCAGAAAGTTGGTGATCTTTGCCTTGGGCCAACGAAAGAGCGTGTGGCTGAGGGTGAGTTTGAGGGGGTTGAGCTGACATTTATGGGGTTGAACAATCAGAACCTTCATAACTTCCTGTTCCGCGGATTCCTAAAGCCTTGGGAAGCCTACACAGGTGCCAAGATCAATTGGGTTGACCTCGCACAAGCAGATTACAATCCACGCCTGCAACAGGCGATTGCGACAGGCACCGTTGACTTCGACTTGATCGAAATGGGTGCCCCCTTTGAAGGTGACACAGCTGGCAAAGGCCTGCTTGATGAAATGCCCGCGTGGGTCGAGGAGCAGATCGAAGCTGACGATCTTGTGAGCTATTTGCAGGCGCCAGTTGGTACCTGGGACGGTAAGAAATACCGTGTCACTATCGATGGCGATTGTCACACATTCTGCTACCGCACTGACTATTTCGGCGACGGAGCAATTGGTGGCGCATCTGTGCCTAAGACTTGGCAAGAGGTGAATGCCGCCTCCAAAGAGTTGATTGGCAAAGAGGACCCACTGACAGGTCTACCTGCGCATGGTTATCTTGACCCGCTCAAAGGCTGGGGTGGTTTCGGTTTCTATTTCTTAGAAAACCGCGCGGCGGCTTATGCCAAGCACCCATCTGACCCTGCATGGTTGTTTGATCCAGATACGATGAAGCCACGGGTCAACAACCCGGCTTGGGTTCAGGCGATCCAAGACGTTCTCGATCTCATCGAGGCAGGTGCTTATCCCGCTGATCAAATCAATGCTGATCCGGGCACAACGGGTTTCCAACAGTTCCTTGCTGGTACTGGTTCTATGTTGATGTGGTGGGGCGATATCGGTTCAAACGCTCGTACGTCAGACACTTCTTTGGTCGGCGATGTCGTTGGCTTTGGGATCAACCCCGGTTCTGATCGCGTCTACAACAGCCAAAGCGGCGCCTGGGAAGACACTTACAACGAGGCTCCTAACATGGCGTACCTCGGTTGGGGTGTCTACGTCACCAAGAATGTACAGGGTGATGACAAGAAGCAGAAAGCAGCATGGAGTGCAGCAGCGCATCTAGGCGGTAAAGATATTTCGCTTTGGATGTCAGCCTATCCATCTGGCTTTCAACCTTACCGGAACTCGCACTTCCAGTACGACGAATGGGAAGCGGCAGGGTACGATCGTGCCTATATCGAGGACTACCTTGGATCTAATGCAGACAGCTACAACCACGAGAATGCTGCAATCGAACCGCGTATCCCGGGTATTTTCCAGTACTACTCAGTTGCCGAAGACGAATTGGCGAAAGGGTATGCTGGGCAATACGGATCTGCTCAGGAAATCGGTGATGCCATCGCTGCAGCCTGGGAAAAAATCACGGATCAGATTGGCCGCGACAGTCAGGTCGCGCTTTACAAGGCCTCACTTGGGCTTTGACCAAAACGTTCAGACCGCCGGGTACATCCGGCGGTCTGACTCTAACCCCCTAATCTGAGGCTGCATTGCCATGAACACCGCAGGTGATCTGCTTCACGTCGTGACCGCGGACAATATCTCTGACCAGCGCAGACGTTTTGGCAAGCTCATAGTTTGGGGATCTGCTGCGCTGATGTTTTTTGTGGCGGGTTTACAAACTGCTGACCAAAACGACTGGATTAACCTTGGGTTCGAAACGTGGCGTCCGACCCTTTACTCTTACTGTCTTTGGGCAGTTTGCCTTTGCGCCGGGCAGGTGATTGCCCGTGGTGAACATGGCAAACGTACCCTTTTTGTCTTACCGGCTACGCTATTTGTTGTGTCGATGGTGGTGTTTCCACTACTATTTGGACTGGTCATCGCGTTCTCAGACTGGAACCTGGCCTCGCCTGATGGCCGGAAATTCAACGGCTGGGACAATATCCATCAGATGTGGGCTGACCCTTTCTATTGGAACGCAATGCGCAACATGGTTTGGTATTCACTCGCTATCATCATGGAATATGCAGTTGCCTTTGGTCTCGCGCTTTTGCTGAATGCCCAAATCAAAGGACGGAAATTCTTTCGGGTTGCGTTTTTGCTGCCTCTGATGCTGTCGCCAGTTGCCGTTTCGTGGATGATTGGCAAGTCCATGCTAGAAAACCGCTTTGGTCCGATCGCACGCATGCTGCGTGAAATGGGCGTGGACAACCCATCGTTCTTTTCTTCGCCCGAAATCGCTCGTCTGATGATCATGCTGATGGATGCTTGGACATATATCCCCTTTATGATGATCATGATCCTTGCAGGGCTCCAGGCCATCCCCAAAGAATTACATGAAGCCGCCGAAGTAGATGGCGGCAGCGCTTGGACGCGGTTCTGGGAGGTGACATTCCCGCTCATGTTGCCAGTGTCGATCACTGCGATCCTGATCCGCATTATTTTCAAATTGAAGCTGGCGGATATCATCATTAACGTCACCTCCGGCGGACCAGGGGGCGCAACCGATAGCGTTACATCCTTCATTTTCCGCGAATACCGAGACCGATCGAACGTCGGATACGGCACGATGCTGGCAATGTTCTATTTGGTGGTTATCGTGATTGCGATGACGATCCTGATCAAGGCGGCGGACCGCTGGATGCGACCGAGGTATTAAGATGTCAGATCAGATTTTCCACGATAGCGATGCAGATCGCGCCTTCAAGGCCAAACGCTTTACTGGGCGGATGGCAATCTATGGGATCTTAATACTATGGGCATTCATTGCGCTATTCCCGATCTACTGGACCATTACGACCAGCTTCAAGATGGCCCCCGACGTGATGAAAGGAAACATTATCCCTTACTGGGACTATACACCGAGATGGCTGGGCTGGCGGTCGCTTGGGCTATCGCCTGACACCATCAGTAATGAAAGCACCGTGCGTGCCGAATTCATGAAACGGTTCTGGAATTCTGCGGTTATTGCTGTGTCAGCTTCAATGATCGCCGTTGGTTTGGGCAGTTGCGCCGCCTACGGGCTATCGCGTTTCAATTACAAGTTTGGGTTTATGCGAAACTCAGATATTTCTTTCTTTTTTCTAAGTCAATTGATCCTACCACCGGTGGTTTTGGCCTTGCCATTTCTGGTTCTTTACAAAGCTCTCGGCATGTTAGACACGCGAATTGGTCTGATTTTGCTGTATACTTTGACAGTCTTGCCAATTGTTATCTGGATCATGCGCGATCAGTTTGGCTCAATACCTTCTGAGTTGGAAGAAGCCGCGCTTGTCGATGGTCTGTCAATCTGGGGCGCATTCCTGACGATCATCTTGCCCATTGCACTTCCCGGTATGGTCGCGGCTTTCATCCTATCGCTAGTTCTGACCTGGAACGAATACTTCTTTGCAGCTCTGTTGACGTCGAGCCATGCCAAGACATTGCCAGTAATGGTGGCTAGCCAAACCGGCAGTCAGGGCATTAGCTGGTGGTCTATGGCAGCGCTCAGTTTCGCCGCAATTCTACCGCTGATCGTGATTGGCATTGCACTTGAGCGCTTCATCATCAAAGGGATGGCGGCAGGCGCTGTGAAGTAAATTAGATCCCAGCGAGATGGACCTTGATCCCCAGCGCTTGCGCCAGTGCTGCACGGCATAGAGCCGCATCAAGTGCGGATTTAGCATTGTCTGCATAGACGACATTTACATGATTGGCCTTGTGGCGCGCCATCAATTTATCCCTGTCGATACCATCCAATTGCGCATGCATGATCGGCCATTGCGGCGTCGTGGCATCAAGGCGGCGCTGCGTTTCACCCTTTGAAAGGTCCAGCGCCTGACCGGTGCCAATGTCCATGTGCAAAGAGTTACCTTCTACGAAAATCCGCGACCAGACGATAGAGCCTGGCTTTGCAACACCTGCGAGCGTAGATCCGCCTAGCCGAAAATACATCGGTGGTTGTCGGTGCCCCACCGAACCTGCAAAGCCGTCTACATGATGTGCGGGTGGTGTTGCACCAGAAATTTCGAATACCCAAACGAATCCGGCAACGCCGTCGCGGTCTTCATCTCCCCAACGTACGTCATGCAGGGTGGTTTCCACGGGTAAGCCAAGGGCTGCCTGCACGCGGTTGGTCAAAAGCGCATCTAGCCCCGAACATTCATCCACTTCGTTGAAGTGAATGACCGGTTGGCCCGGTTTGATTTCTTGCCCAGAAGTATCAAGCACTGGTGGGCGTTCTGAATTGTTTAATAGCCCTTCGACGAGGTCTGAAGCGGGTAGCAAATCCTTTAGCCCCTGCTGGTATTGAATACCGATGGCGTCACAACCGTACTCGTTCGCCATCCGCACGGCGGCAACATACATGCGGCCTTGCCAAACGACCTGAGAGTGGGTGAGTTCAGTGGTTTCATCCTCACCGAACCTAAATTGCATTCCACGTGCTTCCAGCCAGTCCAGCACGGCTCGACCCTCGCCCTCAGTCACTTGGGTCGTCTCGTAATAGAGAGCCGATTGCGACAGGCGTTCCTTGAATATGCCGGTAGGATGAAGAAGATGATCTGGGATGATGGCATTAAACATCCCCATACAGCCTTCATCGAATACGCCCATGATCAGCTTTTCGCGTCGGATCTTCTCGGCGATATCCTGCGCGATTTTTACTAGATAGTGAGGGACTTCGAAATTGTCCCTAACATGGTTCACCTTATGTTGGAGCGTGCCGGTTTGGAGCCATGTTCGCAGCCCGTCCAGAAAGAAGTCATCTGTGAAATCTTCACTCCAAAGCGTTGCGTAGGACACGCCTGCTTTGGTCAATGATCCATTGAGGTTCAACATTCCAACCAGTCCCGGCCATTGGCCCGACCAGTTTGCTACAGTAAGTATTGGGCCATTGTGATGGCTTAGCCCTGGCAGCACGTGGTGCGAATATTGCCACGCCGATTGCGCGATAATGAGCGCGGCATCAGGTGGAAGGTCCCGAAATACATCCATGCCTTCACGCTGAGATGCAATAAAGCCGTGGCCCCGGTCAGGGCTGAACGCATGGGCGCGTATGATTTCAGCCCCATTGTTGCTTGCTGCCATCGTAAGGGCGTATTCCATGGTAGACTGCGCGGGCCAACATGTTTGATTTGCACTTTCTCGCAAATCGCCACTGGCCAGAAGATAGACTTGTTTCATTTACTAACCCTCCGATTATAATTTCTCTACGCGCGAATCCCCTCGCATGCCTGGTCTGGATACTCTCCGCAGTTTCGTCCCAGTCCACGATGAATTTTTAAATCATCGCCTCGCAGAAGACCAACAGGGGCCGTTCTCAGAGCGACCCCATAGGCAAAGTTGAGTCGCCTTTTTCTTGATCTTTTGCCATTGGCTGCGCGCTGATAAAGACTTTGTAATCTGCGACCTTGGCGCTCTTAGTCTGCGCCTGTGCGGTCAGAGACTAAACAGTGGCACCGCCCGCTTTTGCCTGAACGATCAAGGCCGTCACCGTTCGAAGAGATCCAGACCCGCCAAGACAATGAACAAATCGCCTGATTTCAGCTGAGAGGCCGCCATATCGCCCTGCTTTGACAATCATTTGACAGGCAGTTTCGACCTGCAAAGGGTCGATCCTTTTGGCGACTTTGCAGAGCTCAGCGAGTGCTGCTTGCATATCGTTTTGCAGCTTCAAGATGAAAGCTCTTTCGCGATATCCTTCGTTTGTTCATAAAGCCTGCGAAACAGCGCATAGTTTTTCTCATAGGTAGGATTTTTTGCTGCGGTGACCTGTGTAGCGATCGGGTTCCAGCGGGTGATATCCGCAAGTTCTGTCTCGCCCAATGCCATCCGTGCTAGAAAAGCATCGCCATAACTTGCGCCCACTGTCTTTTCGCAGACGACCTGATCAACCTGCGACGTATCTGATATTGCCTGCATCCAAAGTGTATTTTTCGTGCCACCCCCAACAGCCAGAATGCGGGCCAGCTCAACACTGACTTCGCGGTAAGTTTCCATTACATGGGCGGTCCCAAACGCAATGCCCTCGATCAAAGCGCGGTACATATGACCACGCGTATGTGTGAGGTTCATTCCAAAGAACGCACCCTTTGCCTGCGGGTCATGGATAGGAGTGCGCTCACCAGAGAAGTAGGGAAGGAACAGTAGCCCATCGGAACCTGGCGGGACCTTATCAGCCTCTGCCACGAGAGTTGCAAAGGCTTTGTCGCGCGACAAGTCGCGCGCGAACTGATCGCGGAACCAGTGGGTGAGCGTTCCAGAGGTAGCTAGCCCCGCCATCGAAGCATGTTGGCCCGGAAAGAGCCAAGGAGCGTACCACAGCCGACCATCGCGGACCCGATCCTGCGTGAGGGCGATAATAAAGATGGTCGAACCATACATCATCATCATGTCGCCAGGTGATCCTACACCAACACTCAGAGCCTCTGCGGCCGCATCAATTGTGCCCGCTGTTACAGGCGTGCCGATGGCCAGTCCAGTCGCCGCTGCCGCTTCTTCGGTAACGTGGCCCGCGATTTCTGACGACCACAAAAGCCGTGGTAGCATTTCTGGCGTCACAATCTCAGGTGCAAGATCAAAGCACCAATCCTGCGTACCCGCATCGTAGATGGGAGAAAAATTTGCTGCCGTGTAATGGTCGATGACATGCTCACCGGTCAAGCGATGCACTAGAAAGCTGGTGGACGTCAGGATCTTGGCCGTCTTGGCATATAGGTCCGGCCGTTGTTCTTTTAGCCATAGGATTTTTGGTCCAACGGACTGAGACGTCAGGGCGTTGCCGCAGCGCTCCAAGATGAGAACTTCCCCAATGCGTGCGGTCAAAGCCTCAACCTGAGACATCGCACGGGTGTCAACGCCATATAGCACACCGTTCATCAACGGCGCGTTGCTTGCGTCTACAGGCAACATGCAAGGACCAATGGCCGAGCACGCAACGGCCTTGATCTCTTCTGGTGCACAGTCAGATTTGCTTATCAGCTCTTTTGTGACCTTCACAAAGTCACCCCACCAATCCTCCTGAGGTCTGTGTTCAGCCCAGCCGGGCTGTGGAACAATCATCTCATGCGCATGGTGCGCTGTTGCAATCACCACGCCGGCGGCATCAACTAAAACGCCTTTGGTCTCAAATGTCCCGATATCGACTCCCAGTGTGTAGTTCATGCCAAACGCTTTAGTGAAAAGTCTGGGCCAATGCGCGCAAGTCCTGCAACCAACAGGGTGGATAGATCTACCAGATCGTTTAGCTGGCAGACCTCAAGCGAAGAATGACTGTAACGCATAGGAAACCCCAAATCGATGGCGGCAACACCCTTTCCGACATGCTGAACATAGCTAAGGTCAGTTAAAACGCCGACCTGCGCGGATCGTTGCAACCCAACGCCTGCGTCCTCAGCCGCATTTTCAAAAAGGGACACCAGGGCAGGATGTGGCAAAACTCCATTCAGCGTTCCGCGTCCATGAAAACTGTAAAGGCTCATGCCCGGACCACTGCCGAGATACATCTCTCCTAAATCCCCAGCATCCGGAGTATCGCTGGCCAGCATCAGATCGATTTGGATGGCTATATCGGGTTGTAAGGCCTGTGCGGCACTTAAGGCACCGCGCAGATTGAATTCCTCTTGCGTGGAAAAAACAATGTGAACTGTTGGCCCGCCATCACGCTCCGCAAGACAGCGCGCCACCTCTAAAAGCACGGCACATCCAGCGCGATCATCGACAGAGGTGCCAGCGATCCGACCGCCAGCAAGCTCAACAACATTGGGCGCATAGGTTACAGGTGTTCCAATAGTAATGCCTGCCTTCTCAACCGCTGCCTTGGTGCTATGGCCTGTATCGATGTAAAGGTCAGCGGCACGTACAACTTTGTACTTCTCATCTGGTTGCGTCGCATGGTGACTTTTGTTGGCGATTACACCGGGAATATCGCGTCCGTCCGCCGTGCTCAGAACTACGGCCTGGGACGCCAGCGCGCGTTCCGGCACCCCTCCCATCCGGTGTATGCGGATCAATCCATCATTTTCGATTTTGCGTACAATGAAACCCAGCTGATCCATATGTGTAAACAACATCACAGATGGGTTTATACCAGGAAATGTGGCTATCAGATTGCCTAGTGTATCTGTTTCACAAGTGATTGGCATTCGTTTGGATATCGCGGCGGCAACCCGGTCCTCGTGGCCAGAAAGGCCTGGGATCTGCATCAGTGCCTTCAGATCATCCGCAATCATCGGGCTGCCTTTGCGCGGTCCATAAAGTCTCGAACGCGGTCCGGATCGACTGCGTTCCAGGTATCGCCATCGATTTTAAGTGACGAGCCAACGATACATCCATTCGCCACACGCATGACCTCAGCCACGGTGTCATGTTTGACCCCGGTATTTGCCAGAACCGGAATATCCGGTAACACCGCCTTAACGGCTTCAAGATCTTCCATCTTTGCAGCCTCGCCAGTGATTTGGCCTGAGACCAAAACGGCATCAGGAATGGAGGAAAAAACAGCTGAGCGCGCTCGGTCTGATAGAGGGCGCCGATCAAGACTATCAGCAAACTCTGCACTTACATTGTAAAGCATCAAAAGATCATCGCGTCCCAGCTGCTTGCGATACCTCAGTGCGCTGCCTGCATCCGGCGCCCAATGTCCCATGTCACTTGCATAAGTCCCCGTAAATATCTCCCGGCAAAAAGCAGCACCAGTTGCTGCCGCCAGCGCAATAGTGCTGCGTGGGTCCCAAAGGACGTTTACGCCAAATGGTACGGCAATCTGATCGCGAAGTTGCCCAATCACATAGGCCATTGTGGCGGTACTGGCGGTATCGACAGAAAACTCATAAGGGCGGTCATTTTCATTACCAAACATGATAGCGTCTACTCCAGCTGTCTGAAGTGCGGTGAGGTCAGCTCTTGCGGCATCGACTAACCCTCCGAGACCACGTTCGTTGTCATGCAAAGGTGTCCCGGGCAGTGCGCCGAGATGTACCATCGCAATCACTGGCTTTTGTGTCCCAAAGACGGTCTCAAAGCGCTGCATGTATGCCCCCTTACGATTTCTTCCATGATGCAAAATTTTGCAGATGCAGTCCAGCGTTATTCATACTAGCATGTCAGTTGGAGGTACACGCAAATGACATTGCAAACTAAACACTGGGACCG
>Ga0206677_10002875_pt1 | contig 14814 bp, 15 predicted proteins | sample M130m12015metaG_FD_155475 | JGI IMG/M metagenome (GOLD analysis project Ga0206677, IMG submission 155475) | Ammonia-oxidizing marine archaeal communities from Monterey Bay, California, United States - M1 30m 12015 | ecosystem: Environmental > Aquatic > Marine > Intertidal zone | place: USA... | reverse complement strand
GAGTGGTGCCTGTACTCTGTATTCCGGTTAAAATTCTCGCCATAGCTTATTATGTAAAAGTAGAAAATATATTTCCTTTGATTTCCAATTCTTTTTCTTAATTTTCTTTGTGATGAGGATTTTACAAGGTTTAGTGGGTAATCTGTGGAAGATATACATCTTTTTGGTGTTTTCTTTTTTTGCGATTTTGTTATATCCTCTTTTTCGAGTCGTTCTTTTGAAGAAATCCTGGAAAAAAATGAGCTTCAAATTATTTATGATTTGGAGCTGGTTAATGCGGATATTTTGTTTTTACGTTGTTCGCTGTGTTGAAAAGGAGCCTTTACCTGAGGGGCCTTATATCATTGTTGCAAATCACACCTCTTATTTGGATATCTTTTTCATGTATTCTATGCTTCCTAAGCATCCTTTTGTGTTTTTAGGTAAAAGTGAGATACTCACATACCCAATCATACGAACGTATTTTAAGAATTTAAACATTCCTGTATTCAGATTTGATCGTAAAAAGGTGGGGGTTTCATTTCAATTGGCATTAGAGGCCATTGAGGAAGGTTGGTCTCTTGTTATTTTTCCTGAGGGAACGATCCCTGAAGTCGATATCCCAAAAATGATGCCTTTTAAAAATGGCGCTTTTAAAATAGCTAAGGAAGCTAATGTACCAATCGTACCCATAACCTTTACAACGAATCATTTACTTTTCTCAGACCCAACGATGGTCTTTGGTCCAGCGAGACCAGGAGTTTCAAGGTTCTATATTGGTAAATACATATCAAAAGAACTTGTAGCTAAAAAGTCTTTTACTGAACTAAAAGAGCTCTGTTTTAGTCGTGTGGAGGCACCTTTAAAAAAGGAATATCCTCATTTGTATTCAAATGAAGTAAATGTTTAACTTCGCACCGTGAAAGTAACCGACGACATTGTAAAACATATCGCTCATTTAGCTAGGCTCGATTTTAAAGGCGAAGAGCTTGAGTCCATTAAGGGAGATATGGAAAAAATAATTGGCTTTATGGATAAGCTTTCTGAGGTGGATACGGATGATGTTGAGCCTCTAATTTTCATGAATGAAAAAGTCAATGTGCTAAGGGAAGACAAAGTTGATCAGACCTTAACAAAAGAAGATGCACTTTTAAATGCACCAAAAAAAGATTCGGACTATTTCAGAATACCTAAGGTCCTGGATAAATAATTAGATTTCAAAGCAACAGTATTTGATGATGGAGCCCTTGTTGGCAAATAATTCCTCATAATGTGTTTTAATTTGGAATATTTCTTTTTCTCTTCCTGAAAGCTTGTTTTGAAATTCACCGTACAAGTTCCATGTGAGCTCATGACATTTGTAACCTTCGCTTTGAATTTGTTCTTCAGTGTATTCAAATAGTACATCACTATCTGTTTTTACATGAATCAAACCATTTTTCTTTAGGAAAGCTCTGTACCTTCCAATAAAAAGGGGAGAGGTGAGTCGCTTTCTTGGCTTTTTTGGTTGTGGATCTGAAAAGGTTAGCCAAATCTCATCGATTTCATCTTTTGCAAAAAAGTTTTCAATAAAATCAATTCTAGTTCTTAAGAACTGCACATTATCCATGCCTTTATCAAGAGCCTCTTTGGCACCAATATACATTCTGTTCCCTTTAATATCTATACCTAAGAAATTCTTTTCAGGATACATTTTTCCTAAGCCAACGGCATATTCACCTTTACCACATCCGAGCTCTAATACTATGGGTTTATTGTTTTTAAAGATTTCTGTATTCCATTTACCTTTTAATGGAAAAGCTTCTGAAAAAGGGGCTTCAGTTACATTTGGAAATCTTTTGATCTCAGAAAAACGCCATAATTTATCTTTACCCATAATCTTATAAAAATGCCAACCTTATTAGCAAACTTGGTATTGAATTGCAAATTTGAGTCAGTGAGTTTGTTTGAGAATCATTCATATAAAGTGTGAGTTCTGAATTTGTCACATTGGCATTAATTGTACCCATGGATAGTAACTCAATTATTGGAAGAGCTTCTTCCATAAATAGATCTTTCAGTGGAAAGCGATTAAAATCCATATAACAAGATATCGGAGAATTCCCTAATGTCTCGACTCCTGTAGGGAGTTTCAAAGGAGCGGTTTTATTTTGAGGGCCGTTTAATTGGGATGTATACATTGAAAAGGTTGAGTCCGTAATATTTGTACTTGCGAGCAGCCCTATGAGCGGCTTTATTTCTTGCTTTATTATGGCAGCAAGACTAGAACCTATGCCTAGGAACGCACTATACTCTGTATGGATTCGGTCTGACGAATAGGCCCCCATTGCAATGTTTCCATCAAAATAGCTATTTAAACCGTCTTTTGATATTAAGGCTTCAATTACCGAAAGTTCATTGGGAATAAAACCTAATAACATTTGATCAATATTTGAGTTTTGAAGTGTATTTGAAATACCATCTTCAAAGTATTTGTTTTTAAGACGTTCTAATTCTGAAATATTTATGTTTGCAAGGAATGCCGCGACTGGTGATCCAGCTCCCAACTCAGAAATAAGCGCCTTACTATCGTTTCCAAAAAGGTTCCAAGATAGCACTTCATTACTGAAGTAGTTTTTGTTTTGAATTTTTATTTTTCCATTTTCAAAGCTCAAATGCAATGCAACTTTCGAATCAAAGGATGTGGTAGCCCCTTCTGGTTGGTTTAATATTTTTATGCCAAGATCTTGAATGTTGCCCGCGTTGAACGTTAATGAGATGTCTTTTGAGGCGCTTAGTATTTCTTTTACCAAATTGTCTTGATTATCATTGTCAATTGATTTAAATGAATTTTGAATTAGTTTGATTTTTTTTAATTCAGAAATCCTATCATGAAGCATGAACACTACATTATTCAAACCAATACCTATAGTAAAATCATCAAAGAATAATACTTCTAAATCACCCTTAGTGATACTTTTACTGATGGTTAAATCTTTTTTTATGGTTTTTATTAATAATTCTCGGTTCTTATGCCTAGCAAGAATAGAGATTCTTGGAAGCATTGTCAGCGCGGATCCTGCGTGAACGGTATAATAAAATGGTAATTCTGTGAATAAAGCATCTTTATAGTCATCAATCATCCCAAGAGGTAATAGGCCAGATTGACCAAGTTCAGAGTTGTAAATCCCCTTATTTAAGAGTTGTTTGATGTTTACGGAACCAAAAGCCAAAAGCTCCTTTGAGTTTGAACAAAATCTTGTTCCTTTTTGAATCCAGTCTGCATTTGAAATTATTTTATTTGAAATAACTTCATCTTCTGAGCAAGAGCAGAGGAGGCATAAAAGAGCGAAAATGGAGACGAATGTGCGCATAAGGTGTGCGATTAAAAAGTTCCTCAAAATTAATAAGAATATATCAAAGCTCTTGACTAAATTTGAATATGCATTTCATTGAACCACATTATAATTGGAGAGGCTATTATATAGCTTCTGAAGATTCGTCTTCTCCTTTTTATGAGCGTGTTTATAGTGAATTTGAGTATTCTAATCGCGTTTATAATTTTGTCATACATCCCCAATGGGATTTCTTCGGTTCTCCGACATTATTCGCGAAAATATTATTTGTTGATTACGATTTGGGACATGCAGTAATTGAGCTTATTGGCGAATGGAACGATGCTATAGAGAATGACATAATGCTTTTTAAAAGAGATGTAATCGAACCTATTATGTACCACGGTATTGATAAATTTATTTTAATTGGTGAAAATGTGCTTAATTTCCATGCTTCGGACGAATGTTATTATGAGGAATGGTTTGATGATGTTGAGGATGGATGGATTGCTATGGTTAACTTCCACGAGCACGTAGTAAAGGAGTTCAGCAATGCCAATTTAGACCATTATTTTGTTATGGGTGGTCAGCTAGAAGAACTAGAATGGAGAACGTTTCGCCCCTTACAATTCTGTCAAAAAGTCGAGTCTCTTGTATCCAAAAGGATAGGGACGTTCAATGAATAGTATTTATGACGAAAGGGCTTGCATCATTAATGTGCATACGATTGCTCCAAATGTCCCAACAGCATATCCTAATACAGCCAAAAGCACGCCCACAGGTGCTAATGACGGGCTAAAGGCGCTTGCCACAATAGGTGCCGAAGCCGCACCACCAACATTTGCTTGGCTACCCACTGCAACATAAAAGAAAGGTGCTTTGATAATTTTTGCAACTACAAATAAGAATAGGGCATGAACCATAATCCAAATTAAACCAATGGAAAGTAGAAATTTAAATACACCCCAGTTGGCTATAAGCTCCATGATATCCATTTTCATACCAATGGTTGCGACCAAAATATAAAGGAATAAACTACCAATTTTAGAAGCACCAACACCCTCGAAGTTTCTGTATTTTGTAAAAGAGAGTCCTACTCCAAATAAAGTAGAAAGCACCACAAGCCAAAAGAAGCCATTCCCAAATGAAACCATTAAACGTGCAGCAGTTTTATTTGCCATATTGTCAAGTATTTCTGTGATCCATGGACCAATATAATCAGCACCAAGATGTGCAAGACCAACGCAGAAAAAAGTGATGCCTAGCATGTAAATAAGGTCATTAAAGCTTGCGACTTTGGAAACGCTAAGTTGAAACTTTTCCATTTTTGTTTTTAAGCTTTCGATCGCAGAATCATCAGCCTTAAAAAAGCGATTCAATTTTTTGTTATAACCTGTGCCTAGCAGAAGGACTGACATAAAGAGATTGGCCACAAAAACATCTACAACAATCATAGCTGAAAACATTTGGTCACTTGCACCATATATTTCTTTCATAGCGGTTTGGTTTGCCCCTCCACCAATCCAAGAGCCAGCAACTGTTGATAAACCTTTCCATATTTCTCCATTGAGAACCTCAGGAGCAAACAAGGAGACCACGTAAAGCGCAAGTGGCCCACCTACTACAATGCCTATGGTTGCAGCAAAAAACATAATTATTGCTTTTGAACCTAATCTTTTAATTGCCGGTATATCAATGCTTAAGCACAATAGAATTAAACTAGCTGGAAGTAAGTATCTCGATGCTATAAAGTAAAGATTGGAAGCTTCAGAAGAAATGATTCCAAATGAATTCAATCCAGCAGGTATGAAGTAACATAACAATAGAGCTGGTACTACCTTGTAGAACTTTTTAAAACCCTTTCGTTCGCTTTTAGCAGTTCTAAAAACAAAATAGAGCACTATCATCAGCAGGCCAAAAACTGTAGCGTCATTTGAAAACCAAGGACGAGATGCTTTCACTTTAAATGATTTGCTGATTTCTTTTGAGCCATCTATTGAAATTAATGTGACAGTATGGTCTCCACGTTCAAGGTCTTTAAGTAAAACATCTCGATTCGATAGGAGATTTGTGATCTTTCCATCAAAGCTGATTTTGTAATCATAGAATGCCTCAAAGCTAATCTTAAGACTTGGGTCTTCGGAGGCATAAAAAGTGCCTTCTAATTCATTAAATGCTACTGTTTTTATAAGTGTATCTGCATTGAGGTTGGTTGCGAGTTCAACGGAGGTTTGACCTAGAGACATAAAACCAAGTCCAAAAATCATTATTGTGATAAGCTTCCCAATGTTCCTCATGTTTTTTTGCTTTTTAAATTAAGACATAAAAAAGGCTGCTCTAGGCAGCCTATAAATAATTGAAATGATTAGCGTATGCCGTGCATAAGCTTTTCTAGTCTTTTGTGAAGTAAAAGCAGTAAAATACTCGTTGCACCTGCCATCACTATAAATATGATAAAGAAGCTATATAATGTATTGATCGTAACTCCAAAGATTTGTTTTTGAGAGTTTTGAAAGACATAGCTCGCTACATGTTCTCCATTAATAACAACATCTCTTACCATTACATCTTTGTTCTTTGCATAGGCTGCTACTGTTTTTTCTGATCTTACACCTTTTGCAGTATTCGCAGCATTTGTAAATGACATACTTAAAGAATCTTGACCTTTAAAAAGAAGCATAGCATTTAGGTTCGTTGCATCCTTTTTTGTATACCTTTTTTTGTTGTCTGCCAATTTATTGTCTTCAAACTTGGTATTTATTTTACGGTATGATTTTGTTAAACAGCCCTCTAAAGGATTGTCTGACTTCGTCATTAAGTTTGCTGTATAAAGCTGAATATCTGCCTCTGAATACCCTGAGTTTTCAACATATAATATTTCTTTTACCTCTGGTTGTGGAATTATGCCTGAGAACAGACCTGCGGTAAAGTTACCAACTACAGATGATAGAAAGAAAACAGCCATCATCATTGATGCAAATCTTCTTGGTGATAATTTATTTACAACGGATAATCCAACTGGAGAAATCGCAAGCTCTCCACATGTATGTAGAAAATACATTCCAATTAAAAAGAACATTGAAATTTTTGACTCCATTCCCATATCTTTTACCGAGAAGGCAATCACGACATATCCAAGGGCGAGAAGTGCAAGTCCCCAAACCATCTTCATAGGTGATGAAGGTTCTTTTCCTCTTGAAGCTAAAGAAGACCATAGCACACTAAAAATAGGAGCAAACATTACAATAAATATCGGATTGATACTTTGGAAGAAGGATGCTGGTACTGTAAATCCAAATAAGCCTCTATCGGTATTTTGATCTGCAAAAATAGTTAAAGAAGCACCGGCCTGCTCAAATGCAGCCCAAAAGGCAATTACAAATGCTGTAATAATGAAAATAGCCCAAATTCTGTCCTTTTCCACTTTAGTTAAAACCTCTTTTGTTTCCTCTTCGCTTTTCCCTTCAGCGGCTCTTTTATCTTTATAGAAAGAAGGTTTCATACCTATAGGCTCACCTTCAGGGTCAACAATGTATTTATTTTGACCAAGCAGCATAATGATTGTACCAATCACCATACCGATTCCTGCACACAAGAATCCCCATTTAAAATCAGCCGCGCTACCAGTATCTCCAAGGCCACCACAAACCAAAGGAGCCACAAGTGCACCCGCGTTAATACCCATATAGAAAATAGTATAAGCTGAGTCTACTCTCGAGTCACCTTTAGGGTATAAGGTACCTACCATACTTGATATGTTCGGTTTAAAAAAGCCATTCCCTAGTATTAAGAATCCTAGAGATGCATACATAATTGGAATAGAAGAGCTTGGGTCTCCATATGCCGAAGCACTGAAAAACATTAAAAATTGAGCAATGGCCATTAAAATACCCCCAACAAGAATAGAGCGTCTATTACCCCAGTATCGATCGGCGATGAATCCCCCTAAAAGAGGGGTGGCATAAACAAGCGAGGTATAGATTCCATAAATGGAACCCGCCGCTTCTGTATCCATTAAAAGTGCCTTGGTTAAATAAAGAATAAAGATTGCTCTCATTCCATAATAGCTAAAACGTTCCCACATTTCAACTGTAAACAGAAGGTAAAGTCCTCCCGGGTGTCCTTTTTGAATAGTATTACTCATTGTTTTTTTCTTTAGTGTCCGAATTTACTAAAAATTGTGCTCAAACAATCAAATTGTATCATTTGTTCGATTTAAATGATTTTTCATTAAAAATCACGATATTCGTAAATGTCTTATTTCAATAACGATTCTTTTAAATAAGCGCGACCAAAACTAAACTTAAAGCAATGAAAAAAACATTTTTACTATTTCTAATGGGAACGATGGCTTCCATTTCCATATCTCAAACATTTTCAGATGATTTTGAATCCTATTCTGTAGGATCTTACTTGGGTTCTAGCTCACCTGACTGGACTACATGGAGCGGTGCTGAAGGCGGTGCAGAAGACGTTCAAATTACTGATAACAATGCGAGTAGTGGCTCTAAGGCTATTTATTTTAGCTCAACAGCTGCTAATGGAGGTCCTGCGGATGTTGTTCTTCCTTTTGATCAGGTATACAATTCAGGTAATTTTTCTTTTGAAGCCAATTTTTATGTTGAAGCTGGTAAAGGAGCATACTTTAATTTGCAAGGCACGCTCGTTGTTGCTCAGGTATGGGCACTAGACTGTTATATGCTTGAAGATGGAACGCTGAAACTTTCAAATCAAGGGACACCTTATATAAACGCAAATTACCCGAGTGCACAATGGTTCAACCTACGGGTTGAAATGGATCTAACCTCAAATGTTTGGGAGCTTTTTATTGATAACGTATCTCAAGGTTCATTCTCAAATCCAACTGGCCAGATTGGTATCCTTGATTTGTATCCAGTAAATCCAGCAGGTCAAGGAGGTAACGGTATTTCAGGTTTCTTTGTAGATGATATTAGTTACACCCATTTACCAGCTACATTGCCACCTTTAAACGGTGGGGTTTCTTTCATTTCTCAAATTAGTGGAATTGCAGGTCTAAGCTATGATGTAATCGCTACCGCTAGGAATTTAGGTGAATCTGAAATTAATTCTTTTGATCTAACGTACAATTATAATGGAATCGATATTACAGAAAATATAACGGGTCTAAATTTAGCTTCTTTGGAGACATACGAACATACCTTTGGAACAGCCCTAACACCTGTGTTAGGTAACAATGATTTAACCGTAACAATTTCAAATGTAAATGGATTTTCTACTGACGATGACTCTTCAGATGATTCGAAGGTCATTAGTATTGATCCAATTGTGCCTGCAGAAGGCAAAGTCGTTGTCGGTGAAGAAGCAACGGGTACGTGGTGTCAATGGTGTCCTAGGGGTGCTGTATACATGGATTTATTTGAGGAACAATATGGAGACTATTGGATTGGTATTGCTGTTCATAATGGTGATCCTATGACTGATGCAACATATGATACAGGAATTGGGTCTATGATAGGAGGTTATCCGAGTGCAGTTGTTGATAGAGGGGCAGATGTCGACCCTTCAGCAATGAATGCTGACTTTTTAGATCGCCTTTTAACGGAACCTTCAGGTGTTATTACGAATGGTGCGATTTGGGATCCGGTAACAAGAGAGTTACAGGTTTCTGTCAAATCAACATTTTCTCAGTCCGTTAACAATGATTATAGATTGGCCTGTGTACTTTCAGAGGATGGTGTTACTGGAACTGATGCTGGATATAATCAGTCTAATGCTTATGCAGGAGGTGGAAATGGAGTAATGGGCGGTTATGAGTCCCTTCCGAGTTCTGTTCCTGCGGCTCAAATGGTATATGATCATGTGGCTCGTGCCATTGCTCCAAGTTTTGATGGTTCTTCTGTATTTTTTCCTGCAAATGTAAATGCTGGTGAAAGTGTTGTGAGCAATTATTTTTTCACTCTTCCAGCGGATTGGGATGCTGATAACATGCACATTATTGGATTGTTAATTTCTCCTGATGGGCGAATTGATAATGCAGGGTCAACAAGTATATCTGAGGCAGTTTCAAATGGATATGAACTTGGTCCAAATCTCGGTGAAACAAACCCTTTAGATTTTCAGATTGACGATGTACTTAAATTATATCCAAACCCTACGAGTGCTAAACTGAATGTCACTTTAGATATGGGAAATTCAAATATGAATGAACTTAAAGTCTACAATTATAAGGGGCAAGTGATTGAGAACTTCAATTAAAGGCGCAATTTGGCAGTTGGACATATACTTTAGACGTTTCAAAATTCGCGCCTGGCGTTTATGCAGTATCATATGCAAATGATAAAGGCATTGCAATGAAACGTTTTGTCATTGAATAAAAAAAATCAAGCTTAAATTAAAAGCCACTTCGGTGGCTTTTTTTATGCTTTTACTTTTATTTTTTCTTTGACTTGGTCGGCAGTTTTTCTAACCTCTTCGAGTGTTTTTCCTGTTATAGTAACGTGGCCCATCTTTCGAAATGGTTTGGTTTCACTTTTTCCATAAATGTGTGGATGTACTCCTGGTAGCTCTAGTATTTCATCTAGACCTTCATATATAACAGGTCCTGTATACCCCTTTTCACCTAGGAGGTTAATCATTGCGCCAGGAAATAATAATGATGTATCGCCTAATGGCAGGTTGAGTATTGACCTCAAATGTTGCGCATATTGTGAGGTACTGCAGCATTCAATGGTATGATGCCCACTATTGTGTGGTCGAGGAGCAATTTCATTTACCAAAAGATCTCCATTTTTATTTAGGAAAAATTCCACGGCGAGAAGACCAACCATATCAAGTTTTTTTATAACATCTTCTGCGATTTTATTAGCTTCTTTTGCTGTCTTCGCTGATATGATTGCCGGTGAAAATAGATATTCAACAAGATTGGCCTCAGGGTTAAATTCACACTCAACTGATGGGAAACACTGAATTGCACCGTTTTCATTTCTTGCAACAATTACAGAAAGTTCCTTTTCAAAGTCTATGAGTGATTCACATAAGTTTGGTGCATTAAATGATTCTGAGGCACTTTTTAATACTTGAACACCTTTTCCATCATAACCTCCAGTTCTCATTTTTTGAATCAATGGATAGCTCAGGTTTTCATTTGCTAAAGCATCGGAATCTTTAAAAAGTCTAAAAGGGGCCGTTGGAATTGCATGATCCAAATAAAATTGTTTCTGAATGCCCTTGTCTTTTATAATTTTTAAAACTCTTGGTTGCGGATAAATCTTAATACCCGTTTCTTCCAGGGCCTCTAAAGCTTCGATGTTAACATTTTCTATTTCAACCGTTATCAAATCCTTATCCTTACCAAATTCCATTACAGCGTCGAAGTTTGTGATTGACCCGCATGTAAATGAGTGGGCAATATCGGCGCATGGGGCATTTGGATCAGAATCCATCATGTGCAACCTTATATCGAGATCAATGGCTTCTTGAATTAACATTCTTCCAAGTTGTCCACCACCTAATACACCTATTTTGAAATCTTTGGAGTTCCATCGTACATTCATGGTACAAAGATACTGCTCTCTTCAAATTATTTTCAACTTCCTCGTTAAAATTGTATCTTTGCTCCTTCAATGAACCGAGATATAAGTCTTCTAGACAAAACATTTACGCCTTATTTATCCTCTGAATCAATAAAAAATAGAATTGATGGTTTGGCTGCGCAACTTAATGCTGATTATAAAGGGGAAAGCGTTGTCTTTATTGGTGTCTTAAATGGTGCGTTTATGTTTGCTTCTGACTTAATGAAAGGTTTAGATTTAGACCTAGAGGTTTCTTTTATAAAAGTTTCATCATACAGCGGAACACAATCTTCAGGAAAAGTTAAGGAGCTAATAGGTCTCAACAATTCAATAAATCAAAAGCATGTTATTGTATTAGAAGATATTGTTGATACAGGAAGGACGGCAGATAAGCTTTTTGACCTTTTAAAGGAAAAAGCACCCAGAAGTGTTGAAATGTGTACACTTCTATTCAAACCAGATGCTTTTGAAGGTAAAATGATACCAAAATATGTGGGATTCAAAATTCCTAATAAATTTGTTGTCGGATTCGGTCTGGACTATGATGAGGCCGGTAGAAACTTAAATGAGATATATCAATTAAAAGAATAAATAATATGTTGAATATTGTATTGTTTGGCCCTCCCGGTGCAGGTAAAGGCACACAGTCAGAAAGATTGATTGACAAATATGGACTTGTTCATCTTTCGACTGGTGATATTTTTAGATCAAATATCAAAGGCCAAACTGATTTAGGCAAATTAGCCAAAGAATACTTGGATCAAGGTAAACTTGTTCCAGATAGCGTTACAATTGATTTACTTCGAGCTGAAGTAATGAAGCATCATGCAGCAAAAGGTTTTATTTTCGATGGTTTTCCAAGAACGAATGCCCAGGCAGAGGCACTCGATGTGTTTTTAGAATCTTTGAATACCGGCATAACTGTTATGCTTTCACTTGATGTTGAGGAGGATGAACTGAAAAGCCGACTTATTAAGCGCGCTGAGGTAAGCGGAAGGGCTGATGATGCCGATCCAAAAATAATCGATAACCGAATAGCGGTATATCATAAAGAAACAGCCCCCGTAAAGTCATTCTATGACAAGCAAGAGAAATTAATTTCCATTCAAGGTATGGGAAGTGTTGACGAAATTACAGAAAGACTGTTTGTTTCGATTGACGCGCTATAATCAAGAGCAATGGCCTCAGACAATTTTGTTGATTACGTAAAAATCCATGTTAAATCAGGTAATGGAGGAGGAGGTTCTACCCACTTTCGCAGAGAGAAGTATATTCCAAAAGGCGGGCCAGATGGCGGAGATGGTGGTCGAGGTGGTCATGTATATTTAAGAGGGAATAAACAGCTATGGACCTTGCTTCATTTAAAATTTAAGAAGCATGTTAAAGCAGAACATGGCGCCCATGGCTCTAGCAATCTTAAAACGGGTGCCCAAGGAAAAGATGTCTACATTGACGTTCCACTTGGCACAATTGTGAGAGATGAAGAATCTGATGAGATCTTATTTGAAATAACAGAAGAAGGCGAAGAAAAAATTTTACAAAAAGGAGGTCGAGGTGGCTTAGGTAATAATAATTTTAAATCATCAACACACCAAGCACCAAGACATGCACAGCCTGGCGAGGCCGGTCTCGAGGGTTGGAAGGTTTTAGAGCTTAAGATATTGGCGGATGTTGGTCTTGTCGGATTTCCTAATGCTGGAAAAAGCACATTATTATCTGTGGTTTCTGCTGCAAAACCAGAAATAGGGGATTATCCTTTTACAACGATTCGACCAAATCTTGGTATCGTTTCATATAGAGACCATCGTTCCTTTGTAATGGCTGATATTCCTGGAATCATTGAAGGTGCCTCAAAGGGAAAAGGTTTAGGTTACAGATTTCTTAGGCATATTGAGCGTAATTCTTTACTATTATTTATGATTCCGGCAGATGCTGATGACATAGCAAAAGAATTCCTTATCTTAAAAGATGAGTTACAAGCCTACAATCCAGAGCTACTTCATAAAGATTTTATTTTGTCAATTACCAAATCGGATATGTTGGATGAGGAATTGAAAGAAGAGATTAGACAGGAGTTGGCCATAAATTTAAAAGGAATTCCTTTTCTTTTTATATCGGCTGTGGCGCAAACTGGACTTCTTGAATTGAAAGATGAGATCTGGAAATTATTGCAAGATGAGTGAGGCGCTAGAGGCACTTGACCGTAGCATTATTGTTTTTATAAACGGACAGCATTCGTTATTGCTAGACCAAATAATGTGGTTTCTTTCAGGTCCATGGCTCGTTTTTATTTTACTTCCGTTTGTCTTTTATTTCATTTTTCAGAGTTATACCAAGGTACAAATTGCTTGGATTCTACTAAGTATATTGCTCACTATTGCTTTGACGGATCAGCTTTCTGTACATGCATTTAAAGAGGTCTTTCAGCGTTATAGGCCGTCTCATAATCTTTTAATTATGGATCAGTTGCATTTTCATCAATATATTGATGGTACTTTTTACCAAGGTGGTAAATATGGATTTGTATCCTCTCATGCTGCAAATTACTTTGGTGTACTTACGCTGATGTGGCAGCTCTTATATACTAAGTGGGTGAAATATCTTTTAGTTATGTTAGTGCTTCTTGTACTATATAGTCGCATGTATCTTGGTGTGCATTACTTGAGTGATGTAAGTTGTGGTGCTCTTTTAGGATATGTTTTGGCAAAAGTTGTTATACAATTCTTACTTTTAAAGAAAGTTAAACATACATGAATTACTTGCTGGTATTTCTTGGTGGTGGTATTGGTAGTATGATAAGGTTTGGAGTAGGTAAGGCATTTTCTAAATGGTCATCTGCATTCCCAATTGCCACATTAGTATCAAACTTAGCTGCGTGTTTAATTTTTACTTTGATACTCTATTTTTGGACTAAAGAGGTCCGGAGTGATTGGGTTTTCCCATTTGCTATTATAGGTCTTTGCGGTGGGTTTAGTACTTTTAGTACTTTTTCATTTGAAAACTTTTACCTTTACGAACAGTCTTATTATGGCTTGTTATTTTTGAATATTATCATTTCAATATTACCTGGAATGTTTTGTTTCTACTGGGTTTCAGATAAACTGTAACCAAAACCAAATCTTGTATTAAGGTTGATATAAATAGATTTAAATTATGGATTTCGTTAAAAAATTAATACCAACAATTCTAATAGCTTTTGCTGTAATCGTTACAGGGTATATACTGGGAACATCGTATTTGTCTCGTGGAAAGTCTGACCCTTCCGTTACAGTAAAGGGTTTAGGTCAGCAATCTTTTGATTCAGATTTAATAGTTTGGCGTGCAAGTTTTTCAAGTAATGCAATGGATCTAAAGCAGGCATATTCTGATCTAAATAGTGATATTGTCGAGGTTAAAAAATACCTATCGAGTCAGGGTATTAAGGAAAATGAAATCGTTTTTGATGCTGCAGATATTAACAAACTCTACGATAGAGTTTATGATGAAAATGGGAATTTTAAGACGAGAGTTTTTCGTGGTTATGAACTAGAACAGACATTTGAAGTCCAATCTAAATCAGTTGATGCCGTTGAAAAAACATCTCGAGAAGTATCGAAACTCATTGATACGGGTATTGAACTCAATTCATTTGCTCCCCAATATTATTACACAAAACTTGCCGCATTGAAGATCAAAATGATTGAAGCAGCCACGAAGGATGCAAAAAACCGGGCTGAAACCATAGCTACAAATGGCGGTGGTGTCTTGGGAAAGCTAACCTATGCAAGTATGGGGGTGTTTCAAATCACAGCTGAAAATTCGAGTGATGAATATTCTTGGGGAGGAAGCTTCAACACCTCTTCAAAAAGAAAAACTGCGAGTATCACAATGCGGTTAAATTATGAGATTGATTAACCAAGCCACATAAGTACGTTATCTCGCCAGATCTCATCTGCTTCACGTTGTGTTAAAATGTCAACTTCAACGGC
>Ga0206677_10002871_pt1 | contig 14822 bp, 14 predicted proteins | sample M130m12015metaG_FD_155475 | JGI IMG/M metagenome (GOLD analysis project Ga0206677, IMG submission 155475) | Ammonia-oxidizing marine archaeal communities from Monterey Bay, California, United States - M1 30m 12015 | ecosystem: Environmental > Aquatic > Marine > Intertidal zone | place: USA... | reverse complement strand
GGCTTATTTGAATGGATTGACTTTAGATTTTACTAATCAAGGCAATCCTTATAAGTTTGGATTGATTGGCTCTAGTGATACCCATACAGGTGCTGGTGCTTATGATGAAAATAATTACTGGTCGAAAATAGGCCTTCTAGATGGTGATGGTGAGAACAGAGGAAGTATTCCCTTGAAAGAAGAAAATATTGAAAGACTAACTCAATATATGGAGGCATTTAATCAACCAATTAGTACTGTTGATATAAATGGTAGAACTTATGCTAACACCGGCTTCACTCAATGGGGAGCATCTGGTCTGGCTGTTGCTTGGGCTGAAGAGAATACAAGGGACTCTATTTTTAAAGCATTTAAAAGAAAAGAAACTTTTGCAACTTCAGGTACCAGGATAGCTGTTCGGTTCTTTGCTGGTTATGATTTATCTTCAATTGATTTAAATTCAGATTCATTGGTAAGTCAGGCTTATGATAAGGGTGTCACTATGGGTGCTGATCTGATGCACAATGAAGAGGTTTCTCCAGATTTCTTGGTTTGGGCTCAAAAAGATAAAAATGGCGCACCACTTCAAAGAGTCCAAATTATCAAAGGCTGGGTTGATCCTAATAGCGGTATGCCCCATGAAAAAGTTTATGATGTTGCTTGCTCTGATGGGATGAGCGTTGACCCAATTACAAATAGATGTCCTGATAATGGTGCTAGAGTAAATATTTCTGATTGCTCAATTTCTCAGGATAGAGGCTCTTCAGAGCTTAAAACTATTTGGAAAGACCCAGAATTTAATACTAAATCCAAATCTTTTTATTATGTAAGAGTTCTTGAGAACCCATCATGTAGATGGACAACATGGGATGCTATTAAAGCAGGACAAAAGCCCAGAGAAGACCAACATGAAACTATCCAAGAAAGAGCATGGACTTCACCGATATGGTACATACCAGCTAAAAGTGAAGTAGATGTTATACCTCTAGGTGGTAGTGTGAGTGTAGTTGGAAGTGACTAAAATTTAAAAATAAATTTTTAATTAAAAACATTGAAATCTAAAATACTAATATTTTTTTTAATAGGTCTTATCCTGTATCTTATTGATATAGGGTTTAATAATGATGATAATAAAAGTATTTATATATCAGATCAAGAAATTAAAAGTTTAATATCTGCATGGAAATCTCAAGTTGGAAGAATTCCAAATGATGATGAGGTCTCAAGAATTATTAATAACCTTATAGAAGAAGAAATACTTTATAGAGAAGCGCTTTTACTTGGATTGGATGAAGATGACAGAATTATTAAGAGAAGACTGGCACAAAAAATATCTTTTTTAAAACAAGAGTCTTTACCAAACAAACCTTCTAGAAAAGAGCTTAATTCTTTCTTTAAAATAAATATTGATAAATATTATGTCGAGCCGGTATATAGCTTTACTCACTTGTTTTTTTCATCAGACAATAACTCTCAATCAAGATCACAAATTGCTTTTAATCAACTACCCAATGATATTTTAAGTATAAAGTCAGACCCTTTTTTTCTTGGAAAAAACTTTGCTGATATAAATCTTAAAGAAATTGAGAATGAATTTGGTAATAATTTTAATACCCATTTTAAGGAATCAAATTTAAATAAGTGGAGTGGCCCATATCAATCATCTTTTGGCCACCACATTATTTTTATTAATGATTATAGGGCTGGGTTCTATCCATCTCTTGATGTAGTTATTGATAAGGTTGAGCTTGACTTGTTAGCTGAAAAAAAAGAAAGAGCAATTAAAAGCTTCATAGATGAAATTAAATCAGAATATACGGTCATTATTAATCCAAATCTTAGAATTGAATGAAGAAAATTTTATATTTGTGTTTATTCATTTTTATATCTGAGGTTCAATCTCATGAATTTAATCCGGCCCATCTTGTTATAAATGAGGTTAATAGTGATACCTTTAATTATGATGCTACTTGGATGTATCCATTTAAAAATATAGGGGCAAGGGCAGAAGTTATATTTCCAGAAAATTGTGTTTCAAATTCAGAAAAACCATATATTCAAGGTAAATACCTTATTGAAAAAATTGATCTAAGTTGTGAACAGTCATTAAGAGGAAATGATCTAAGTATTATAAATTTAAGTGTACTTACAGATGCATTAGTAACAATAAACTTTAAAAATGATACTTTTGAGAGTTTAGTAAATCTGCAAAAATCTTCTATAAATATCCCTGTTGATAAGCAATACTACCCGACCTCTTATCTTAATTTAGGAGTTAACCACTTATTTGACGGTCTGGATCACATACTATTTATATTTGGATTGCTTTTTTGTATTTCAGGCTTTGTAAACATAATTAAAACTATTACTGCTTTTACTATTGCTCATAGCATAACGCTAGGATTATCAGTCTTTAACATTGTTGCACTACCACAAGGGACTGTTGAGGCTTTGATTGCTCTAACCATTGTGTATCTGGCACTAGAAATTGATAAATATGATTTAAAAATTAAGACTCCCTGGATAATGGCATTTGGATTTGGACTTTTGCATGGCCTTGGGTTTGCAAGTGCCTTAATGGATATTGGTATTGCAAATAATAATATTTTTTTATCGCTATTATTTTTTAATATTGGTATTGAATTGGCACAAATTGCTCTCATACCTATACCTTTAATTATTATTTATGCATCAAAAAAAATAAATCATTTTAAATCAGTAAAAATGTTAGCAAGCTATGGAATAGGCGGCATGGGTTTTTATTGGTTTATAGATCGAGTAATTGGTATCATTCTCTAAATTTAGTTCACACCAAGCAATGTTAAGTTTTTCAAATAAAAATATCGTCCTTTGCGTAACAGGAGGAATTGCTGCATACAAATCTGCTGAAATAATTCGTCTTTTTAAAAAAGAAGGTGCAGATGTAAGAGTTGTAATGACAGAATCTGCAAAAGAGTTCATTACGCCATTAACATTGCAGGCCGTATCAGGGAATCAAATCCATGATTCTTTATTAGATGTTGAGGCTGAATCTGCAATGGGGCATATAGAACTTGCTAAATGGGCTGATATTATTTTGATTGCTCCTTGCACTGCTGAAAGTCTTTCAAAAATAACACATGGGCGTGCAGATGATCTAATGGGCGCATTAGTTTTAGCCACCAATGCTGATGTGTATATAGCACCTGCAATGAATATGAATATGTGGCTTGATAAAAGCACACAAGATAATTATCAAACCTTAAGTGAAAGAGGTCTATCATTTATTGGTCCAGCGGATGGTGAGCAGGCTTGTGGTGATATAGGTCCAGGTAGAATGGTTGAACCCAACGAAATCATAGACTTAATATCATCCTCTTATAAAAAAGGTATTTTGCATGGGTTAACTATAACAATCACGGCAGGACCAACTAGAGAGCAAATAGATCCAGTGAGGTTTATCTCAAACAACAGCTCGGGGAAAATGGGCTACGCAATTGCTGAAGCTGCTATTGAACTAGGTGCAAATGTGAATCTTGTCAGCGGGCCAGTCTCTATAATCGCAGACAAATTAATTAATATATCTCATGTTAATTCTGCAGATGAGATGTTACAGAGTGTTATTAATCTTATGGATGAGTCTGATATATTTATTGGGTGTGCTGCGGTTTCTGATTATAGCCCAATTGATTATTCAAAAACTAAAATTAAAAAAGAGCTATCAGAGCAGTTAGATATCCAACTAAAGAAAAACAAAGATATTCTAAGTATAGTTGCTGAGAAATTTAAAACTTCGTATATAGTTGGATTCGCTGCAGAAACATCAAATGTTGAAGAAAATGCTAAAGATAAACTTACTTCAAAAAAACTAGATATGATTATCTCAAATGATGTATCCAATAAATCTATTGGTTTTGACGTGGATGAAAATGAGGTTAATGTAATTACTGACTCCCAAACTATATTCTTAAAAAAAGATAAAAAAATTAGAATAGCCCGTGAAATACTAAAAATAATCCACTCCAATATAAATTAATATGTCATCTCATTCAGATAAAAAACAAGTAACACTTTCAACACTTAAAAAAATGAAGAAAGATGGTGAGAAATTTACTTGCCTAACCTCATATGAATCAACAATGACTTCTAAAATTTGTGAAGCTGGTGTTGATGTTGTTTTGGTAGGAGATAGCCTAGGAATGGTCATTCAAGGCCACGATAGCACTTTACCAGTTACTATGGATCAGCTAGTTTACCATCTTGAATGTGTCGTTAATGGAAATCAGGGTGCTCATATTATGGCTGATATGCCATTTATGAGTTATGCAACAGATGATATGGGTTTTGAAAATGCTACAAGATTAATGCAGGCTGGTGCAAATTCTATAAAAATTGAGGGAGGAGAGTGGATATCAAAAATGGCTTCTATGCTTGCTGATAGAGGTATACCTGTGTGTGCACACATGGGGCTAACTCCCCAAGCAATTAATAGAATTGGAGGTAATTTTGTTCAAGGAAGAGACCCTAGTAAGCATGATTTGATTATAGATGAGGCAAAGTCATTAGAAGATGCTGGTGCTGCAATGTTACTTCTTGAGTGTGTTCCTGATTCACTAACTAAGCAAATTATGAATCAATTAAGTATTCCTGTTATTGGGATAGGTGCTGGATCTTCTACGGATGGTCAAGTAATGGTAGTGCATGATCTATTGGGAATATCTTGCTTAGAAAAACCGCCAAAATTTGTAAAGAACTTTATGGATGAATCTGCTTCAATTCAAGAAGCATTAAGTAACTATGTTGCGGCAGTAAAAGCAAAAACTTACCCTGCAGAAGAGCATACATTTTATTAAAAATTGAAAATAATAACCTCATATCAAGACTTTGAAAGTTATAGAGATATTTTAGGCAGTATTTCATTTGTACCTACAATGGGAAACTTGCATGCTGGGCACATAGCATTAGTTGAGGCTGCTAAGAAGGAAAATAACTGTGTTGTCGCATCCATTTTTATTAATCCACTTCAATTCAATGATAAAGAAGATTTTAATAATTATCCTAAAACCTATGACGAAGATATTATTAAGTTAAAGGAAAGTGGATGCGATATATTGTTCATTCCTGATGAATCTATCCTTAAGGACATTAAACAAATTAAAGCACCTCAGGTTGCAAACTTCCTGTGTGGCAAAAATAGACCTGGACACTTTGATGGAGTTTTAACTATTGTAAATAGACTTTTTGATATCGTTAAACCTTCAAAAGCCTATTTTGGTAAAAAAGACTACCAGCAATTCCTATTGGTATCTGATTTCATTGATAAAAATAATTTACCAATCGAAATTATAGGAATTGATACAGTTCGTGAAAACAATGGACTGGCTTTATCTTCAAGAAATAATCATTTAAATGATTTTGAAAAAAATGTTGCTAGCAATCTTTTTATTGTACTTAATGAGATAGCTAATAATTTAGATGAAATAGATGGTGCGTATTTAGATTCAAGAATCGAGAACTTAAAAAAACTTGGCTTCGATGTAGATTATTTAACAATATGTGACCCAATCTCACTCAGTCCAATTGAAGGTGTTAGAAAGAAACCTTTATTAATAGCTGTAGCAGCATCACTTAATGGGATCAGGCTAATAGATAATTTGGTAGTGAAATAAGTTAAAACTTTAAAAAAACTACTTAATTACTTATACTTCGCACCCATATGTATAAAACATTATTAAAATCAAAGCTACATAGGATTAATGTTACTCAAGTTGAGCTAGACTATGAGGGCTCTTGTGCTGTTGATCAAAATTTTTTAGATTCTGCTGGCATGCAAGAATATGAAAGAGTTGATGTCTACAATGTTACAAATGGAGAGAGGTTCTCAACATACTTGATCTTAGCTGAATCAGGTTCAAAAACACTATCTGTGAATGGAGCTGCAGCCCATAAAGTATCTTTAAATGATATTGTTATTATATGCACTTATGGAGAATTTGATGAGGTAGAGTCTGCTTCTCACAAACCAACTTTAGTATATTTTGATAAAGACAATAATATTACTGATATTAAAAATTCTATACCTGAACAAAAGCTTCATTCTGTTTAAAATTACTCACATACTTCCGCTAGTATTTCTATCTTTTAGTCTTACTGCTAATACAAGCTTGATAGTGCTTGGGTCTGGAACTCCAAACCCTGATCCTGATAGATATGGATCTGCTTATGCTGTTGTGGTTAATGATAAGGCTTACATTGTTGATTTTGGTCCTGGAGTAATTAGAAGAATTTCTGCAATGTCTCCATCATGGGGCGGTAATTTTACCCAACTAGAACTTCAAAATATTCATCATGCTTTTTTAACACATATACACTCAGATCATTCAGGAGGCCTTGCTGATTTAATACTAACTCCCTGGGTTATGGGAAGAAGCTCTGAATTAAATTTATTTGGTCCAAAAGGCTTAAAGAGTATGGCTAAAGATATCACTGAAGCCTATCAGCTTGATATTGAATACAGGCTTAACGGCACTCAACCTGCAAATGATAAAGGTTATAAGACAATAGTTAGTGAGATTAATGAGGGAGTTGTTTATAAAGATTCTAATGTGGAGGTAATTGCCTTCAGAAACAGCCATGGTGATCTTTTTGAGTCTTATGGCTACTTATTTATAACTAATGACAAAAGAATATTATTTTCAGGTGATACAGCTATTAGTCCTGCCTTAAAAAAATATGCTAAAAATCTAGATATTCTTGTTCATGAAGTTTATTCCAGTGAGGGTTTTAAAACAAAAACAGATGATTGGAAGATATATCACAGAGCTCACCATACATCCTCGATTGATCTAGGGATTTTGGCTAAAGAATTAAAACCAAAAAAATTAGTACCATCTCATATTCTTTTTTGGGGTGCATCTGAAAACTCTGTTATTAATGATATCAAGATGAATTTTGATGGAGAAGTCATACTGGCATCTGATTTACTTGTTCTAGAATAAGTAAAAAACATTGACCCGAACCTTGCTTATCTATAACCTTCTGCCAATAACAACAAAGGACTAAATGAAATTTAATGATCTGAATTTATCAGACCCTATATTAAGATCATTACAAGATCAAAATTATAAAGAACCAACCCCAATTCAAGCTGAGGTTATTCCAGCTATTCTTAATAAAAGTGATGTTATGGCTGCTGCGCAAACAGGCACAGGAAAAACGGCTGCTTTTGTGTTGCCGATTTTAAGCATTCTATCAAATCCAAAAAATAATTATAAAGGTCATCAGCTAAGAGCTTTAATTGTAACTCCAACTCGCGAATTGGCTGCACAAGTAAGGGAAAGTGTTAACACTTACAGCAAGTATCTAAGTATTAGATCTACAGCTGTTTATGGCGGAGCAAGGATTCACAACCAAAAATTAAAGTTAAGAAAAGGTGTTGATGTTTTGGTAGCAACACCAGGAAGATTGCTTGATTTATATAATCAGAAATCAGTAAATTTCAAAAATATTGAAATACTTGTTCTCGATGAAGCAGATCAAATGCTGGATATGGGATTTATACATGACATAAAGAAAATTGCTAACCTACTTCCAGAAAGAAGACAGAATCTAATGTTTACAGCAACTTTCTCTAATTCTTTCAGAGCATTGGCAAAAGAAATGGCGGATAAAGCAATAGAAGTTTCAGTTACATCAGATGGAGAAACAGGAGAAAATATTGAACATTATGTTCATCCTGTTGATAAATCGCGTAAGGCTGAATTATTGATCGAATTGATTGAAACCAATAAATGGGACCAGGCTTTAGTTTTTACACGAACAAAGCACGGAGCTGACAGATTGCAAAAACAGCTTGAGAAGGTATCTATAAAATCTAAAGCCATTCACGGCAATAAAACACAGAATAATAGAATGAAGGCCTTGGATGCATTCAAGAATAATAGAATTAAAATATTAGTAGCTACTGATGTTGCAGCACGTGGGATTGATATAAAAAAAATGTCTCAAGTTATAAATTTTGATGTGCCTACAGTTGCAAAAGACTATATACATAGGATTGGAAGAACCGGAAGGGGTGGCGATAAAGGTACCGCTATATCTCTTGTAAGTGCTGATGAGTTCAGATTACTAAGAGATATTGAAAAACTTCTCAATCAGAAACTTGAAAGAATAGAAATCGATGGATTTGAACCTGAGCATGTAGTTCCTACAAAAGAAAAAGCGCCAAGAAGAAAATTTAATAATAAAGCTGGGTTTAGAAAAAGGAAAAGAACTAGAAAGGGTTAAGATTGTATTTTATGAATTGTAATACACAATCTTATGACGTAATTATTCTTGGTGGAGGCGCTGGTGGTCTTTTTTGTGCAATCACAGCTGCAAAAAGAGGAAAGACTGTTCTTGTCCTTGAAAAATCCAATAAATTAGGAAAAAAAATCTTAATGTCTGGAGGTGGAAGGTGCAACTTTACCAATCATTTTGTAAATCCTCATAATTTTCTTTCACAAAATAATCATTTTTGTAAATCTGCTCTTTCTCAATATACTGCCCAGGATTTTATATCCATGGTTGAGGATCATAATATTGAATTTGAAGAAAAAAAACACGGACAGCTGTTTTGTGTTAATTCTGCAAAAGATATTGTTGAAATGTTAGTTAATGAATGTGAGAAATATAAAGTCACAATTATTACCAACGCATCAACTTCAACTGTTAAATACATCGATAGTAGATATCATTTAAGCTCTACTATTGAAACAAAAAAAAATACAACCAATCTTTTAGCTGAATCAAATAAATTAGTAATTGCAACTGGAGCCTTATCAGTTCCAACCCTGGGTGGGAGTGGTTTTGGATATGATATTGCTAAGCAATTCCAGTTAAAAGTAACAAACCTTCAAGCAGGACTAGTCCCATTTATATTTACAGACAGTATCAAAAATATTTGCGAAAATCTTTCAGGTGTCTCGCATAATGTTGAGGTTAGCTGTAATGGAACTACCTTTAGTGAAGATATTCTTTTTACTCATAGAGGGCTGAGTGGACCAGTAATACTTCAAATCTCGAATTATTGGTATCTAGGAGATTCTATAAGCATTAACTTAATACCTGAATTATCTATTTCAGATCACATAAAAGAAATAAAAAAAACTAAGCCAAAACTTTTAATAAAATCTATTTTGGTAAATTTGATGCCAAAGGCTCTTGTTGTTGAATTAGAAAATTTGTTATGGTCGAATCTGGCAAACAAACCTATTGGTGAGTGGTCTAATTCTCAAATAGAAATACTTAGTAATAATCTCCATAACTGGGTATTGAAACCATCTTCAACTGAAGGATATAGGACAGCAGAGGTAACAATGGGTGGTGTTGATACAGATTTTATTAGCTCAAAATCTATGGAAGTTAAAAACCAAGAGGGTTTGTATTTTATTGGCGAGGTGCTAGATGTAACTGGGCACTTGGGAGGCTTTAACTTTCAATGGGCTTGGGCTTCTGCGTATGTCGCTGGAAATGATTTATAGGTATGGGTTTGGTAAGATAATAAAATATGGATTATTCAGTTTATATTATTGGAAATTTAATTTTTATAGCTCTTCTATACTGGGTTGTAAAAGACAATATTAAATAGTTCTTATCTTCTGATACACTAGCGTTTTTTTAAAATTCAAGATGCTCTCATTTAATAATTTAGAACTAGTACTAGGTGGTAAAACATTATTTGATGATGTTTCATTAACCATCCATCATCAACAAAAAGTTGGTTTAGTTGGTGCTAATGGTACTGGTAAAACTAGCCTATTTAAAATTATTAAAAAGGAAATTGAAGTTGATCAGAGTTCAATAAGTTTTCCTACAGATTTAAGAATTTCATACCTTGCACAAGAAGTGAAGGGTACAGATGAAATAGCACTTGATTATGTTCTCTCAGGTGATTCAAATCTCATTGATATTCAGAAAAAAATAGAAAATGCTGAAACTGAAGAGAATTTCGATATTTTAGGAGAGCTCTACGAAATTTATAGTTCCTTGGATGGTTATTCAGCCAAATCAAAAGCAGAGCAATTAATGGTTGGCCTTGGTTTTAAATCAGATGATTTTAATAAACCACTTAAAGATTTTTCAGGAGGATGGAGAGTTAGATTAAATCTTGCAAAAACATTAATGCAGCCATCAGATTTAATGCTCCTAGATGAACCAACAAACCATTTAGACTTAGATGCAATTCTTTGGCTTTCTAATTGGATAAAATCATTTAAAGGTGCACTGATTCTTATCTCTCATGACAGAGATTTTCTTGATGATTGTGTTTCATATATTGCGCATTTATATCATCAATCTATCGAGTTATATTCAGGGAATTATTCTCAATTTGAAATCCTTAGAGCTGCAAAGATGGCTGAAATACAAAGTAATTATATTAAACAACAAAAAGAAGTAGCACATATGCAGAGCTTTATTAATAGATTTAAAGCTAAAGCAACAAAAGCAAGACAGGCGCAGAGCAGAGTTAAGGCACTTGAGAAAATGGAATTAATTGCTCCAGCTCACATAGACTCTCCTTTTAATTTTACAATTTCTGAAACAGATAAAATATCTAATCCGTTGGTTAATCTTAATAGAGCTAGTCTGGGTTACTCAGAACCTATTCTTTCTAATGTTGGATTTACTATCTGTCCTGGAGATAGAATTGGTTTACTAGGCCCCAATGGCGCTGGTAAATCTACTCTTATAAAAAGTATTGTGGGTACATTACCTATATTAGATGGAGAAAGAGAAACAGGAACAAACTATAAAGTTGGATATTTTTCTCAACACCAAGTGGATGATCTAGATTTATCAATATCTGCATTTATTCATATACAAAGACTCGATGAAACAAAAACAGAAAAGCAGATTAGAACCTATCTTGGTGGCTTTGCATTTAAAGGAGATAAGGTTAAAGATCCTATAAGACTATTTTCAGGTGGTGAAAAAGCTAGGCTTGCCTTTGCAATTATTTCATATCAGAAACCTAATATTCTTCTAATGGACGAGCCAACCAACCACTTAGATATGGAGATGAGGCATGCTCTCACTGTTGCAATTCAAACATTTAAGGGCGCCATTCTTTTAATTTCACATGACAGACATTTACTCAATAGTTCTGTTGATACCTTCTATCTTGTAGACAAAGGCTCTTTAGAAATTTTTGATGGTGATTTAGATGACTATAAAAATTATATTCTTGATATCAAGTCATCAGATAGCAAAGAATCAAAAAAAAAGAAATCACCAAAAGAATCACCAAAAGAAGATAACTCTCAAAAAATTAAAACACTTAACAGCGGTATATCAAAGCTTGATAAAAGACTGTATAGATTAAATACGAAGCTTGTTGAGGCCAATAATAAATTAGCTGATCCAGAATTGTATTCTGATGGCTCAAATGTTGACCTTCAAGATTTAATAAGAAATCAATTAGAGCTAACTAATGAAATAGAAGCTGCTGAAAAAGAGTGGATGGATAAAGCTGCTGAGCTTGATACTCTCAAGTAATTTAATGGCGCGCCCGGAGAGATTCGAACTCCCGACCCCTTGGTTCGTAGCCAAGTACTCTATCCAGCTGAGCTACGGGCGCTTAGTTTTCTTAAATTTTACGAGCTTCTTCAGGAAGCATAACAGGAATGCCGTCTTTAATAGGGTAGGCTAAGCCAGCATCTTTTGAGATTAACTCATTAGCTTCTTTATCATACTCTAGTGATCCCTTTGAGAGAGGGCATATAAGAATGTCTAGTAGTTTTTGATCTAATATTGTCATAATTCTGAAGTATACAATAGGATTTATATTGTTTATATATGTTATTGTACTAACTCAAATTACAGAACAAACAATCATGGATCATTTAAAGTTAATAGCATTAAAAGATTTTCCTTTAGTCAAACCTTCAGATAATTTATCTTTATTAATAGCTGAATCTTTGCAATTAAATAGAATTGAAATTGAAAATGGTGATGTGATTGTTGTTGCGCAAAAAATTATTTCGAAATCTGAGAATAGATATAAAAATATAAAAGATATTGTTCCAACTAAAAAAGCTATTGATTTGGGCAAAGAGCTTCAAAGAGATCCGGGATTTATTCAGATTATTTTAGATGAGTCATCAAAAATTATAAGTACTGATAAGAATATAATTTTGGTAGAACATAAGCTTGGATTAATTAATATTAACGCCGGAATAGATAGATCTAATATTGATCAAAAAGATGATATTGTTTTACTGCTACCTGAGAATCCTTCAAAAAGTGCAAAGAAACTCCAGCTTGATATAGAGAAGCTTATAAATAGATCTATTTCTATAATTATTACTGACTCAATGACTCGGCCATATCGATCAGGTGTCACGAACTTTGCTTTAGCAAGCTCTAATATTCAAAGCCTTATTGATCTTAAAGGCGAGCAAGACATATACGGAAATACTCTAAAGAGCACAGAGATAGCAATTGCAGATGAATTATCAGCCGCTGCTGGACTTTTAATGGGGCAAGGTAATGATGCTCAGCCAGTAGTCATCATTAAAGGATTTAATAGAGATAACTATTCAAAAAATGATGCCATCAATCTTATAGTTAAGGAAGAAGATGATCTGTATCGATAACTTTGATTAGATTGTCCATTATAATCAACACATGAAATTATTTAGTAAAGAATCAATTATTTTTTATAGCATCTTGGGAGCTTTCACAGGATTTATTGTTGCTCCATTCATTAGAAGTTTGATGGATTTATCAACTCCAGTCGAGCTATTAATTACTACTTCTTTCATCATACCGATGTATGTAGTTGCTAAAAGATTATTATTAAAGTTCTTTATTAAGAATTAGTTTCAATAAGATCAGTTAATAGTTTTGGTTTATCTGTAATAATTCCATCAACACCCAAGTCTATAAGTTTTTTTAAAGTTTTTTCATCATTAATAGTCCAAACCATTATTTTAAGATTTTTACTTTGAACAAACTTAATAAATCTTTTAGTTACAACTTTTATGCCATGAGAATAAATTGGAACTTGAAGACAGTCACCTGGTATATATCCCTTATATAGACCAAAACTCGCTAAAAGCAATTTAGCAACTTCTTTTGGACCCATGGAGAGACACATAGCAGGATAATTTTCTGATACTTGCTTAAGTCGATTGCTATTAAAGCTAGCAATACAAACTCTATTCTCTGCATTATTTTTTTTAATAATTTTAAGAGCGGGTATTGCCACTAAATCAGTTTTGAGGTCAATTTGAAAAAATAAATCTGGAAATTGTCTAAGCGCAGTATCTAGTTTAGGAATAGGGTGATCATCAAATATTCTTAACCTATCAATCTCTTCAGAAGAAATTGAGCTAAAAATATTATCAATTCCACAGATTCTTTTTAAGGATTCATCATGAAAGATATATGGCACTCCATCAGATGAAACTTGAACATCAGTTTCTATATACTTGCATCCTATGGATTGCGCGTAAGCAAAAGACGCAAGTGTATTTTCAAAAGACTCAATCGATCCGCCTCTATGAGCTAGAACAGCCAACCCTGAATAATTTAGATATGTTTTCATCAGGACTCATTGTATACATTATTGATGTAAAATGAATAATCAGAAAATCATATTAAATATTATTTTGAATAAATTTGATTCTATAAGACCATATCAAGATCACGAGGTTAATAGCACTTTAAGAAATCTGGCTTTTGATAAAGATATTATTAATACCATTATTGATACCAAATCTTACCCCTTAATAAATAAATTACCTTTTTCAAGAGCTATTCTTTCTTGGATATTATGGATGCGGGTAAGAAAAATATGCACTATAAGAGAGTATCAAGACATATTTGAAGGTATTGTTAATAATATTGTAGAGACGACGATAAATAATTTCTCAGTTTCGGGCATTGAAAATCTTAACAAAGACAAATCTTATTTATTTATATCCAACCACAGAGATATTACTTTAGACTCTGCATTATTAAATTTAACATTGCACCAAAACGGCTTTAATACCACTAATAATGCAGTAGGTAATAATCTGCTGAGTGAAAAATGGGCATCTGATTTAATGAGATTAAATAGAAGCTTTATTATCGATAGAAGCGATAAATCAAAAAAAGATATTTATAAGAGCTTGTTTTTAGCCTCTGAGTTTATTGCTATGTCTTTAAAAGAAAAAAATGAATCTATTTGGATTGCTCAGAAGCAGGGTAGATCAAAAGATGGTATTGATTTTACGGACCCATCTGTTTTAAAAATGATACATTTATCAAATCGTAAAACAAGGATAAGTGAATTTTTAAATTCTCTATCTGTAGTTCCTGTTTCCATATCTTATGAGAAAGATCCAAACGATATTCTTAAAGCAAAAGAGCTCTATTTAACATCCTTGAATACGCATTACAATAAAGAGCCTAGGGAAGATTTACAAAGTATTTCTGATGGGATTACTGGTCAAAAAGGCGATGTCCATCTATCTATTGGTGAAGTTCTTGAATTTAATGAAGATTGTTATGAATCTTCAGCAAAATTAATTACTGATAGAATTAACTCACTATATAAGTGCCATGCAACAAATGAAGCAGCTTGTGTTATCCAGGGCCTTCCATTAAATTCTTCAGAATTTACAGAAGATGAAATAGAAGTCGCTATGTCTTATCTTAAAGAAAGGCTACATTTCATAGAAGATGCTATGCAGCCATTTCTATTAAAACAATACAGTAATTCTAACTATAAACTATAACCTTGTTCATTATGCTCACTCATATCGAGTCCAACTTCTTCATCTTCTAAAGAAACTCTTAATTCAGTTACAAAAGAAATTAGTTTCAGTGTTATTAAG
>Ga0206677_10002867_pt1 | contig 14834 bp, 15 predicted proteins | sample M130m12015metaG_FD_155475 | JGI IMG/M metagenome (GOLD analysis project Ga0206677, IMG submission 155475) | Ammonia-oxidizing marine archaeal communities from Monterey Bay, California, United States - M1 30m 12015 | ecosystem: Environmental > Aquatic > Marine > Intertidal zone | place: USA... | reverse complement strand
CCTTGCATTCCGTCTTGGGCGGCTTTTTGTAAAACCTCTACCAAATCTTTTTGTAAAACACCTGCAATTTTTCGTTGTCTATTCGTTTCTTCCATGCTGCAAATCTACAATAATTAACAAAACATTCCTTACTTTTGAGATACCTAGAAAGATAATGTATCTTTTCGGGTAAGCTGTTGCGGAAGCAATCTAATATTCTTATTAAAACTAATGGATAAAATTGAACATATTGGAATAGCTGTAAAAAATTTGGAAATTTCTAATGCCTTATTTGCTAGTTTATTTGGTGTTGCTCATTATAAAATTGAGGAAGTAATAAGTGAGGGAGTAAAAACTTCATTTTTTAAAGCTGGACCAAACAAGATAGAATTATTAGAGGCTACAAACCCTGAAAGTCCAGTAGCAAAGTTTATAGAAAAAAAAGGTGAAGGTGTTCACCATATTGCATTTGCAGTTTCTGATATTATCTCAGAAATAGCGCGCCTTAAAAAAGAGGGATTTGTTATTTTAAATGAAACTCCCAAAAAAGGAGCTGATAATAAACTTGTGGCTTTTATACATCCAAAATCTAGTAATGGAGTTTTAATAGAGCTCTGTCAAGAAATTGACAATTAATAAATTTTTTAGTTGTGAATTCAATACATCTTTTTTTTGCAGAAATAATGGAATTTATTTTAGGATAAAATTAAGTTTATCAATTTTTTAATCTTGAAATTTCTGAATGCTAATTTGTATATTGCGAGCACAGAATACTATAGTTATATGTCATCTAATTTTGATTCTTACCAAAAACGTCGATTAAGATCTTCTTACTTTTCAGTAGTAATTAGTATTGCCTTGGTGTTATTTATGGTTGGGTTCTTAGGTCTTGTACTTTTAAAGTCTACACAAGTAGCAAATCACTTTAAAGAAGAGGTTGTGATTACTTTATTTCTCAAAAACGACACCTCTAAAGATCAAACAGAAAACTTAAGAAACTCCTTAATTAAAGAAATATTTACTAGAAAAATTATTTATATATCCAAAGAGGATGCTGCAAAATTTTACGCCAAAGATTTGGGAGAGGATTTTGTTAATTATTTAGGAACTAATCCCTTAAAAAACAGTATTGATATCTATTTAAATCCTGGTTTTGTAACACCAGAAAAAATGGAAGAGATTGCAGATAGGTTTAAAAATAATACTTATGTTTTTGAGGTTTCTTATGATAAACCTTTAGTTACTTTTTTAACACAAAATATTCAGAGAGTAAGTTTTTGGTTGTTTGTAATTAGTTCTTTTTTTGGTTTAATTGCATTAATTCTCATCAATAGTTCAATCAGGCTTTCAGTATACTCTAAAAGGTTTAATATTAAAACCATGCAAATGGTTGGAGCTACTAAGGGCTTTATTAGAAAACCATTTATTTGGAACGGTATTCAATTAGGTTTTATTGGAGCTATCGTATCATTGATTGCCTTAAGCGTTGTGATTTATTATATAGACCAGAAAATACCAAGCCTTCAATTAACATCAGACTATACTACCCTAGCGTATCTTGGTGGCGGAATATTAATTATAGCTTTTGTTATTTCGTGGTTGAGTACATTTTTTGCAACCCAACGTTTTTTAAATTTACAAACAGAAAAACTTTATTATTAATAAGCTTATGAGTAAAGATAAACAGTCTTCTAAATCAGTATTCCTTTTTGGAAAGAAAAATTACCTATTTATGTTTATAGGAATTGCATTCATAGCGATTGGATTTATTATGATGTCAGGTGGGGGTAGTGATGATCCTGCGGTTTTTAATGAAGCAATGTATAATTTTCAAAGAATTCGATTAGCGCCAACTCTAGTTATTATTGGCTTAGGGATAGAAATTTATGCCATACTCCTTAACCCTAATAAATAACAATGAGTATTATTGAAGCTATTATTCTTGGCATCATTCAAGGACTCACCGAATTTTTACCTGTGTCATCTAGTGGACATTTAGAGTTAGCAAAAGTTATCTTAGGAGATAACTCTATTCCTGAAGAAAGTCTATTATTTACAATAGTGTTGCACTTTGCCACTGCATTAAGCACATTAGTAATCTTTAGAAAAGAAATCTTTGAAATCTTTGAAGGATTATTTAAATTTCAATGGAATGAAGAGACTCAGTTCTCTTTGAAAATTATTGTTTCAATGATTCCTACCGTCTTTATTGGTCTTTTTTTTGAGGAAGAAATTGCCTCTTTATTTGGAGGGCAAATTCTTTTGGTAGGATCTATGTTACTCATAACAGCTTTGCTTCTTTTATTAGCAGACAAAGCAAAAGACACCACAAAAAACGTAACTTTTAGAAATGCCGTTGTGGTTGGAATATCTCAAGCTATAGCCATTTTGCCAGGAATATCTAGATCTGGAGCTACAATTTCTACAGCTGTTTTATTAGGAATAGATAGAACAAAAGCTGCTAAGTTTTCATTTTTAATGGTAGTCCCTTTAATTGTTGGCAAAGTAATTAAAGACATATCTAGTGGAGAAATTAACAGTATTTCATCAGATATAACTCCAATGATTATTGGATTTTTTGCTGCATTTGTAGCCGGTTTACTAGCATGTAAATGGATGATCGCTTTGGTTAAAAAAAGTAAATTAATCTATTTTTCTGTGTACTGTGCAATTGCTGGAACTATTGCAATTATATATGCCTTTTAACCATGAATAAAGAAGACTACTTAAATGGTCAGGTATTATTAATAGATAAGCCTTTAGAGTGGACTTCTTTCCAGGCCGTAAACAAAATACGTTGGCACATCAAGCAAAAATTTGGATTAAAGAAAATAAAAGTTGGGCATGCAGGAACTTTAGATCCTTTAGCATCTGGCTTACTTATAATTTGTACTGGAAAAGAAACTAAAAATATAGCTACCTATCAAGGACAAATTAAAGAATATACGGGAACATTTACCATTGGTGCTACCACACCAAGCTATGACTTAGAGACTGCTATAAATGAAAGGTTTGCTATAAATCATATCACAGGCGAAGTCTTAACAAAAGCTGCCCAAAAATTCATTGGTGAAATAGATCAAAAGCCACCAATATTTTCAGCGATAAAAAAAGATGGAAAACGATTATATGAATTGGCAAGAAAGGGTGAAACTACCGAAATAGCTTCAAGAAAAGTATCAATTTCTGAGTTTGAACTTACAAAAACTACATTGCCAGAAGTAGACTTTAGGGTAGTTTGTAGCAAAGGAACTTACATAAGATCTTTAGCTTACGACTTTGGTTTATCTTTAAACTCTGGTGCGCACCTTTCTAATTTAAGAAGAACTAAAATTGGTGAATTTTCTGTTGACAATTCACTTTCTATTGAGAAATTTATTAAAAAGTTAGAATTGGACTAATTATTGTAATTGTAGGTTAAATTAATTTCATGAATAAAGTAATTTTCCTATTCCTTACTCTTTTTAATATTTTAATTTCATTCTCTCAACAAAAAAATGGAGTCTCTTTTTTTGATGCCAATGCTAATTTGACATTTAAATTAAATGAGAATTTTGAATTTGGTAATACTAATGATGAACCTTTCTTTGTGCCCTCAGAAATATTAATTCGTTTTGGTATTGGTTATGAGTATAAGAAGAAAATCGCCATAAGTTTTAATACAGGTTTCGATTACCATTTTGATTATTTCATAGGAACAATTCCAACATATTTTACTTTTCAATACAATCTTTGGACAAAAGAAGATGATGCTTTTTATATACTTTTTAATACTGGAAGGTTATGGAGGCTCGCAGAACGGTTTTCAGACGGTGACTATAGAGCGTTAGGAATTGGGTGGAGATTTGAATCGGGCAGCAAATTAAAACCAACACTTAAAATCATTTATCACCAAAAAAAAATTAAAAATTTTGAAAATGGTAGTTATGATAATATATCATTAGGAATTGGGTTTACTGTTTTTAATTAGAAAAACCTATTGTACCAACTTTCTGCTATAGGGATCTCCCAAAAGTTTTGAAAATCGTGTTTATTTGTAATTAAATTATCGAAAATAATGGTTTTAGCAGTTACAGCCCTATTCTTAACAAGCTTTTTAAAATCTTTTAATTCTTTATACTGAACGTATTCTCCTTGTTTGAAACAAACATTCATTCTATCTAACAAGGATACCTTATAATTATTTTGAAGATCAATAATAAATTCTACCTGAGAATCCATGTCCGAATTCGTCACTGAAAAATTCTCATCTTCAGCAGCAATAATTATAAATCTATTGTATAAAAATTGATAGGAACATTTAAAATTAATATTCTCATTATTCCAGCTAGCTATAAAGTTTTTGATTTTTAACTCAATTTCATCAACTTCATGGGGGTAAAACTTTCTACTAGATGGGTATACCCAAATTTTTGCTTCTTCAGATAATAAATTAAAGTCTGTAATCATAGTGCAAATATAGTGAAAGAAAGAGCCCTCTTAGAACGAATTAATTTGTTAGTAAGCCTAACATATTTTCTTGAATATTAACACCTTTGTCTTTATTGTACCATACTTGTAATTCTTGTTTGAAAGCTGCATCTAATTTTCCATGTTTATTTTTATAATCCTGCACCATTTTTGTAGCTATATTGGGTCTAGGCCCCCAAGTATTGAGTACTTTATTTTCAGAATTTAAAACAAGTAATTTAGGGATTGATTTTCCCCCATTGGTTAGAAAATGACTCATTAACTCTTCATGTTCGTCTCTAAAAATAATTTTTAAAGTAATTAAATCACTTTCTTTAGCAATTTTATTAATAATAGGAAGTGTTTGTGCAGCATCTCCGCACCAGCCCTCTGTTAATACCAACCAAGTAATGGGTTTATCAATTTTTTTTAATCCAAGAAGTGTTTCTTGACTAAGCTGTATTGTTTTATCTAGTCTCGTCATTCTTCGATCATTTAACTTACTATAATTTAATAAATCTTCTGATTGTATTGGTCCACTTGATTTTCCGGATGCGATTAAATCACTTATAAGTTTTCTGTATGATGTATAGGAAATTGCTTTTTGAAGTCCCTCTTCTACACTTTTTTTCATCAATTTTTTTATTTTAGGTAAGCAATTAAAAAGTAATCCTATATTTTTAATACTAAATTTATTGAGCTACTAAATTTTCGAGAATAACTTTTGTCATTTTGGACAGGGTATAATTAGGAGTCCAACCCCAATCCTCTCTTGCTTTAGTATCGTCTATTGAATCTGGCCAACTATCAGCAATAGCTTGCCTATAATCAGTTTTGTATGTAATTGTGAAATTTGGGATATGCCTTTGTATCTCTAAAGCTAATTCTTTTGGTGAAAAATTCATAGCTGATAAATTATAAGAAGTTCTAATTTTTATTTGATCAGCGTTTACTTGCATAATCTGAACAGTTGCATCAACAGCATCTTCCATATACATCATAGGTAAACAAGAATTTTTATTTAAAAAACACTCAAAACTTCCTTGCTCTACAGCTTTAAAAAAAATATCAACAGCATAATCTGTTGTTCCGCCACCAGGTTTTGTTTTCCAACTAATAATTCCAGGATACCTGATACTTCTTACATCTACCCCATATTTATCATGATAATAATTACACCAAAATTCACCTGAAATCTTACTGATTCCGTAAACAGTGGAGGGTTCCATAATCGTTTTTTGAGGTGTCTGAATCTTAGGACTAGTTGATCCAAATACTGCAATAGAGCTCGGCCAAAATACTTGATTTATATATTTATCTTTAGCAAGATCTAAGACAGCTAACAAAGAAGTCATATTTAAATTCCATGCTTTGTGAGGGAACTTTTCTCCTGTAGCAGATAGCATAGCGGCCAGAAGATAAATTTGAGTGATATTATACTTTTTTACAACAGTTAAAATTGCCTCTTTATCTGTTGCATCAATGATTTCAAAAGGTCCTGAATTCATTAATGATGGGGATCCATTTCTAATGTCAGACGCTACTACATGAGCACTTCCATAAACCGTGCGAAGTTTTTCTATTAATTCAGTTCCAATTTGCCCACTAGCACCTAATACCAGAATAGTTTGACTCATGCTAATTTATGTTTTTCTTAAAAACAAAGGTAAATAATTTAACTATTCATAAAAAACAATTTTTTTAAAAGAATTAATTAAATTATCTGCAATAAAATTAATAAAATGCTCTTTTATTAAATATAAAGATTTTTAAGAGATTTTATGTATTTTTATTGACTGATATATGACCTATGAAGTTTATTTACTATTGCGTGTTTATTTTACTAATTAGCTCTTGTAATGATGATACTACAACGGCTAAAAAAGTAGTTGATAAGCCTGAAGCTAGTCGTGTGAAAAAACATAAACAGGTTTCAAAAATTCAATCAAAATTTCAAACGGATATTGATACTTGGATTGAATATGAAAACCTTACCATTTTCTTACAACAGTACCTTTCTATTTCACCTAATGATGCTTTAAATAATTCTAGAGAGTTAAATGACATTACAAAAAGTATCCTTGATAGTGTTAAACCTCAATTTTTAGAAACTGTTGCGTTCAAAGCACGAGTAAATTTATTATATAATGAAACATTAAGGCTTTATGATATGTCTTCTATTCCAGCAATTAAAGCCACAGAAGTAAATAATCAAGTAGCTAATATTTTAAATGCATTTTCATCTGTTAATTTTAAAATTAACACTATTCTTACACAAAGTGAATTAGAACAAAACATAACTGAGCCAGATTTTAAAAGAGATATCCCTGAAAATTTAAATATCAATTCTTCAAACATCTCCAGGACTCCAATTAAAAAAAATCTATCGATTAGAAAACCAAAGAAAAACATAAAGAGTGAGTTTTTTAAAAATTCCAAACAAACTTTGATGTTAGAGGAAGAATATCTAGAGGAGAAAAAAAATAAAAAACAAAAAATAAAAGCTAAAAAAAAGAAAGATAGTTAAGCTTATTTTTTGTGTTTACCAAACTTCAAAAATGCTTTTGTTAATGAAATTTATTTTTCTTTGATCAAATACATATAAACTGGATAGTGGTCACTATAACCTCCAGTATAGGTTCCAAAGGAGAAACTTCTAAATGGATATCCTTTATAACGACCTTTTTTGTTCGTCATAAAGCTTTTATTAAATACTGCTGGGTTAAACATTTTATAACTAGAAAAATCTTTTTCTTCCTTATTTAATAATGCAGATGTAATTAAAATTTGATCAAACATGCTGATATTATCTCTATATCCACCCGTATTGTATCCTTTTTTAAATAATCTTTCAAAAGGGTTATATAAATCTCCATCTTCAACATCTTTCTTTTTTGCTTTTGTTTTCAACACTTTTTTAAAACTACTATTTATAGGGTCGTCGTTAAAATCTCCTAAAACTAAAATCTTGGGGTTTTCTTCTTTTTGCTTAATTTGATCGATAATTTTTGTGTTTTGATATGCTGCTTTTTCTCTCAATGGTCTACTTTTCATTTCTCCTCCACTTCTAGACGGCCAATGATTAACTATAATATGAATCAATTCATCATCTAAATAACCTGAAACTAATAATTGGTCTCTGGTATATACTTTTCTATTATCTCTATAAATATTTGGATTAAAAGATTCATGATGTGTTGGCTTAAAATAGCGTTGTTGATATAAAAGCGCAACATCAATACCTCTTTTATCTGGAGATTCATAATGAACAATCCCATAACGTTTAGATTTTAATCTGTCTGAATTCACTAGATCTTCCAAAACAGCTCTGTTTTCCACTTCGCAAACTCCTAAAATTGCTGGGCTTGTATTAGATTTATCTTTTCCTATTTGTAAAATCACCGAACTTAGTTTATCAATTTTATCCCAATAGACTTTAGAACGATTTTCCTTCAATTCCATCATTGGACTTGCTTCATCATTTTTTGTAACATCATTAATAGTATCAAATAAATTTTCGAGATTATAAAATGCTACAGTTCTAATGGTATACTCCTTCCCTTTATTTTGACTCAAAATAATTGAGGAAGAAAATATTATAAATAAAAAAAGTATTTTTTTCATATTAAAATAGTTTTAAAGTACAAACATAAAGAACTAATTTATAGCTTTCCGTTAAATATTTTAATTTTAACAAATACATCAATTAATTTTGGTAATTTTGATCTTGATTAGGCAACAACTAATTTAAAACAACCAAGCAATCAATGAAAAAATTTATTTCAACTTTATTACTTTTTTTGGGAATTATTTTAAGCACAGCTGCTCAAAATGTAATCAAAGGAGTAGTTGTAGATAGCGAAAAAAACACTCAACTTAAGGGGGTTGCTATCAACGTTAAAAATAATACAGCTAATACTCTTACCAACGAAAACGGTGTTTTTATTCTTCAAAACTTAACCAACGGGTCTTATGTCCTTGAAATTTCTTTGAAGGGATATGAAACACAAAACTTTCCAGTAGAACTATCAGGAAGTACTGTAGATTTAGGAAATATTTTATTGTATGAAGACTTAAGTGAAGAGGAAGATTTAAGTACAGTAACCCTAACCGACGATGAGTTAAATGACGATACAAGTGCTGCAGATAACATATCCGGGCTTCTTCAAGCATCGAGAGATATTTATCTTAGAACCGCAGCTTTTGAATTTAGTTCTTCATTTTTTAGAATACGAGGATTAGACTCTGAAAATGGAAAAGTTTTAATCAATGGAATTGAAATGAATAAGCTTTACAATGGAAGGCCACAATGGAGTAATTGGGGAGGTTTAAATGATGTATTAAGAAATCAAGAATTTAGCAACGGATTAAGAGCTTCTGATTATACTTTTGGTGGTATTTTAGGGTCAACAAACATTAATGTTAGACCATCAGAGCAAAGAACTGGAACACGGATCTCATACGCCTCTTCAAATAGAAGTTATACTCATAGAGCCATGGCAACCCATTCTACAGGGTTATCAGAAGATGGATGGGCATTTACTGTAGCCGCAAGTAGAAGAGAGGGTAGAGAAGGATTTGTAGATGGTACATTGTATAATGCTACTTCATTCTTTGGGTCAGTTGAAAAGAAATTTAATGATAAACATAGTCTTAGTTTCACTTCTATTACTGCTTTAAACAGAAGAGGTAAATCTGCTCCTCAAACTCAAGAAGTATTTGATCTTAGAGGAATTCAGTACAATTCTTATTGGGGTACCCAAAATGGAAAGATTAGAAATTCTCGTATTAAAGAAGTTTCCGAACCCATATTAATGTTAAATCATTACTGGGATATTAATGAAACAACATCTCTAAATACAAACGCTTCTTATCAAACTGGAAAAATCGGAAATAGCAGAATTGATAATAATGGAACTAAAGTTGATGGAGATGCTCTTGATGGAGAAGGAAATCCATACATTATTAATCTTGGTGCTTCTAATCCAGACCCAACATATTACCAAAAATTACCTAGTTACGGTCTTAGACAGGGATATTCAAATATCTATGAAATACAACAGAATTTTGTAAACGATGGTCAATTGAATTGGAATAGCTTATACAATGCCAATACAAACGCAAATAACAACGGGAATTCATCTTACGTACTTTATGAAGACAGGAATGATGATACTCAGTTTACCATAAATACCATTTTAAATAAAGATATCTCAGATAACTTTAAATTAAATGCAAGAGTGCAATACACGCAGTTAACTTCTAAAAACTTTGCTGAGATTATCGACCTACTAGGAGGAACAGGTTATTTAGATGCTGATTCATTTGCAGATACTTTTGATGAAAAGCAAAATAATTTATTGAACCCTTTATTTATTGCAGGAGTTGGTGATGTTTTTAAGTATAACTTTAATTTATACTCAGATGTTGTTGATGGCTTTCTACAAGGTCAATTCAAATTTAACAAAGTAGATTTTTATTTAGCTACTTCCATTTCAAACACCTCTCATCAAAGAGACGGATTATTTCAAAATGGAGGTTTTACAGAAACTTCATATGGTAAATCTGAAGAGCTAAACTTTACAAATTATGGAGCAAAAGGAGGGATGACCTATAAAATTTCTGGACGCCATATTTTTGATATCAATGCCGGATATTTAACAAAAGCTCCAAACCTAAGAAATTCATTTTCTAATTCTAGAGAAAATAATAATACTGTAGAGAATTTAACCAGTGAAAAAGTACTTTCTGCGGATGCTAGCTATGTTTACAGAGGTCCTTTCTTACAAGCTAAACTTACAGGATATTATACTAAAATACAAGATGCAACAGAAATTTCGTTTTTCTTTGCCGATGGTATAGGTGGAGATAACACAGCTTTTGTTCAAGAAATTTTATCAGGGATTGATAAAAAGCATTTTGGTGCAGAATTTGGAGTGGAAGCTCAAGTAACACCAACGATAAAATTAAAAGCTGCAGGTAATTTTGGGCAATACACCTATGATAATAACCCAAATCTTTATTTAACTACTGAAAATAATACTAGATCTCAAGATGCTGGTTTCATTGATGGTCGTAAAGACTTTGGTGCTTCTAACCTGAAAAATTACAAACTCGCTGCAGGGCCTCAAACAGCTTACTCTGTAGGATTTGAATATAGAGATCCTGACTATTGGTTTGTAAGTGCTACTGCTAATTTCTTTGATAATGTTTATGTTGATATTGCTCCATTAACTAGGACTTCAAACTTTGCTGACGATGGAGGTATTCCATTTAACGATTATGATGAAGAAATTGCAAGACAACTATTACAACAAGAAAGATTTGATAATTATATGGTGGTAAATATGATTGGAGGGAAATCCTGGAAAATTGGAAATCAATACATCAGTTTATTTGCAAGTATTGGAAATATATTTGACACCAAATACAAATCAGGTGGTTTTGAACAGGGTAGAAACGCTAATTACAGACAACTAAAAGAGGATAAGAGTCTAGATATTCCTGTATTTGGAAATAAATACTGGTTTGGTAGAGGAACTACTTATTTCTTAAGCCTCAATTACAGATTTTAAAAAACATTGAAAATTTTATTAATAAATATACTTATGAAAACAACTAAATTTTATGGCATTATATCTTTTTTATTGATAGCCATTACGATCATCTCTTGTGTAGAAGATGGTGAATTTGATGTACCAAATATAACGGTAGAAGAACCAAATATTATAGCAAATTCAAGTATTTCAGCGATTAAAAGTGCCTTACAACAAGAATATAATGCTAGTGGTGATTTAATTTACACCTTTTATGATAATGAGAACAACCCAACCTATGTTGAAGGATATGTTGTCTCTACAGATGCAGCAGGAAATTTTTACAAAAAAATAATTATTCAAGATAATGCTGAAAATGCTACTGCTGGAATTGAAGTTATCTTAAACAAAACTTCCTTAAATGAAACCTATGAGTTAGGAAGAAAAGTATATATAAAATTAGATGGTTTGACGGTTTCTTATGATGATGGAGAAAGTGCTAATTATATAAATCCAACAAATAGTATTCCTGGAAAATATGTATTAGGAGTTTTGAGTGGTGATCAAGTTGATGATATCCCATCAACATCAGTTGATAAACATATTTTTAGATCGGCTACTGTTTCGACTATTGTTCCTAACAGCATCGAATTATCTGCAATTACAGGGGATCATATTAATACAATGATTCAACTAAACTCTGCTCAGATTGAGAAAACTGATTTAGGAAAAACCTTTGCAGGAGAATCAAATGACGAGTTTGACGGATTCAGAACGATCTTTGAATGTGGTACAGAAAAAACAATACCATTGCAAACCAGCACGTTTGCAAGTTTTAAATCAAATGTTGTTCCTTCTGGAAGCGGTGTATTTAAAGCTGTATTATCTAAAGACTACAGATCAGAATTTTTAGTTGCCATAGTGAATGCTCCATCAGATTTAGACTTTACAAATACTGAAAGATGTGACCCACCTGTTTTAGAATGCGGTGAAAACGCTGTAGGTGGAAGTGTTGTTTTATTTGAAGAGGATTTTGAAAATATTACTTCTGCAAATGATATTACAGATGCCGGATGGACAAATGTAAACGTAAATGGAGGAAGTACTTTATATTCCTCTAGAAGTTTTAGTGGAAATAGATATGTGCAAATATCAGCCTTCAGGAGCAATGAAACTCCATTAGAAACATGGTTAGTTACTCCAGAAATAGATTTAGATGGAACAACAGATGAAGAGTTAACATTTGAAACAAATACAGGTTACGACAATGGAAATGCACTATCTACATATGTGTCATCTGATTATAATGGCGATGTAACAACAGCCACTTGGTTGAGAATAGATGCTGCATTATCTTCTGGGCCTTCAGGTGGCTATAACAGCTTCTCGAGTTCTGGATCTATTAATATTTCTTGTTTAACAGGAAAATTGCATGTAGCATTCAAATATGAAGGGGCAGATGGAGGAGTAACAACTACCTTCCAAATAGACAATGTAAAAGTTACTGGTAATTAACTAGAAACCTTAAAATAAAAAAAAAGCATCCTTAATGGGATGCTTTTTTTTGGTCAAAAAACTAAACTATTAGATTTAAAAAACCCTGAATAACTTGGTTATTCAGGGTTTTACTTTTTATGGATAAAAGACTATTAATCTACTAAAATAATAGCTTTGTTATCTTTTAATTCAATAGTACCGGATGAAATACTCAGTGTTAAAACTTTATCATCGTCTGAATGAGCAACTATCTTCGCATCTAAATCATCTAAATCTAGGTGTTCTTGAGTGTGAATATGAATTTTTATAGTTCCTTGTTTTAAGGTAGACACAACAGCAGCATGATTATTCAACATTTGAAATTCACCGTCTGTACCCGGTACAGATATAGAATCTACAGTTGATGAAAATAATACAGCTTCAGGTGATACTATTTCTAAGTGCATAGGTTATTTTTTTAAGCTTCCGCTAACATTTTTTCTCCAGCCTCAATTGCTTCCTCAATAGTTCCTTTTAGGTTAAATGCTGCTTCAGGTAATCTATCTAGTTCACCATCCATAATCATATTGAACCCTTTAATAGTTTCTTTAATATCTACTAATACTCCAGGAATCCCAGTAAATTGTTCTGCAACGTGGAAAGGCTGTGATAGGAAACGTTGAACACGTCTTGCTCTAGAAACAGCCAGCTTGTCTTCTTCAGATAGCTCTTCCATTCCTAAAATTGCAATAATATCTTGTAATTCTTTATAGCGTTGTAATAATTCTTTAACTTTTTGAGCACAATCATAATGTTCATCCCCTAAAATTTCAGCTGTTAAAATTCTAGACGTAGAGTCTAAAGGATCAACTGCAGGATATATACCTAATTCAGCAATTTTACGAGACAATACCGTAGTTGCGTCTAAGTGAGCAAATGTTGTTGCAGGTGCTGGATCTGTTAAATCATCTGCTGGTACATAAACCGCTTGTACAGAAGTAATAGATCCTTTTTTTGTTGAAGTAATACGTTCTTGCATTGCACCCATTTCGGTTGCTAATGTTGGCTGATAACCTACCGCAGAAGGCATACGTCCAAGAAGTGCTGATACTTCAGATCCTGCTTGTGTAAAACGGAAAATATTATCTACAAAGAACAATACATCTTTTCCTTGTGCTTCTCCAGCACCATCACGGAAATATTCTGCAATTGTTAACCCAGATAATGCTACTCGAGCACGTGCCCCAGGAGGTTCGTTCATTTGTCCAAATACGAAAGTTGCTTTAGAGTCTTTCATCCCGGCTTTGTCTACTTTAGACAAATCCCATCCTCCATCTTCCATAGAATGCATAAAATCATCTCCATACTTGATAATTCCAGACTCTAACATCTCTCTTAATAAATCATTTCCTTCACGGGTTCTTTCTCCTACGCCTGCGAATACAGAAAGACCACCATGCCCTTTGGCTATATTATTAATTAATTCCTGAATTAAAACAGTTTTACCTACTCCTGCACCACCAAATAATCCAATTTTACCTCCTTTTGAATAAGGTTCAATTAAATCGATTACTTTGATTCCGGTAAATAAGACTTCTGTAGATGTTGATAGATCTTCAAACTTTGGAGCAGATCTGTGAATTGGCAAACCTTGGTCACCTTCTTTAGGTAAATCTCCTAAACCATCAATAGCATCTCCAGTAACATTAAATAACCTTCCATAAATATCTCCTCCTATTGGCATCTGAATTGGATTTCCAGTAGCTACTACTTCTTGACCTCTTTGTAATCCGTCTGTTGCATCCATGGAAATAGTACGAACAGTATCTTCTCCAATATGCTGTTGAACTTCTAAAACTAGAATAGAACCATCAGCTTTTTTTATTTCTAATGAATCATAAATATTAGGAAGTACAGCTGATTCTGTGTTAAACTCGACATCAATTACTGGACCTATAATTTGAGATACTTTACCTGTTATTGTAGACATTGTTCTTACTTTAAATTAATTTCTTAGAAAGAGCTAAAAAAACTCTCATTTTAGGCTGCAAAGGTAAAATATTTACCTGACGTTAAAAAGCTTTTTAATTATAATATTTTGAAAAAAGATCAAAAAAAAAGCCTCATCTGACGATGAGGCTTTTTGAATAAATTTATATTAAATATTACTCATTTGTAACTTTAATTTCAACTCTTCTGTTGTTAGCTCTTCCTGCTCTTGTTTTGTTGGTATCGATAGGATTATCTTCTCCAAAACCTTTAGAATCTAGTCTAGAAGCATCAACTCCATTCTCAACTAAATAATCTTTAACAGCTGCAGCTCTTTTTGAAGATAATTTCTCATTTAAAGATTTGCTTCCTGTGCTGTCTGTATGACCTTCAATCATAAAAGTA
>Ga0206677_10002863_pt1 | contig 14850 bp, 11 predicted proteins | sample M130m12015metaG_FD_155475 | JGI IMG/M metagenome (GOLD analysis project Ga0206677, IMG submission 155475) | Ammonia-oxidizing marine archaeal communities from Monterey Bay, California, United States - M1 30m 12015 | ecosystem: Environmental > Aquatic > Marine > Intertidal zone | place: USA... | reverse complement strand
TAAGGTGACTATAGCGATGGGGCTCACCTCTTCCCTTTCCGAACAGAGAAGTTAAGCCCATCTGCGCAGATGGTACTGCCTATTGGTGGGAGAGTATGTCGTCGCCTTCTTCTAAGACCCGTAACACATGTTACGGGTCTTTTTTTTAATCCTTTTTTAAAAGGTATTGGCTATGAAAAGTTGCGTGTTTTAGTATAGACTTTTACGAGTAAATTACAAACTAAAAATTCTGCAGGAATTTTCATGATAAGCCTATAATAGCAATTGTTGTGCTCAGTTATTTCTTTTAAATTCAGTTCTTTTGCCATATTCGATTGTTGCCTTAACCTTATGAACTGTAGTTAGAGTTAATTTAATATTCCCGTCTTGGTCAATTTTCCTTTTTTGAGACATTTCGACTTCAATCGAAAATGTATTTGAGAAATGTATGTCCCCACGGAGTACATGATTTTTGAATTCATAGTCGTTCATCTCAAAGGTGATAATCTCCTTTTGATAAAAGCCTTTCCATCTAAATCTTTCCGATTTTATAGCTGGTGAAATCACATCAATGTTCGCGTTTGCGATATCATGGCTGGGTAATTCGTCAGATTTTAGAATGAATTTCAAAAAATTTTTTCGAGGAATTTTTCTTGTAGGTCCAACAAGTTCTTTGTCCTTAAATCTTTGGACTTCGAGATAATCCACTTTATGATAGTTCTGTAATTTTTTGAAAAGATTAGATTTTCTCCAAGCGACTTTATAGTTTTTGAGTACGAGTTCTACGGTATCCTTAACTACATTTTCATTCATTTGCTTTTCTTCATTCAAGAATTCCAAATTCAATTTCTCAAGTTCTTCTCTTTTTATTTCCTTGTCATATTTTAAATTCTCTATTTGAAGTTGGGTCAGTTTTTCATTTTCAACTGGGAAGCGTGAGAGGAAAATAGCTGTTATACTTGTAATAAGCGTAATTTGAACTGAATTTTGTCCAAGTAATTTCCAGGTCTCTTTAAAGCCACCTTCTTTTGTCGGAAGAGTCTCAAGTCGAATAGTAATATTTAAATTCTCTGAAATGTCTTTAAAAATTTCCAATAGTTCCTTCTCAGCTTCATTTCTCAAGAATACGTCAATTTAATGACTATTGTCTTCAAATAAATAATGAAGTTGAAGGCTATTTGAATTTTCTATCATATCCGTTTTTTTTAATTTGCCCATAACGAGAACATACCCACCCATGTTGTTTATCTACTCAAACAAGCTAGCTAAACACATTTGCATTCAGTCTCATAAGATTTCCAAGTACATTCATAAATTCCAGTAGCGGGTATTTGGTAGTAGAACAGATTTGGAGACTGTTGAAATAAAGGTTAACTTTATTTTTAAATAAGCAGCTTAGGGACAGCGATTTAAATCTTTATTTGAGAAAGGGAAACACCTTAATACCATCAATATGAGCATATGGATTCGTATATTGGGGGATGTTTACACATCATAAAAAACAAATTTTTCGAGATCAACTCGTATTAAACCATTGAAAACAGCATCAAATTTTATTGCCCTTTTCTTTCTTTTTTCTGTTAGAAATTTTTCTCTTGTTGGTCAGACTGTATTTGACATGGAATCGGGTTTAGTAACTACTGGCTACAATGATGTTCGTATTCCAAGTAATGGAGGAACTCTTTTTTCACTCAAAGACGATTTTAATGTTCGGAGCAGTTTTTTTTACCGTCTCAGATTGACTCAAATCATCAAACCCAGACACACTCTTTCCTTGTTGTATGCTCCCCTAGAAATCAAATCTATGGGAAGTCAGTCCAAAGCTATTTTTTTCAATGGAGTTAATTTTGAAGCGAGTACTGCAATTTGGAGTAAGTACAAATTCAATTCCTACCGCCTGACTTACCGTTATGATTTTATTTTTAAACCTCAACTCCTGTTCGGCATGGGTTTAACGGCAAAAATTAGAGATGCTAGTATTCGTCTTTTATCAGAAAATTCAAGTTCCGAAAAAACCAGTCTTGGTTTTGTACCTATCATCAATTTTAATTTGAGGGGGATGATTGATGAACGCTTTGGTTTTCTTTTGCAGGGCGATGCGCTTTTAGCTCCTCAAGGAAGAGCCGAAGATATTCATGCAGCTGTAACCTATCAAATCGATGAATCCATTCGCATACGGGGTGGTTACCGCATCCTCGAAGGTGGAGCAAAGAATGATAAGGTCTATGGATTTTCCTTATTCCACTATGCAGCTTTTGGGGTGTCTTATGCCTTTAAGAAGAAATTGAAAGTATCGGATACACCTGAATAATTTATATGAAATATGTTTTGATCCTCTTGCTGACACCAGCAGTATTTTATTAGTTTTCTAGAAAAAAACAAAATAGTTGTAAGGGTTAATTTTTGCGCATAAATTTAAAGCACTTTTAATCATTGACTTAATGTTAAAAAGCCTATTTACTTGCAAATTTATTTGTGCTATTTAGACCTTAAAATCGATACTATGAAACCCTTTTTTTTCTTTTACTCTTTTGTAGCTGTTTAGTTTTACAAGCTCAAAGCTTGGAACTGAAAGAGAAAGGAAATGATTTATTTTTTATGGTAGAGGACCAATCTCTTTCTAAGAAAGAATTGCGTGAACTTCTAAAAACTCATAACCCTTCTTTGGTTTCTTATCGTAAAGTCCAAAGGAAATCTCTAATCGGAATTATTGTTGGAGTTCCTGGTATGGCTGTAATGGGTAGTGAAATTGGACGGTGGTCTGGTGGCGGAACCCCCAATTGGACTGCTGTCGCTATTGGTGGTTTGGGAACGGGTGTTGGATTACTTTTGAACAAAAACAAAAAGCATAAACTTCGCGAAATCGTTAGGAAATTCAATCTAAAAAAGAAGTAATCTAGCTCATTGGTAAATGAAATTAATTTTTAAGACATAGGGGATTTACAAGAATAATATTAGTTCAATTTCCCTGCAATAAATCCACCACTCCAAGCCGCTTGAAAGTTGAAACCACCCGTAATTGCGTCGACGTCTAGCACTTCTCCGGCAAAGTAAAGGTTAGCAGCTTTTTTACTTTGCATTGTTTTTAGATTGATTTCATTTAAAGCTACACCACCACAGGTTACAAACTCTTCCTTAAAGGTTGTTTTTCCCGATACAGCATATTGATCTTGCGCTAAGAGATTGGCAAGAATTCGAAGCTTTTTTTTACCAACTTCATTCCATTTTTTATCGGAGGATATTCCAGCTTTATCAATTAAATATCCCCATAGTCGATTGGGGAGAGGAAAGATCTTTTGGTAGCCGATTCCTTTTTTTGGATGTTGTTGATTTGAATGTTGTAAGTGGTCAAAAATTTTATCCGTATTGGTTTCATCAACCCAATTGATTTGGATATCAAAAACATAATCACATTGACTGAGTTCTTTTGCACCAAAAGCAGAAGCTTTTAGTATCGCAGGACCACTCATTCCCCAGTGGGTTATCAAAAGTGGACCTTGTGTTTTAATTTTACTGTTTAGGATTTTAACCCCAGCGTTTTCAACCGATAGCCCCATAAGACTTTTTATGGGCTCACTAGGCATATTAAAAGTGAATAGGGAAGGAACGGGGGCGGCAATACTATGCCCTAAATTTTGAAGCCACTCAAACCCCTTGATTTTGGGACTGCCACCCGTTGCAATAATTATTGAATCAAAAGATTGAGATGGTGAATTTTTAAATTCTAGTTTCCAGTACTTGTCTTCTTGTTGGATACGTTCTACGGATTGTTCCAATTCTAAATCTATTTTCAGTCGTCTTGTTTCGGAAACTAAACAATCAATGATACTTTGCGATTCGTCAGAAACGGGAAACATACGACCATCTTTTTCTGTTTTCAGGGGAACACCGCGGCTTTCGAACCATTCAATAGTGTCGGTTGTGTTGAATTGATGAAAAAGGGATCTGAGTTTTTTTCCACCTCGTGGGTAGGCCTCACAGAGTCTAGAAATATCCGAACAGTTATGAGTAACATTGCATCGACCACCACCAGATATTTTCACTTTTGAAAGTATCTTTGAAGTTTTCTCAAAAAGGGTTACTTCATGGTTTGGGTGGTGTTCTTTAACGGATAGAGCAGCAAAGAACCCAGCAGCTCCTCCACCAATTACCGCAACTTTTTTTGAGGCCATATTCAAAATGTTTACAAGCTAAAACGATCTCCTGTTCTTGCAATTCCAAACCCTAGACGTTCTACTTCCATTGATTCTTTGCTTTCAGGATCTAATAAGGGATTGGTGTGGTTTAAATGAATAAAAAAAATCTTGGACTTTTCTTCTTCGGCTAAATCCTTGAATAATTCGATACTTTCAATAACAAAGGGGTGTGGTATTTCGGAAAGATCTCTTGCTTTTATTTCTGCTCCACTAAAAAAAGTAGCATCAATAAAGGCGTAATCAACTTTTTTGATTGCTTCAACTATTGACGTTTCCCACTTTTCCCATTTATCAATATCGGGAATAAAAAGAGCACTTTTTTGAGACCCCATAATTTTGTATCCAACAGTTTCTGAAAACTCATCACGGTGAGGAACTTGAAAGGGCAGAACACTCAATTCGGATGTAAGCCGTACCGTTTTATTTTCAAGCATTTGATTGAGTTTGATGTTCTGATTGGATACCAATTGACTCCAAGGCCCGTTATTTTCAAGAAAATTTTTCATTTTAGGATAAACATAAACAGGAATTCGATTGGCATTCATGGCTTCTTTTCCCAAATACATTAGACCTGCGTAGTGGCCAATATGGGCATGTGTAAGAAAAATCCCAGTCGGAATTTCGTTGACTTCCTTTGGGGCGTTGTTTTTTAGAGCTCTTAGTTGGAGCGTAATATCTGGAGTAGCTTCGAATAGAAATTGTTTTTTGTTTATGGGATCGATTACTCCCAAACATACCACAGGATTGTTTTCTTTTTTTCCTTCAAAAGCATCTTTACAGCAAATTTTTGTACAGTTTATTTGAGGACTTCCAGCATCTTGGGATGTTCCCAAAACAACCAAAGTTGTTTTAGCAATAGGCTTTAATTTAGAGGAATGGGATTGAGCAAAGGAGTTGTAAAAAATCAACTCAAGAAGGAGAATAAATACCCAATGTTTCATTCCACTAAAAGTATAAAACTTTTCCTAAAGGAAGAAAGGATACTACATTCGATACAATTAAAAACTTTATTGAGTTTTGTAGTTCAAAAGTCAATGGAATAATTTTTGGTGCCAGTCTACTTAACTTGAATACATCTTTTAGACAGAAACTAAATCTCCTGAAGCTTCTTTTTTAGGTAATGTAGATTTTCCCATAAGATAGGTGTCAATTTGATGAGCCGCTTCTCTTCCTTCGGAAATTGCCCAGACAATCAATGATTGACCTCTTCGAGCGTCACCAGCAGCAAAAATATGGGGCTTGTTTGTTTGATATTTGTCAAGACCTTTCACATTGCCACGCTCATCAAAAGTTACACCCAATTGTTCGGGAAGTGACTTTTCTGGTCCAGTAAATCCTAAGGCCAAAAGAGCTAAGTCACAAGGCCATTCTTTTTCTGAGCCTTCTTTTTCGATGAGTTGTGGACGCTGTCCTGGGATTTTTTTCCAACGTACAGCCACTGTTTTCAAACCGCTTACATTGCCATTGGAATCACCAATAAATTCTTTGGTCAAAATACTCCATTCTCGGTGACTTCCTTCTTCGTGAGAAGAACTCGTTTTGAGTTGGAACGGCCAGTATGGCCATGGGTTTTCCTCTGTTCTTCCATCAGCCGGTTTGGGCATGATTTCGAAGTTTGTTACGCTTTTGGCTCCATGACGATTCGAAGTACCGATACAATCAGACCCTGTATCCCCACCTCCAATTACGATAACGTCACGACCGGTAGCTAGATATTTTGGATCACGTTTATGTTGACCATCTACGGCTTTGTTGTTGTGTGGAAGAAAATCCATAGCTTGAACCACTCCTTTGAGATTTGAACCTGGAATAGGTAATTCTCTTTTTATGGTTGCTCCAGATGCAAGAAGTACGACGTCGAAGTCAGCCTCGAGTTGTTGAACACTCAAATCTTTTCCGATTTCAACATTGCACTCAAACAATATTCCTTCAGCTTCAAGAATTTCCAAACGTCGATCGATGACGTTTTTTTCCATTTTAAAATCTGGAATCCCATAACGCAATAATCCTCCCAGTTTATTGTCTCGCTCAAAAACAGTTACTGTATGACCAGCTCTGTTCAATTGCTGTGCTGCTGCTAATCCAGCAGGACCAGAACCAACAATTGCGATTGTTTTTCCAGTACGTTTAGTTGGAGGTTGTGGTTTTATCCAACCTTCTGCAAATCCTCTCTCTACAATGTATTTTTCAATTAACTCAATCGATACAGGTGGACTTGTAATTCCCAATACACAGGCTTCTTCGCAAGGTGCAGGGCACAGACGTCCTGTAAATTCTGGGAAATTATTGGTAGCATGTAAAATATGTAAAGCTTTTTCCCATTGATTTTTGTAAACTGAATCGTTGAAATCGGGAATCAAATTCCCTAAAGGACAACCGCTATGACAAAAAGGAACCCCACAATCCATACATCGACCACCTTGTTCTTGAAGTTCTTCATTTTTTGGGGCAATTGTGAATTCTTTGTAATTTTCAATCCGTTTTTCAGGAGCGATTACCTCTTCTTTAATTCGATCGTATTCTAAAAATCCTCTTAATTTTCCCATGTCTTAAGCTTTTAGTTTGTTTTCTTCCTCAGCGGCAAGTATTTCTAGTGCTCTCTTGTAATCGGTTGGCATTACCTTTATGAAATTCTTGGAGCTATTGGGCCAATCGTTTAAAATTTGATTTGCTTTTGAACTATTTGTGTAATCAGAGTGTTTTTCTAGTAAGCCTTGAACAGTTTCTTTGTCTTGATCAGTCAAATCTTCGAGTTCAACCATTTCAAGGTTAAATTTTTTCTCATCAAAAGTTCCATCTGGACTATACAAATACGCAATTCCACCGCTCATACCTGCAGCAAAGTTGCGACCCGTTTCTCCAAGAATCAATGCAATTCCTCCAGTCATGTATTCACAACCGTGATCTCCAATACCTTCGACTACCGCAGTTGCCCCTGAGTTACGTACACAGAATCGCTCACCAGCTATTCCGTTGATGTAAGCTTCTCCGGTAACTGCTCCATACAGTGCAACGTTTCCAACGATAATGTTCTGGTCTGCTTTAAAAGTTGCTTCTTCGGGAACTTGGGCAACCAGCTTTCCTCCAGACAAACCTTTCCCAAAGTAATCGTTACAAGTCCCAGATACTTTCATAAACAATCCTTTGGCAGCAAATGCTCCAAAACTTTGACCTGCAGTTCCCGAAAACTTCAAACTTAAGGTGTCTTCGGGCAGTCCAGGAGCACCGTGCATTTTAGAAATCTCATTACTCAATATTGCGCCAACAGTCCTGTCGGTGTTACAAATTGGAAATTCTAAGTGTTGTTTCTCTTTTCTGTAAATAGCAGGATGAGCATCTTGAATGATTTTAAAATCTATTACATTATCTAAGCCGTGATCTTGTTTCTGAGTATTGTGAAGCTTCACATTACTTTTCACTTCAGGTTTGTATAAAATTTTGGATAGATCAATTCCTTGAGCCTTGTAATGATCAACCGCTTTTTTCATATTTATTTTCTGCGATTGTCCTACCATTTCGTCTATGGTTCTAAAGCCTAACTGAGCCATGATTCCTCTGAGCTCTTCTGCAATGAAGTACATGAAGTTGATCACATGTTCAGGCTTTCCTTTAAAGTTTTTTCTCAATTCTGGATCTTGAGTTGCTATTCCAACTGGACAAGTGTTTAGGTGGCAAGCTCTCATCATAATACAACCCGAGGCTATGAGGGGTGCAGTTGAGAAACCAAATTCTTCTGCACCTAAAAGACATGCAATCGCTACATCACGCCCCGTTTTCATTTGCCCGTCACATTCTAGAACAATTCGGTTACGAAGATCATTCATAACCAAAGTTTGTTGTGCTTCAGCTATTCCAAGTTCCCAAGGAAGTCCAGCGTGTTTGAGTGAGGTAAGGGGAGAGGCTCCAGTTCCTCCATCAAAACCAGAAATCAAGATTACATCAGCCTTTGCTTTCGCTACACCAGCAGCAATAGTTCCTACACCTACCTCTGAAACCAATTTTACATTTACACGGGCTTCACGATTGGCATTTTTCAAATCAAAAATTAGCTGAGCCAAATCTTCGATCGAATAAATATCGTGGTGTGGAGGTGGAGAAATCAAACCTACATAAGGGGTTGAGTTTCTTACCGATGCTATGTAAGGATTTACTTTGGGTCCTGGGAGTTGTCCTCCTTCACCTGGCTTGGCTCCTTGAGCCATTTTGATTTGTATCTCTTTTGCAGAACTCAAATAATGACTGGTTACTCCGAAACGCCCTGAGGCTACTTGCTTAATGGCGCTGTTTTTCCAATTTCCATTGTTGTCGGGTTGAAAACGTTTTGGGTCTTCTCCACCCTCACCAGAGTTACTTTTACCACCAATTCGGTTCATGGCAATGGCAAGATTTTCGTGTGCTTCTGCACTAATTGATCCCAAAGACATTGCACCAGTTTTAAATCTTTTTACAATTTCTGTCCAAGGCTCTACTTCGTCGAGAGGGATGGGATCAAAGCTAGAAAACTCAAACAACCCTCTTAGGGTCATTAGTTTTTCAGTTTGCTCGTTTACCATCTTAGAATAAACCTCGTAGCTTTCAAAGTTATTTTGGTTGACTGCTTGTTGAAGTTTAGCAATTGTGGTGGGGTTAAGCATGTGTGCTTCTCCATTCCTTCTCCAACGGTATTCGCCACCGATTTCTAATTCCAGACCAGAAAGACCTTCTTGGTTGAATGCTTTTTTGTGGCGTTTTGAAATTTCTTTTTCGATCTCATACAAGCCAATTCCTTCGATACGGGTTGCGGTATCACAGAAGTATCGATTAATAAATTGTTCGCTAAGTCCTAAGGCTTCAAAAATTTGAGCCCCGCGGTAGGAGTTAAGTGTAGAAATTCCGATTTTGTTCATTACCTTAACAATCCCGGTTGCAATGGCTTTGTTAAAATTTTGTATTGCATTTTCTACACTTATTCCAGTAATGTTTTTGGCCTTTACTTGATCTGCAATAATTTCATTAACCATGTAGGGGTTAATAGCAGATGCTCCATAACCAAACAGACAAGAGAAATGATGCGGCTCACGAGGTTCTGCGGATTCGATAACAATTCCAAACTTTGAGCGTTTTTTGAGACGTTTAAAAGAGTTGTGTGTATGTGCACATGCCAATAAAATTGGAATTGGTGCCATCTCAGAAGAAACTCCACGATCCGAAAGAATTACAATATTAACTCCTTTATCAACGGCTTTTTCTATTTCCGAAATGATGTTTTCTAAAGCATTTTCCAATCCATTAACTCCTTTTTCTTGAGCATACAAGGTGGATATTGAAATGGTTTTGTGGTCCGGATGTTCAATATATTTGATTTTATCCAAATCCTCATTGGAGATCACAGGATTTTGAATGCTTAGTTTTTTGGCATGTTCCTCATTTATTTCGAATAGATTGTTACTGCTGCCAATAGAAAGCGATGTATCGGTCACAATCTCTTCGCGTATTCCGTCCAAAGGAGGGTTAGTTACTTGAGCAAAAAGCTGTTTGAAGTAGTTGTACAATAGCTGAGGGCGATCAGACAATACGGCTAGGGGAGTGTCGGTTCCCATTGATCCAATAGCTTCTTTTCCCAAAACACTCATTGGAAGGATTAGGGTTTTGAAATCTTCTTGTGTGTACCCAAAAATCCGTAAACGTGTATCATAATCTTCTTTTTCAACAGCAACATGGTTTCCTGTGTAGGGAACTTCTGCAAGTTTTAGAAGATTTTTGTCAAGCCATTTTTGATAAGGTCTTTCAGAAACTACTTTAGATTTAATTTCTTCATCTTCGATAATTCGCCCTTCATCCATATTAACCAAAAACATTCTACCTGGTTCTAGGCGTCCATGCTTGACTACATTTGAAGGCTCAATATCCAATACTCCAGCTTCAGAGGACATAACTACATAACCATCTTTGGTTACTGTGTATCGGGATGGGCGAAGACCGTTTCGGTCGAGTAAAGCTCCAATGTATTTTCCATCTGTAAAAGGAATAGATGCAGGTCCATCCCAAGGTTCCATAATACAAGAGTTGTATTGATAAAACGCCTTTTTTTGAGGATCCATTGATTTGTGTTTTTCCCAAGCTTCGGGAACTAACATCATCATAACTTCGGGTAACGATCTTCCAGTAGCCAACAACAATTCGACAACCATGTCCATGGAAGCAGAATCGGATTTTCCTTTTAGGATAACGGGAAGTATGTCTTTGATTTCATCTCCAATTAAATTGCTTTTGAAAAGCTCTTCACGAATTTGCATACGACTGTAGTTTCCTCGGAAAGTGTTTATTTCTCCGTTGTGACACATGTATCGGAACGGTTGCGCAAGATCCCATGTAGGGAATGTGTTTGTGGAAAAACGTTGGTGAACTAGTGCCAGTCGTGTTACAACCAATGGGTCTGATAAGTCTAAATAGTATGGCTCAATATCTTCGGGAACTAATAGTCCTTTGTAAATGAGAGTGTGTGTGGACAAACTAGGGAAGTAAAAATATTTACTTTGCGATAGTTTGGAGCAAATAATTTTATGTTCAGAAATTTTACGGGCAGTAAAAAGTTTTACATTGAATTCACTGTCTGATAAATCGGCATCTACTTTACCTACAAAAACTTGAGCAACGTATGGCTCTGTTTGTTGAGCAATACGTCCTACGACAGATCTATTAACGGGTACCTTTCTCCACCCTAAAATGGATAAACCTTGTTTAGTAATTTCATCTTCGAAAAGCTGTATACAGAAATCACGTTGATTTTTTTTCTGTGGTAAAAACACCATACCAACCGCATATTGATTTGCTTTTGGAAGCTCAAAAGAGCAGTTTTTAACCATAAAATCGTGGGGTATTTCAATTAAAATACCAGCACCATCACCTGTTTTGCCATCTGAACTTACTGCACCTCGATGTTCAAGTTTCACTAGAATATCAAGAGCTTTCCCAATGATATCGTTAGTTTTTTTTCCTTCAAGGCTACAAATGAATCCCGCCCCACAATTATCGTGCTCATAATCAGGAGAATAGAGCCCTTGCTTTTCTGGTAACATAATAGTTGGTTTTTTGAATCTCAAAAATAACAGAAATCAACCCTAAAGAAGCTATTTAGCTAGTCAAAACTTCTATCAGTTGTTGAGAATTGATTTTATGACACCTTTTTTTTAGAATTCTACAAATTATCTTTCTATTTTTGGGATTAATTCAAACTAACACCAAACAGGTTTAAAATGAATTAATTAAGTAATTTTCAAAATTATTTATGGATTTAAAACAAAAGAGTTTTTGTGTTGTTGGGGTAATGTCGGGAACCTCTCTTGACGGTTTGGATTTGGCTTTGGTTAAATTTAATTTTATTCAAAATAAATGGAATTATCGTTTTATTTCAACAATCACAAAGCCTTATGATTCGATTTGGGTAGAAAAATTATCAGAGGCTCGTTTTTTATCGGAAAATCGATTGGTTTCTTTGGATAATGAATACACAAGCTATCTCGCAAATCAAATTCAGCTTTTTATCGATCAGAATGCAAACCATGAAATAGATTTGATATGTTCTCACGGACACACTGTTCATCATCAACCGGATAAAGGAATTACTGTTCAAATTGGGAACCAGTCCAAATTGTCAGTTGAATTGAAAAAGACAGTTGTTTGCGATTTTAGAGTACAAGATGTTGCTTTGGGAGGTCAGGGTGCTCCTTTGGTTCCGGGAGGAGAATTTTATTTGTTTTCGGATTATGCCGCTTGCGTAAATTTGGGTGGTTTTGCCAATATTACTTTAATTAATAAAAAAGAAAAGCTACAAGCATTTGACATTGCCGCAGCAAATTTGGTTTTCAACCAGTTGGCAAGCCGATTGGATTTGCCTTACGATTCTGAGGGTAAAATAGCATCAAAGGGTTCATTGATTCCTGAACTTCTGGCTGAACTTAATGCATTGAATTACTACAGTCAAGCATCTCCTAAATCTCTAGGGGTAGAGTGGGTGTCCCAACACATAGAACCAATTTTAAATGTTTTTAATCAAGAATCAATCCCCGACCTTATGCACACCTACGCTGTTCATTTGGCTGATCAGATTTCCAAAGTTCTTCCAAATTCAGGTAAAATCTTATTTTCAGGAGGTGGAACACACAATAGTTTTTTGATGCAACAAATGGAAAAAAACAGTACATCCAAAGTCTGTATTCCGTCAAAAGTATTAATTGATTTCAAGGAAGCAATGATATTTGGTTTTTTGGGATTACTCAGGTTTTTGGGAGATAATAATTGCTTTTCCAGTGTAACGGGATCTAGTCGAGATCACTCCTCTGGAGTTTTATTTGAGAATAAATGACTTTATTTCACTAATTTATTTCTATTTTAGACCGCTTCAATTACAATAAATAGGTTTCAATTAAATTTACAGTAGGCCTCAAAATCATATTACTATGGAGATTATTTTAGTATCAATATTTGTTCTAGGCTACTTAGCTATTACTCTTGAGCATAACCTTAAAGTAGATAAATTAATTCCTGCCCTAGCAATGATGGCAATTTTGTGGGCAATCATCGCACTTGCTCATTTACCTGTTTTTGAGGTTGATACAGTTCTAAAAAAATTAGTTCCTACCCATATTGATGAAATTTTGTTGCATCATCTTGGGAAAACAGCGGAAATAATCATATTCCTTTTGGGTGCAATGACTATTGTTGAGATTATTGATTATTTCAATGGTTTTTCTACGATTAAATTGTTTATCAAAACAAAATCAAAAAAAGCCTTACTGTGGATTTTTGCAATATTAGCTTTTATTTTATCCGCCATAATTGATAACCTTACCGCAACAATTGTATTGATTACCATTCTACAAAAAGTAATCTCGAACCGAGAAACACGACTTTGGTTTGCGGGTCTGATAATTATTTCTGCCAATGCGGGAGGTGCCTGGTCTCCAATTGGAGATGTAACGACCACAATGTTGTGGATTGCAAATAAGGTTACTACAATCAAATTGATTTCATTTCTATTAATACCTTCAATTGTATGCGTAATTGTCCCTGTTTTTATTGCTTCATTGTTGCCTGCATTCAAAGGCGAGATTAAAAGCGAGGACAATCAGGAAGAAGTTATGCATAAATATGGATCAACAATGCTTTACTTGGGTCTTGGTTCAATTGTATTTGTGCCTATTTTTAAGACATTAACTCACTTACCACCCTATGTCGGAATGATGTTTTCTTTAGCTGTAGTTTCTACTTTTGCAGAAATTTTTAGTGCTGCTAAAATTAATATTACCTCTTTAGACGCCGAAAGCGATGCTGCATCCCATCACAGTCCAGTACATAAGTCTTTGTCAAAAATCGAATTGCCCAGTATTCTTTTCTTTTTGGGAATTTTACTGGCAGTAGCTGCCCTAGAGTCTCTCGGGATGTTATTTGGTTTTGCAGAAACATTGAATACAACTATTCCCAATACCGATATTGTAATTTTTTTATTGGGAATTGGATCGGCAGTTGTCGATAATGTTCCACTTGTTGCTGCCAGCATCGGAATGTTTTCTGAGGGTATCGATAGTCCCTTGTGGCATTTCATAGCTTTTTCTGCAGGAACGGGAGGGAGTATGTTGATTATCGGTTCTGCTGCAGGTGTTGTTGCCATGGGCATGGAAAAAATTGATTTCTTCTGGTATTTCAAGAAAATATCATGGTTGGCCTTTTTAGGATTTATTTCAGGCTCTCTAACCTTTGTGTTTTTAAGAGGATTTATTGCTTAACACATACTTAATTGCTAGGTTTTTCGTTTTAAAATTAAATACATACAATTACATAGCTATGATATCCTTTTTTATGCAAGCAAATGATGAGTTTAGAACCGAAAAAACGCTATCCTTAATTGAGTTAATCGAAAATGGTGGAGTAGGAGGTCAACTCATTATCGGAATTTTATTTTTACTGTTAATTATTGCCATTTACATCTACTTTGAGCGTTGGTTTGCTATTCGTTCAGCTTTGAAGATAGATGATAACTTTATGGATCAGATAAAGACCTTTGTTTCTCAAGGTAAAATAGAAACGGCTCAAGCCCTTTGTCTTAAAGAAGATGTTCCTGTTGCTCGATTGATTGCCAAGGGAATAACACGAATAGGTAAACCCTTAGACGATATTAATACAACCATTGAAAATGCAGGGCGACTAGAGGTTTACAAGCTGGAAAAAAATGTAAGTGTTTTGGCAACCATAGCAGGTGCAGCTCCAATGCTTGGGTTTTTAGGGACAGTGATTGGAATGATTCTTTCGATTTTTGAAATATCAAATGCTGGAGGTAATATCGATATGAAGTTATTATCAGACGGTCTTTACACTGCAATGACTACCACAGTGGCGGGTCTAATTGTTGGAATAGTTGGCTACATAACCTTTAATCATTTGGTAGCAAAAACATCAAAGGTGGTGTATCAAATGGAAGCAATTTCTTTTGAATTCTTAGACTTACTAAATGAACCTGCTGCCTAATGAATCTCAAGGGAAGAAATAAAATCACTCCAGAATTTAATATGTCGTCAATGACGGATATTGTTTTCTTGCTACTCATTTTTTTCATGATTGCATCTACCTTGGCAAAACAATTGGATACAATTGAGGTAAAACTTCCGCAAGCCAAGGGAAAAACAGAAAACCGAAGTTC
>Ga0206677_10002861_pt1 | contig 14859 bp, 12 predicted proteins | sample M130m12015metaG_FD_155475 | JGI IMG/M metagenome (GOLD analysis project Ga0206677, IMG submission 155475) | Ammonia-oxidizing marine archaeal communities from Monterey Bay, California, United States - M1 30m 12015 | ecosystem: Environmental > Aquatic > Marine > Intertidal zone | place: USA... | reverse complement strand
CAAGCCTTGGGGCTTGTGGCTTAAAGATTCTTGCTCACATGTGAATGACGCGGTCGTAAGCGTCGAGCACACTTTCATGCATCATTTCGGACAGGGTCGGATGCGGAAAGACTGTATGCATCAAATCTTCTTCGGTGGTTTCCAACGCCTGCCCCACCACATAGCCCTGAATTAGTTCGGTAACTTCGGCACCAATCATATGCGCACCCAGCAATTCGCCGGTCTTGGCATCGAACACGGTTTTGATCATGCCTTCTGGCTCGCCGAGGGCGATGGCCTTGCCATTTCCGACAAATGGGAATTTCCCAACCTTTACGGTATAGCCTGCCTCTTTGGCTTTAGCCTCGGTTAGGCCAACGCTGGCCACTTGCGGATGGCAATAGGTACAGCCCGCAATCGAGTTTGGCTTGATTGCGTGAACCTTGTTTTTGCCCGCGATTAACTCGGCAACCATGACGCCTTCGTGGCTGGCTTTGTGCGCGAGCCAAGGGGCACCTGCGATGTCACCAATGGCAAACAGACCATCAACGCCGGTCCGGCAAAATTCGTCAGTCACAACGTGCGTCCGATCGACTTTCACGCCAAGCGCCTCTAGCCCGAGGCCCTCTACGTTGCCCACGATACCGACCGCAGAGATTACCGTGTCAAAGTCGTGCTGTTCGACCTTGCCACCCACTTCAATATGGGCTGTCACCTTGCCTTTGGCCCGGTCAAGCTGCTTGACCATCGCCTTTTGCATGATCTTCATGCCCTGCTTTTGAAATGACTTTTTGGCAAAAGCGCTGATTTCTTCATCTTCGACAGGCAGAACCCGATCCATCACCTCAACCACGGTGGTGTCGGCACCAAGCGTATTATAAAAGCTCGCAAATTCGATACCAATTGCTCCCGATCCGATGACCAGCAGTTTCTTTGGCATGCGTTTCGGAGTTAATGCGGCCTTGTATGTCCAGACGAGATCACCATCAGCCTCGAGCCCAGGCAATTCGCGGGCACGCGCACCGGTGGCAAGGATGATATTCTTTGCGACCAAATCTTCGGTGCCCTTGTCCGTCTTGACAGATACTTTGCCCTTGGCGGGGATCGTTCCCTCGCCCATGAACACTTTTATCTTGTTCTTTTTCATCAAGTGACCGATGCCACCCGACAATTGGCCCGCCACCTGACGAGACCGCTTGACCACAGCATCCAAGTCATAGCCAACGTTATCGGCCTTGAGCCCGAATTCCTTGGCTCGGTGCATCAGATGAAACACTTCTGACGACCGCAGCATCGCTTTGGTCGGGATACAGCCCCAGTTCAGGCAGATACCACCCAAGTGCTCACGCTCGACAACCGCAACATTCATTCCCAATTGGGCGGCACGAATGGCTGCAACATAGCCTCCGGGGCCTGAGCCAATCACCACCACGTCAAAAGAATTCGCTGCCATTTCCAAGCCCTCACGGATTTCTGATATAAACTAGTTTACCGTTAAACTATATTTTTCATTTCCTCAACACCACCAGAGCGCGACAAATCGCCTGACACAGTACTTTGATGTTTTTAGGCTATTTCAAATAGCTGCACCTATCATGCAGCGTCGTAACCGAGCGAGGCCTGTTATGCGTTCAAGCAGCTTCGATACACTGCAGGGACCTAACGATACTACCATAACCGCCGGCTGCAAGATAAGCATTCTCTCGCTGCGTTGTCTTACGACCAAGCGCGGCGTTTCGATGCGGAAAACGGCCAAATTGGCGGATCACCTCTCGGTGCGCACGGGCGTGAAGCAAATATTCATCGTCCTCCAACCGGTCGCAGATCAAACGCACTGTACGATCCTGATCGCATAGATTTTCCGAATGCTCTAAAGGCAGATACATGAATGAACGCGCCGAAAGCTCAACCCGCATGTCCCAGCCCTTGGATATAGCAGACTTGGCCGCAGCCAAGGCGGCCCTGTCCGTGGCGAATGCACGAGGATCGTCCCGGAACATGTTGCGCGGAAATTGGTCGGTCAGGATGATATACGCCAGAACCCCATTGGGATATGTCAGCCAAAGGGCAAAACGGCCCTCAGATGCCTGTTTCCACGTCTCTTGAAACTGTTCTCGGATGGCTTGGTCAAACGCATCGTCCTGCTCAAACCATTGCGTATGATTACAATCGTCCAACCAAAAACGTAATATCTCGTCAGGACCTATCATGGCTTCCACTCCTTGCAAAACCCGACCCCCAAGACAAGCTTTGCACTTATTTTACCACAACCCCAATCACGAAATGCAACAAAACCGACACATTACTGTGTTCTAGATTCGTCTTCAGGTTCCAAATAGGCTTCGCTGGCATATTCCTGAGCAATTTCCATTGCAACGGGGGTCGTCGCCGCCTGAGACATCACCACGTAAGAACCAGTTTCGTCTACTGGAATCGATTTCCGCTGTGTTGCGCGATACCCGGCATATCCGACAAGGATAACAAACAGTACTGCGGTATACATATAGAAGCCGGACGGCCCCACTTTCTCCATTAATGCGCCAACAATGAGCGGTCCAAAAACTGCCCCCAGACCATTGATAAAAACAAGTCCGCCAGATGCAGCCGTCATATCGTCATGCTCCAAAAAATCATTGGTATGCGCAATGAGCAGTGAATAAAGCGGATGCGATGAACCGCCAACAATAAATGCAGACATCAGCAACATGTTGAAATTCGCCCCGAACATCATGCCGACAGTCGACCCCAAAACACCGATGGCCGCGACGATGATAATCAGAGATCGGCGATCCATCCGGTCTGAAATCCACCCTATCGGGTACTGTAAAAGCACAGCTCCAACAAAGAATGTTGCCACAAAGGTTGAAATTTGCCCGATGCTTAACCCAACCTGCGCGCCATAGACGGATGACATGCCGAACTGTGCCGAAAACACACCGCCCAATACCAGCATTCCAAAACAGCCCAACGGCGAAAACCTTGCCAATTGGCGCAGTGTCATCGGTTTGGTCGTGTCAAATGCCGGTGTCGGACTGATCGACAAAAGGATTGGCGTGATTGCGACTGAAACCAATACCGATGGTATGACAAACAACACAAAACCTGAAGGGTCCGCCGTCAGTAGTAGCGCCTGACTGGCTACAATCCCAAGCGTTTGCACGATCATGTAAAGTGAAAGCGCCTTGCCGCGATTAGAATTATCTGCCGCTTCGTTCAGCCAGCTTTCGGCAGTCACATAAACCGCAGAAAAACAAAAACCGATTATGACCCGGCCCACAGCCCATAACCAAGGATCGGCAAAGGTCGGATACAAAATCATAACAGCAGAAATCAGCGAGGCGAGTGCCGCAAAGACACGCACATGTCCAACACGCCGGATCATGCCCGGTGCAATGCGGCTGCCCCCCAAAAAACCGGCAAAATAGGCGGACATAACTATCGACATCTCGAAGGTCGAAAAGCCTTCGATCTCGCCGCGAATACCCAGCAGGGTGCCCTGCATGCCGTTGCCAACCATCAGCAAACACATACCGAGCAAAAGTGCCCATGCACTGGTCAGAACTTGCAGCATACCCTTGCCCTTTGCGCGACGTTGGTGTTTTGTCGCGCTTGCCATGGGTGTCGGCCCTGCGTCTTAGACAGTTGCGACCTCAGGGTGTCGGATTTGTTGGTTTCGGCGGTGGCAGCAATAGTGACGCGTCACCATAGGAAAAGAACCGATAATCTTGTGCCACCGCATGTGCATAGATTCGGCGCACGCGCTCGGTGCCCATTAACGCCGACACCAACATCATCAGCGTAGATTTGGGCAAATGAAAGTTCGTCATAAGGCCGTCCGCCAAGCGAAACTCAAAGCCCGGATAAATGAATATGTCCGTCTCGCCCTGCCATGCTGCAATGCCGACGTCACGGGCCATTGTTTCGATCAGGCGCAAAGCTGTTGTGCCAACCGGAATGACGCGGGCACCACGTGCCTTGGCCTCTGCGATATCACGGGCGGCCGCGCGGCTCACCCGGCCCCGTTCGGCGTGCATTTTGTGGGCGGTTACATCGTCAACCTTGACCGGCAAGAAAGTGCCTGCCCCAACATGTAGGGTCACATGGGTGAACTGCACGCCGTGCTGTTTCAATGCGTTCAGCAGACCTGAATCGAAATGCAGCGATGCCGTGGGCGCGGCAACGGCGCCAATATTGCTGGCCCAAATCGTCTGATAATCGGTTTTGTCACGCGCATCGGCTGGCCGTTTGGCCGCAATATAGGGTGGCAACGGCATCGCTCCGACCGCTGCAAGCGCCGCATCAAAATCATCGCCTGTCAGATTAAACCGTAAATGCCCCTGCCCTTCGGCTGTGCCCTCCAACGTGGCCGAAAGCGCGTGTGAAAAGGTGACAATCTCATCCAGTTGCAGCTTTTTTAGCGGTTTAATCAGGGCAGACCACGCGCCGTTTGCTAACGGCTCTAACAAGGTTGCTTCTATTTTTGCATGCGTTTCACCCTGTTTGCTCAATCGGGTGCGTGTACCTTTCAGCCTCGCGGGTATCACTTTGGTGTCATTCAGCACCAATAGATCACCAGGCTTCACCCAATGCAAAAGGTCGCTTACGATCTGATCGTGGATCACATTCCCATCGGCCACCAGCAGACGTGCCGACGATCGCGGCGAGGCAGGCCGCGTTGCAATAAGACGCTCGGGTAGGTCAAAATCAAAATCAGTCAGTTTCATGGTGCTGCCATACCCAGTCGATCAGCGTTCATCAATCGCCTGCTGACGTTCTTTCAATCGCAGTTGTTCGCGGGTATTGCCCAACGGCTGGGGCACAAAGACCTCAGGAATAGCGGCTGGCCCATTTTCGCCATCGGCTTGCGGAACTTCTGGCCCCGGAGCGCGAAAAATTCCTCGTAACAGCCCAGGGGTCAGCGCCGACAACGGATTGATGGAAACACGCGGTTCCGAGGTCGGCCCACTCAGACGGTAATTGAACCCAATCAATCCTTCACCCTTGCGCGCAAACAGGCTACCGATGCCGTTTATCAGGTAGAGCGGCGAAACAACCCCCCGCATGTCAAGAACCGAGCCCTCTACATCATAGGTTCCCTCCATCGATAGACCAATGGAAGGCCCAACAGCGCTCGCACGGGTCACAACCATCGTTTTGGGCGTAAGGCGAAATGCGGCCTCGACGTCATTAAAGTGGATTCCACCGCCGTCCATTTGCTCAAGTAAACCCACAACACTAATCGCATTCAGCAGGGCGGCGATCGCTGGTGCGTCCTTAATGCGTGTTTTAGCTACATTAAGCGTTCCATCAAAAGAGGCTGATCCGGCAGGCAGCAAGGTCAGGGATAATGCCCCGCCTCGTGCCTGTTTCAATATGCCTGCAGACGCCGCAACCCCACCTGCGTCGTCTGACGTAATCTGTATCGCGCTACGCCCGCGCAGCGGCAGCACTTTGCCACGTATAGGCGCGTCGCCGTTAACCCGCGCTGTGAATGCGCCATCCAGTCCACGCGCCAAGCTGAAATTGCCCTGCACACCGGTCAGCGCAATAGTATCGGTGACCTGCAACTTGTCCAGCGTGAGGGTCAAAGGACTGCCCCCGCCAGTTTGGCTTTGTACGGATGCATCACCGCCGAAATCCGCTTGTCTCAAGTCTATGATGCCGCCCCGAACCACCACTTCAGGGGCCTTGCCTTCACCGCGCCCAACAATATCGACCGCACCGGACAGCCAATTGCCAAGACGGACCTTGTCGAAACTGGCGCGCTCCAGCAAATTGTCTTTTGTTAGAGAAACGGTGCCGGTGGCGCTCAGCCCTGGCGCGTCCAGGCTCAGCTGGTCGATGCGCGGTGAATCACCCAGAACAGCCTGCACTTTCAGCGACCCTGCGGCTGTGGCCGGTTTGCTCCAACCCAATGGCGGCGAGGACAGTCTTAAACCAAGCAAATCCGTGTCAAAATTAAGTGTGGGTGCTTCTTTATTCACCGGCAGTGTGATTGTGATGGCCCCCGATCCTTGCCCAGTAACCATTTCGGTGGGCAGCCCAAGGTTAAAGGCCTCAATTGTCCGCTCAGAAAGCTCGATTGTGCCAGTCACTGTCCCTGGTTGTGGCGTGGAACTGATCGGTTGCGCCCATCTTGCGTTGAAAGGCACCCCTTCAAGCGTTCCGCTCCCGGAAACCTGTACTTGCTCGTCGCTGGCGATGACGCGAAGCGAATCAGCGGCCAATCTGCGGCCCTTGATCAGCTTCGTGCTGTCCAACGCGCGCGCAATGCCCGAAACATCAAAGACAACATCAGGGGCTTTCAACCCTTTCTTGAGCGGAAATGCGAGGTTGCCTGCCAGCCGCAGACGCCCCGTGGCCAAATCAGGGGGCAACCCTGCTTTGGTCATTATACTGAGCGGTGGTTGGTCCAAAAGTGACAAGGCAGCAGTCACTGTACCTTGAGCCTCGAGCCGAACAACGGCAGGTCCATCCGGGCGCACGGTCACGTCTGGAACAATAAACGACGATCCGGCAACTTTCACAATGCCGCCCTGCGGGGCCGCGACCTGGCCATCATCCAAAGAAACGACAAATCGGTTTTCGAGCAAGCTGGCCGTGCCCCGTGCACCAGTAATCGGCGGCAAATTACGCATAAACCGGACATCTGCATTGGCATAGGAAAAACTGGCATAGGTCTTGACAGAAGTGTTGGGACCGCCGCGGACTGCCGCATCCAGATCTTGCAGTTCGCCGCTTAGCACGTTTTTAACCAACCAGGCTCGGGAGCGCTGCGCAATGCGCTCGGGCCACAACGCGAGTAACCGATCCTGCGATAATCCGTCCATCTGCGCGTCAATACTGTAGCTCCACCCCTCTGGCTCTGCTGTCAGAGCGCCACGCGCCCACAAAGATTGGCCCTGATCGCGTAACAAAACCTGACCAACGTCAAACCTGAAAGGTGCAAGACGTAGGCGAAAATCCATCTGAGCTGAATCTATCTCGATCGGTATATCATACAGATTATCCGGGTTCGTAGTTAGCATGCTGGTCTGAAACTGACCGACAAAATCTTCTAACTGGCCTGTATCGCTAAGCCCCAAAACCGCTTGTCCTTCGGTTCGGCCTGTGAACCAGGCACTGTCGATGGACAATTCGTCAAACGTTAGAATACCTGACACTGGGTCATAGCTGAAATAGCTGCGCGCTGATGTGAACGGGACCGGCCGCGTTGCATCAGTGGGCTGGACCACACCCTCGCCAATCGCCAGCGTTGCATTGAGCGGGCGCAAACTTGCATCCTTGGCGATGCCCCCTCGCATCGCGCCTGAAATCGGCGCGCGCAAAACTTCCAGCCATGCAAAAGGGGCGGCCCAAGCGGCGATATCGGTCGCGGGAACATCATCGACAGTTATGCCAAACTCCGACTCGACCGACCCAATAGTGCCGGCATAATTTGCCTCAAGTGTCGCGACGCCCTGCCCGCCGCTGAGCAGTGCCAAATCCGACGTCAACCGGACGGAATCACCGTTACGGTTCAACCTGATGCGTCCCCCGTCTATCGTCCAGGTTCGCGCCGAGCGCACATCTTCGATCTGCAAAGTCAGCGCCTGTACGCTTGCGTATGTCAGTTCTGAAAGTGCCGGCAGCGTTAGAATTGCATCTATCTTTTCAATCAATTCGACAAAAGTCGCAGCTTGTTGGCTCGGTGCGGTCAGATCTAGCGCGCCTGACAATACGACGGACCCGTCTACCTCGCGGCGCAGCCTGGCAAAGACGCCAGTCACACTGATATCATTGGGCTGAACCCCGCCGCGCAAAAGCGCCGGAAGCGACAAACCGGCGCGCACCTCGGCGAAGGCCAGAATTTCGGCATCATTGTCCGTGACAATTTGGACATTCGTTAGTCGAATTCCCGGCTTGATACCTTCCTCTACAATGAAGTCGAGCTTGTCGAATTGAAGTTTAGCCACGCCAAGTGCAGCATTCGCGCGCTCTTGGATCTGGCTGCGCGCCCAGTCCGGGGCGGACACGGAAAAGCCAAGCATTAGAAAAATCACCAGCGTCAGCATTGAGGTCAGAATCAAAGACATGAGCAAACTGCCAATCGCATGCCGGCGCCAAAGGTTTTTGCGCCGCGGCTTGGATGGTTCTGATGTAGGGACTGCTGTGTTCATGCCTTTATTCTTCTATGCCTTGCACTATCTTACCAGACACAACCGTACTAACCGTCCAAAAAGGCCAAACTATGCTCGAACTTTCGACCCAAGCCCCCGATTTTACGCTGCCGCAAAGCGATGGAACAGAAGTAACTCTGTCTGCGCTCAGAGGTGGGCCTGTCGTTCTGTTTTTTTACCCACGCGACGACACCCCAGGCTGTACCAAGGAATCGATTGCCTTTTCTGAAGGTCTTGCCGAATTTGAGGCGGCTGGCGCCAAGATTTTTGGAATTTCAAAAGACAGTGTTGCAAACCATGTAAAATTCTCAAACAAGCGCAATCTGACTGTGCCGCTTTTGTCTGACGCGCAGGATTCAGTCTGTGAAGACTATGGCGTGTGGAAAGAAAAAAATATGTACGGCAAGACATATATGGGGATCGAACGCACCACGTATCTAATTGATTCCGCGGGCAACGTGGCCTTGGTATGGCCCAAAGTCAAAGTGCCCGGCCATGCCGAGGCCGTTTTGGCGGCAGTCAAAGCGCTTTGATGTTACCATTGGCGCAAATGGCAGAGGCAGTGCTGCGCACAGCAGACGGCCGCGAAAAGACGGCACTTTCCAAGCACTATGCATCCGAGTGGCGCAGCGCCCGCGCGGAAGATAACGCACCAGAAATTGGCCTGGCATCCCCGCCCATGCACCCTGCGCGGCCGACAACGCCAGAGCTGCTCAGCCCCCGTGATGTGCCGCGTCGTAGGCCGGGAAGTCCCGAAGGACGCATTGCTTTGTTGCATGCAGTGGCACATATCGAACTGAACGCGGTTGACCTGCACTGGGACATCATTGCGCGATTTTCTCATGTGCCGATGCCCATTGGTTTTTTCGACGATTGGGTGAAAGCTGCAGACGAAGAATCAAAGCATTTCAATTTGATGTGCGACTGTCTTGAAACGATGGATAGTTTTTATGGCGAACTTCCAGCCCACGCCGGTATGTGGCGCGCCGCCGAAGATACAGCAACCGACTTTATGGGGCGGCTCGCCGTTGTGCCAATGGTGCTTGAGGCGCGCGGCTTGGATGTGACACCCGGTATGATAGAAATTTTCCGCAAAGCCGGTATCGACAATGCGGTCAAGGCGCTAGAAATGATATATGCAGAAGAAGTCGCCCACGTGGCCTACGGCTCAAAATGGTTTCATTTTTTGTGTGGGCGCGAGAATTTGGACCCTAAAGTGGCGTTTCATAAATTGGTTCAAAAGTACTTTCACAGCCCGTTAAAGCCTCCGTTCAACGAGGAAAAGCGCGCCGAGGCAGGATTGCCGCCTGATTTCTATTGGCCTCTTGCGGTCAAGAATTAAAATTTACGGATGAATACGCAAAATTTTGCCACTTTGACAGATTTTGGCTGTGATAATGTTCATATTCCAGAGCAAGGCTTGCCCCGTTGTGCAGCGCACATTATCCCATGTCTGTGACGGTTTGTTTGGGGACAAAAGCGTCTGTCATTGGATGGGGACGAGAACGTGCGAACACGCCTCGGAATTAAGGTGCATGCGCTGTCGGAGATGTATTTCCCCGAAAGGCGTGTCTTTCTTAAATCGGACAAAGATACACGGTTCATCCGTCTGAAATCGGGCACGCAACTTATCGCTTTCGCCGGTAGCTCTGTTGTCGTGGCCTGGACCATCGTGGCCACAGCGATCCTTTTGATGGACAGCATTGGCTCAGGTAATTTCCGCGAACAGGCCAAGCGTGATCAGAGCATCTACACCGAGCGCCTCAACACGTTGTCCGCTCAACGTGACGCGCGCGCAGTGGAGGCGCTGGCAGCCCAAGAACGGTTCAACGCTGCCTTAACCCAAATCTCTGTCATGCAGTCCGAACTGCTTGCCTCTGAGACGCGTCGGCGTGAGTTGGAAACCGGCATCGAAGTGATCCAGAGCACATTACGGAGCACTATGAATGACCGCGAAGCGGCGCGGCGCCAGATCGTGGCTCTTAAGGAAAAGGTTGAGAATGGTGGGAACGGCATTGGATCAGCGGCGGCTCTGAGCGCACCAATGGATTTTGTGGCCGACGCGCTGGCCCAAACGGCCGCCGAGCGTGACAAGATTATCCAGGATGCCCAAGCCGCTTTGCTGGCCGTCGATGAGTTGGCGACTGAAATTGCATTGATGCAGGACCAAAACGATCACATATTTCGTCAGTTGGAAGAAGCTATGGCCATATCCGTCGCTCCGCTTGATAAAATGTTTCGCGCTGCTGGCATGCCAACCGATCGCATCATCGAGCAGGTTCGGCGCGGATATTCCGGCCAGGGTGGTCCGCTGACGCCGCTGCACTTTTCCACAAGCGACGCAGATCTGACCCCTGATACATTGCGCGCCAACCGGCTGCTGGCGCAAATGGATAAGCTGAACCTTTACCGGATCGCCGCCCAAAAAGCACCATTTGCAACGCCAGTGAAATCTGTGTTCCGGTTCACCTCGCCGTTTGGGCCGCGGCGTGACCCCAAGACTGGCGGTCGCCGCATGCACAAGGGCGTCGATTTCGCCGCCTCGGTTGGGACACCGCTTTATGCCACTGCAGACGGCGTGGTGACCCATGCCGGCTGGCAATCCGCCTATGGTCGATTGGTCAAGATCAAGCACGAGTTTGGCATCGAAACCCGCTACGCGCACTTGGCAAAACTCCGCGTAAAAGTTGGCCAAAGGGTCTCGCGCGGGGAACGTATCGGTGATATGGGAGCATCTGGACGAGTAACTGGCGTGCACCTGCACTACGAAGTCCGCGTCGGTGGTAAAGCCGTAAATCCAATGATCTACATCAAGGCAGCAAGCGATGTTTTCTAAAAGTAAAATAAACGAACCCGGTCAAAGTGCCGAAGCGCCCAAACCTGCCGCTCCTGCGGCGTCTTCTCCGAAGTCTTCAGAATTTAAGGCCAGCGCACCAAAAGCAAAACCGCCGGCCTCGATCCTGTCGGCAGATCTTCATGTTACTGGCAATATGAAGACAACGGGTGACATTCAAGTTGAAGGCACGGTCGAAGGTGACATTCGCGCCCATCTGCTAACCATCGGGGAAAGCGCGACTATTAAAGGTGAAGTCATTGCTGATGACGTTGTCATCAATGGACGCATCGTTGGGCGAGTTCGTGGTTTAAAAGTGCGTTTGACTTCGACAGCGCGTGTCGAGGGCGACATCATCCACAAGACGATTGCAATCGAAAGTGGCGCCCATTTCGAAGGGTCCGTGCAGCGGCAGGATGATCCGCTGAACCCCGGATCCAAGCCCAGACCTTCTGCTATTGCGTCGGCTCCGCCAAAAGCGGAGTAATCTGCTTTTGAATACGATAAGATCATAAAGGAGCGTCAGGCACCTGAGGTACCTTTATGATTCTTGGTGCGCTATTTGGTAAGCATCCATTGCCCCTTGGGCCAAAATGCATCGAAGGCAAAAGCAAACATGACATCGTGTGGCAGATCCTGGCCATCCGAATTACGTACGCGAATGCTGCCAATTTCACGACCGCGGCTAATCAGTTCCGTATCCAGCGCTGACGCCTGACCACGCGTCCAGGACAGTGTGATCCCGGCTTGTATAATCTCGCCTTCGTCGGCCAGCCGGGTGAGAGGCCACGCACGGTCGGACACCCGAATTACCCGCGCCAAGGGCGCGATGCCATGTGGTGGCCGTGCGCCCGAATACAGGAACGGGCGCTGGCTGCTGTCATATTTGTTATACGGGTTGAAGCCGTAGGCCCTGCTAAATGGTGGCTCGGCCATGACAATGCCATCTGGATACGCAGCCTTGAACGCAGACCAGCTGTCGATCCATGTGGGCAGTTGGCGCAAGGCCTGCCCGTTCATGTCACCGACAATGCCCTGCCCTGTAGCTTGCTGCCACCAGCTTTGGGTTTCCCGGTCATACATGATCATGTCCGAATTGCGTAACTTGCCCGACACACCGAAACTCAGAATCTGGTCGTCAACCCGTCTGTCAAAGGTCATCGCCGAATTGCACAACGGGCAAAACGTCACTGCAATTGGGGCTCCGCCCACGTTGTCATTTACGATCTCGTGCCACATCAGGTACCGCAACGGATAAGCGCGCGCCTGCTCTTTATCAAAGACAACAGTAATCACAGGCTCGCGTTCGCCGAGTTTGCGTTTGTCTGCTATGGGGACAAACTGAGGCGCATCGAGCGCAGGGATTCCGTCTTTGGGTGGGCCACCCGACATGACCTCAACCCAACTTTCGATAGATGTGTTCTCAAAATCCGTTTCAGGCCATTCATTTACCCAGGACTCGGGCGAAGCAGCAGTGAAAGACGGCAGAATAGCCACCAAAAGAGTAAAAATAATATAGCGCATGCTGACCTCTCGCTTCAGGCGTGTAGCATGACCCAATCAAAGAGACGCACCAAGCCCCCTCACGAAGAATTGAGGCGACCGTATATTAAAAAAAATGCTGAAATGCCTGAGACGCCGTACACCATCTAACGCTGCCTGACATTAAAGATTTCAGCGTGTTAGATGATGCAAGTTTTTTGCATATCGCTTTAGTCGGTAACTGTCACCGACTTCATAAAGTCCGGAGCGCCCGTAATGCTACCGGAACGGCTATTCCCACGTTTGATCGCGTCTAGGACCTCCAATCCGGACGTGACCTTGCCAACTATGGTATATTGCCCGTCTAGGAAATCGCCCGGAGCGAACATGATGAAAAACTGGCTGTTGGCCGAATCCAACTGGCTGCTGCGGGCCATGCCTACGGTGCCACGGGCAAACGTCTCGTCGGAAAACTCGGCTGGCAGGTTGGCATAGTCGGATTGACCGGTGCCAACGAATCGCCCACCGTATTCGTCAATGTTCCCGTATTTGACGTCGCCCGTCTGCGCCATAAAGCCATCAATCACCCGATGAAAGGCCACACCATCATAGCTGCCTTCGGCGGCTAGCGTTGTAATCCGTTCAGCGTGGCCGGGCGCGATATCTTCGTAGAGGTCGATGGCAATCACGCCTTTCGCCTCTCCGACGACGGTTATTTCGATCCCAGACGCCAGCGCAGGCCCAGAAACCAGCGCTAGCAGTGTCGCGAGCAGCTTATGCATCTGCGGCAACCTTGACGCTGATCATGCGGTCGGGTTCGGCTGGCGGCTCGCCTCGGGTGATCGCATCTACATGCTCCATGCCAGAGGTGACACGGCCGTAAACAGTATATTGACCATTTAGAAAGTTGTTGTCCGAAAAGTTGATAAAGAACTGACTGTTGGCGCTATCCGGGTTGGCAGAGCGCGCAGCCCCCAATGTGCCGCGGTCATGTGGCAGCTTGGAAAACTCGGCCGGCAGGTCGGGCAAATCGGATCCGCCAGTGCCCGCCATGCGGATGTTAAACCCATCTTCCATGTCACCGTGTTGCACGTCGCCTGTTTGGGCCATGAAGCCGTCGATCACGCGGTGAAACGCCACGTTGTCATAAGCTCCTGCGCGCGCCAGCTCTTTCATGCGCTCAGCGTGTTTGGGAGCGACATCGGCCAACAGCTCGATTGTGACGGTGCCCCCTTTCAGCTCGACAAGGATCGTATTCTCGGGGTCTTTGATATCGGCCATTCGATTTCTCTCTGTGCTTTGCAATTTGCCCGCCTACCTAAGCCGCAAAGCGGTTGGGGACAAGTGATGCATTGACGGCCCTGCGATTTGTAGCGATGCAAGGGCAACTTTGCAAAACGGAGCGGGACGATTGGCTGGAAAACGCTGGACGATATGGATTTGGACGAGAAACGGGTACTCACTCGGGTCGACATTAATGTACCAATGGAAAATGGTAAGATGACCGATGCCACTCGGATCGAACGGATCGTCCCAACGATTGTCGACATCCGCGCCAAGGGCGGCCGCCCCATCTTACTTGCGCATTTCGGACGCCCCAAGGGACAGCCCAACCCTGACTATTCGCTGCGCCCGCTTGTGCCAGCCTTGCGAGATGCTTTTGGTTGTCCTGTCAGTTTTGTGGAGCGTCCGACGCGTGAATGGATCGACGCACAGCCCTCTGATGCCGTGATCCTGGTCGAAAACATGCGTTTTTCGCCCATGGAAGAAGCCAACGATCCGGCGATGGCACAGTTTTTATCCACGCTGGGGGATATCTATTGCAACGATGCATTCTCTGCCGCGCATCGTGCACACGCATCGACAACCGGCGTGGCGCAACTTTTACCGTCCTGCGCGGGACGACTGATGCAGGCGGAATTGAGTGCCTTGGAAGCCGCATTGTCTAATCCAAAACGCCCTGTGGGTGCAGTCGTAGGTGGGGCCAAAGTCTCGACCAAGCTGGATTTGTTGCAAAATCTGGTCAAAAAAATTGATGTACTGGTAATTGGCGGAGGCATGGCCAACACTTTTCTTGCCGCTCAGGGCGCGGACCTTGGACAGTCTCTGCAAGAGAACGCATTGCATGACACCGCACGGGCTATACTTGATGCCGCCGCCAAAGCTGGATGCAGGGTGATCCTGCCAAGGGACGGTCGAGTTGCGCGCAGTTTTGCAGCGGACGTGCGCTATGATCTTATCGCTCTCAATGAAACAACCGTGCTGGAAAGCGATCAAATGGTTCTAGATGCTGGCGACGCTGCCACACAAGAGATCGCGGAAGCATTTGGTGCGCTCAAAACTCTGATCTGGAATGGCCCACTAGGCGCATTTGAGATTTCACCCTTTGACACAGCGACTGTGGCA
>Ga0206677_10002859_pt1 | contig 14864 bp, 27 predicted proteins | sample M130m12015metaG_FD_155475 | JGI IMG/M metagenome (GOLD analysis project Ga0206677, IMG submission 155475) | Ammonia-oxidizing marine archaeal communities from Monterey Bay, California, United States - M1 30m 12015 | ecosystem: Environmental > Aquatic > Marine > Intertidal zone | place: USA... | reverse complement strand
GTGCTTCAAGGTCTTATTGGTATACCACTTGATCTATTAAAGAGTCTTGTTGGTTGGATTGCAGGTAAGCTTGGTTTCGAAGGTGTTCAAGAATTCTTAAGCAACTTCTCATTTGCTGATAGTATCGGTCAATTGTTTAGTGCTATTATCGGTGGTGTGCTTGGATTTGTACAAAACATTAAAGATACTATTGCTGATATCGGTATTGCTGGTATGGTTCAAAATCTTGCGCTTAGTCTGCTAAAGATATTTAAGAAAATTGTTTTATTCCCAACTGCTGTCGCGGCTGGTGCAGTTAAGGGATTAGCCGCAGCATGGCCAGGTGGTAAGACTCCTGGTGAAGCTTTCATGGAAGGATTTAATAAGGTATTTACTATGGGTGATGCATCTATTGATTCAATGAAGGTGCAAGGTGATGGTATGACAGAATCTGGTGAAGAGATTAAAGCTACATCAGAAGAAAATGCAGCGGGACAAGCCTCTCTTGCCTCAAGAGCTGCTGAAGCGGGTGGCAATTTAGTTGACGCATCGAGAAATGCTGTTACTAATGTTGGCGATACCGTTATTCAAACATTTACTCCAAACGATAGAGCTGCCGCAACAGTAGCAGGACCTTACGGATAAAAAAAGGGGACCCGAAGGTCCCCAAAAAGTCGCCGTTTTGTCCGCGCGCTTTTGAAGATATCTATTTCAATACCCGCGCGCTTTTGAAGACGTACCCGGTCTTTTTATTATACATATCGTAGTTCATCATAGTATTTGAACAACAATCTGATCTTAGCCTTGTTGTGCAAGTTTGTCGAAGTAAGACAATGTGTCTTCTTCTGCCTCGTCGCTTGAATTAAACGGAGTACTATCAGCCGCAGCCATTCCTGGTTGTTCTACTACAGGAGCAGATTCCATCATTGGGGCAGCATCCATAGACACATGACCTGCGTCAACACCTAGTACCTTATTCAACTTAGCTTTGAGCTCGTCGTAAGACTTATAGTTTTTAGGATCAGTGAAGTCTGCTAGTGAATATAGTTTATCGTATACTCCTTCTAGTTGACCTTCATCACCATTATATAGTGGAGCTGCAGTAGCGAACTCTGATTTATCATAGTTCACCCAACCTTCAACCTTTCTAATCTTAAGTTTGAAGTCAGCACCTTCCCAAAAATCATAAGGATTTACTGGTTGTTCATCTGCAAATTGTGGTTGCATTACATCCATGATTTTATCAAAGATCTTTTTACCAAATTTGTATAGGAATACCTTTCCTTCGTTTTGTGGGTTAGCAGGGTCAGACACTACCAAGATGTTTGACGCATAGTGCAAACGTCTCTTTCTTTCCCTTGCAATAGCTTTATCTTCATCTCTTCCGGAGTTCCACAATACAGAGTTCATCTCTGATACTGGGTCATCCTGACCGATTGTAGTTAAGCTATTTTCGATATACCATAGACCAGTAGGACCCTTGAATCCATGATCCCAGTACCTTACCCATGGAAGATCTTCGCCTTCTTTAGCGGGTAGGAACCTGATCACGGCATAACCGTTTCCTGCTTTGTCCCTGGTTGGTTTCCAAAACCTGTCATCGTCGTAAGACTTTGTTTCAGTTTTAGTAGATACAGCTTCTGCTGCTTTTACGAGTTTGTCGATTGACGAGCCTCGCGAGCTCTTTAGATTTGCAAATGACATTATATTTCTCCTTTGTATTGCATTGTATTTACTGAATTATCCACGTTATACATTATATTATAACACACTTTCATGCGTTTGTAAACCTATTTTGTAATAAAGTTAAACACTTATTACGATTAAAGTTTACGAAGGGTTCATATTTCTCTATGAGTCTTTTCATGTCAGGCCATATAATGGTATCTGATATGTTTTTTGACTCACGAGAAATGAACCCAAATATAGAATTAAGAATAACAACAGTCTCTAAACTAATTTCTTCTTGCATCCATAACTTGATAACCAATGGATGCTGACCATCACAACTTTCAAACAGTTTGTTAAAGTCAGCGCCACATAAGTGATCATCTAGTTTATTTATATCTACTGAAAACACTCGATGGATACTTTCTTTAATTCTTTTGTATCGCGCGTAATGTTCTTCAGCATCATTGTCCATCATATCACCTATATATGTTTCGGTGTTAATGAACTGTGACACGTAAAAATCTTTTAGTTCACCATTATACTTCTTTGCCAACTTAGCGAAAAAGTATTTGTCTTTCCGTTTAAAGAAAGAGTTTGGAGTCACATTAGATTTAAAATTGTATTTAACTGCATCGTAGCTGGTTTCAAAATGAAGCTTTAATGCATTATACAGTTGATAGGACTCAAATGGATCAGAGCTCATATCATTCCACCATGGTAATACATCATTGCAAGTGTTATCATAGTACCACACAATAACATCCATAGCATAAGCTTAAATAATCCTTCTACGATAGCTGTCAAAAGTTTTATCATATAGGTAACTTATTTCCTTTCTTTCCTCTAATTAAATTAAGTCGTACTGCCTCTGCTTCCATTTTATCTTTTAGTGAGTCTGTCAATAGCTTTTTAAGATTGCTATAATCCATACCTCTTTTCTCGATAACATATGTAGCAGCATCAATATAAGACATATTTCCCTTTGCAACTAATTGTTCTACGGCAGTTGAAAACCGTTTACGTGTCATAATCTTTTGATCTATATCAATATTCATAGTGTCCTAAGTAATATACAATCGGCATTAACTCTACCATTTGGAACACTTACTTTAGTAGTTAAAGTATCCCATACTTGTTTGTCGATTTGTTTAATTGTTTTACTTAAGATTAGTGGAAGTATATCATCTGGTTTTCTTAGAGTGCAAACTCTACTTGTTTTTTCACAGACATTTTTGATGGTAGTACCGCTGACCTCAAACCCTTTGGTTGAATTTGTATTATACTGAGTAAGCTTTCTTGTCTTAGTATTATACATGTATAAAACCTCTTTGCCAGGGATCATGACAGGATTGATAGACATTAACTTAGCATCAATGTCTTCTACCTTGTACTTAAGGTTCTTTACTTGAACATCAGAAGCTTTAGGCTTCTTGACCCTTGGAACTCTTGCAGCTTTATTAGCCGCTTTTAATTTATCTAAATCTTCGAATACAGTCTCCATGAGTACCATCATCTTTTTAAGATCAGACTTTTTAACATGCGAAAACGCTTCTACTGCTTGATCACATGTTTTATTATACGCGTCTTGTACAGGAGTATATTCATCCATGACCATATCTCTAAACATATTTAGAGTTGTACCTTTTAGACCGTAATGTTTAAATAATTTATAGGCATCAAACTTTTGTTTGAAATCACCTTCCATCCAACCGTCGACAACAGTATCCCAGTCATCCATAATTGTATCAAGTATTTTTGCCTTTTGTCTTTGTTGAATTGTAACAACAGGTTTAGCTGCTACTTTCTCTTGAATTTCTTCTACAACTTCTTTTGCTGTTTCGTAAAGATCATCCAATACAGATTTATATTTAGCTAATTCTTCTTCATTATATTCAAAGCCTCTATAATGAATCTTTGCCGCTTTGCCTAACTTTTGAGTTAGCTCCCAATCTTTTAATTTTTTAAGAGCCTTGATTTTATCTTTATCATAGCCGAAAACATCTTCAGCAAATTGCAAAACTGTAGGGGTATAGTCTTTGGCTTTGTAAAAATAATTATACCAGTGTGCAGCCTTTGACCATTTAACCATTCTGTCATCGCTATCTTTTGTTTCACCTGGTTGAAATATAGGTTCAGGTCCCATATACTTATCGTCAATGGTGACTCTGTTTTTCCTCATATTTGTTCTTACTTTATTTTCTGCCATAATTTACTCCTTAATAATATACCCAATATTATAACACACTTTTTTGCATTTGTAAACAGGCAGGACACACTTTTTTTCAATTGATAAGGAGTAGATAAAAGTGTGCCCCGCCATAAACTTAATTGATCTCAACCCTTTCGTAATTCTTGATACCAAGGACATAGTTTTCTGCTGCGCTTTCTGCATAAGTTTCACTATGATCTTCATACCATTCAATGCCGAGCGATTCTCCATCGATATACATGCGTATGCCGTAAGCTGGATTGCCACCAAACTTCCTTAGAACTTCGGCTTTACGATTACTAAACTTAGCATCTCCGCTAAATTCAGTGAGCAACATGTAATCGTTCATGTGTTATCTCCGTCTTTATATTTTACTTTATCCTTATCGAACAAAGATTGACCTTTTGAATTTGCTACAGCTTCTGCTGATCCGATTGCGAAAAAGCCTGCGAATGCTAATAGTACAAATCCTCCAATAAAACTAATTTCAGTTTCCATAATTATTTTCCTATATGTTCCACGTCTTTACGTGGGATGACTTGATATGCACCTTTGTTATACGCGGGTGCGACTGTAAAGTTCTTGGATTCTTTTGCTTTCCAAGAGTGATCTACAGGAGTCTCGTATTGAGTGCTTCCTGTGTAAGATGGATACTTTTTATTAAAGTCTTCCATCTTTTCCTGTGCAAAGGTCTTTTGGACCTTTAACGGTTTAAATTCTTGTTTGACCTTACGCCTTGGCGCAAGTGCCTTTGTTTTGCGTTTACGACCATGTTGATCGTATCTAATTGAGCCTATGTAATTCATTCGATTTCCAAATCTCCGGGTGCTTCAATAAGCAACTGCGACAATGTCATTTCTTCGGTTACAACTTCAAACTTACCATCACGATACTTACGCGTAACGAGTCCTGAATTAAAAGCTGTCTCTATATATCCTTTTTCACCTAAGATATACGTGCATTGTTTTGCCCACTTTTCAACAGCCATTTTTCGCTTTTGGTATTCTACCACATCAGTGTATTGTGTCATACGAACTCCTACCTTCTTCTGCTAACTTAATTAGCTCTTGTAACTTTTGTTCCCACAGCTTCTTCATCTCTGGGTTTTGAGCATTATCTCTAGCTCTTCGTAGAGCGAATACTCTACGCATTATTCGACTAATCCCAGTCATTCTTCATCTCGTTGTACACATCCATGTAAGAAGAGTTTGCAATATAGTCTTGAGTCTCCTTATCTGAATAGTACATGTTTTCTTCTTTAAAGCAATCCAGATTACCTGGAGCTTGATGCGCTGCTTTCTTCATTGAAGCAGTTAGCTTTGGTGCTTTGTATTTAGGTCTTGAATAAACCTTTTTTACAGTAGCTTTGAATTCTTTTTCTGCATTGCGTTTTTCAGCCGCCGCTTTGATTATTGCTAATCTATCCATAATGTACTCCTTCTAATTAATAGATATATTATAACACAGTATACAACAAATGTACACAGTTATTTTAAATTTCTTCAACAGTTATTTTATACTCTTTACCATTAGTGTCTTTACACATAATAGTCTTTCGAGTCGATTGCATCCAACCTTCTTTGTGCAAGTCCATCTTTACTTTACTTGCTTCAACAATAAGGCCAGTTTCGCTTTTGATTTCTTCAGTTAAACCTGGCACAATAATTGTATGTGCAATATAATCACAATAAGCTAAACTCATGCTGCGTCCTCCTCTCCAGCTTCGAACATAGAGTTCCAGCAAGATGGAGTACAACCAGAGATGAGAAACTCCCTCTGATCCACGGATGCATCAGGCATCGCATCCTGAATAAGCGTATCGCTATCTATCCATAGAGCAAATTGCTCAGGAGTAGCATCGATACTCATGATGTTAGTTAACCCTGTTACAGGACTTGTTTTTTTGCATAAAATTGCCATATTATTTCACCCACACTTTGTTGTATTTTGAAGGAAGATTGTCACAAGTGTATACGTCATCTTCCACATAATTTAAAACTTGAACACATTCACCAGTCGAATGGCTGACATAGACATCAGGAATGTCCATTGCCCAACCAATTCCAGCGATGAAAGATCCGAACAGCAGTCCCGCAAAGAGACCGCCACCGAGAGCTTGACATTTTTCTTTAGTACTCAGCATTACGCTACCTCCAACATTCCGAGAGGACAGTTCCAAAGTTTACCGTCAATTCTCACAACAGCTTTTGTTCTGTTAATCTTAGTGACTTCACCAAATTCAGGACCTTTTTTACTATTGACTTTAACCTGTGCACCGACTGAAAGCAGTGATTTAACACTATGAGCTTGAATTTCTCTTATTTGGTTAAATTTAAGTTTAAGTAAATCAACCGCTTCTCTAATTTCTTTTTCAGTGTTTAGTGCGTTGATTGCGTTTAGTGTAGATTTTTTCATAATGTATATTCCTTATCAATTTTGTTTATGGGTATATTATACCATGCTTTTTAGTGTTTGTACACCTTTTTTTGAAAAATAGTATATAGTTTCTATACGTATTTGTTATATAAAACACTTTTCATATAACTCATTTTCGCGTTTATAAGCTTCTTTCTCCCACGGAGCATTGTCATATTTGTAGTTACGTGGCTTTGTACCTTTCCAAGAACCACTCCAACCATTTAATTCATTACGAAAATATTGTTTGCAATGAACCATCTCATGAGCAAGAGTACGCATCATTTCTTCAAATGTCAACTCTTTACCTTCAGAAGTACGAGCAATGCTTATATCACAATAACCATCTGATGGATCTCCCCAACACAATCCTTGACTATCATCTTCAAGAGATGTTTTAAACGTCAAGAAGATAACCTTTGAATACATTCGATGAATGCCCAGCTCCTTTGACAGAGCATGGACATAACTCTCGATTTTTGCTTTGTTCTTAATTCTTCCGTTAATGACAACGTGTGGCATTACACAATCTCCAAAAAACCATACTGAGGATTAACAAACATATTGTCAAACATGCCGATTTCGTCAAATCCCATTAACGAAAGGGCAGAATCAAAGCTTTCATCACCTTTCTCGAACACGATTAGATCGTGACCACTTGGAATAGAACCTTCAAACTCATTAATGTTTTCAATCAAAATCATAACTTCATTCCTTGCATCAGTTTATGGGTATATTATACGAAGTATTTTGGCATTTGTACACACTTTTTTTAGGTTTTTTTAGATTATTTTGTTATAAGGTTATAACTTTTTGATATAAGCTCCGACTTTACTAGTCTATAATGCCTACTTGATGTAAGACATAAACGTTGTTTATTACAGCTAATGTTACTATCGTATTAGGAATTAAAAGATCTTCTGGACTGCCATTTGACAGATCAAATAAAAGAGCACTTACAATAAGCTTGAGTGCTAGCATTTCTCCTAATGATGGATTTTCTCCTAGTATGGGATTTGCCTCTTTCACGTTAGGATGTTTTAATCCACGATATGTCGTGGCTACATCCAAAGTATTAATAATATAATAATAGGTTTTTATTTTACGTTCATCATATGGTGAGAATCGTAACCCGTTCAGTTTTACCTTTGACTTTGATGTTATCGACTTGAGTGAAGCCTCTCTCAGAACACTTTCCCGCAGTGAACTGTGATAGCAACACTCGAACCCCATCATAATTTCTTGTTTGGCCTTCGAGTCTAGCAGCAAGGTTGACGGCATCTCCAATGACGGAATAGTCAAATCGAGATTCTGATCCCATGTTTCCGACAATACAGTCCCCGGTATTAATACCAATACCCACATCAATGCGTGGTAAACCTTTTTCTTCCAACTCTCTAATGAGTATATCTGCTGCATCTACTATCTCCGCTGCTGTTTTTACTGCCATATCCGCGTGATTTTCACAAGCAAGTGGCGCATTCCAGAATGCCATGATGCAGTCACCCATATATTTGTCAACCGTACCACCGTTCTTTAATATCACTTTAGTCATAGTATCTAAATAACTATTTATAATTTCTACTAGTCCTTCTGGATCATTATTGTTCTTATAATGCTCAGATATAGGAGTGAAACCTACAATATCCATAAACAAGAAAGACATCTCTTTCCTCTCACCACCAAGCCTTAATAGCGATGGATCTTTTTGAAGTAACATAACTTGTCTTGGATCTAAATAAGTTTCGAATTGCTTTTTAATTTGTTGACGTAATACAAATTGCTTGTAGAAATTGTTAAAGCTTGTTGAAGTAAACAAAAGTATATATAATATTAGTGGGTAGCTAAGATCGAGGAGTATCTGGGACTGTGTCCAAAAATAGAAAACGCCGATTCCATAAGCAACGGTCGAACCGACGAAAACAACAGCACCAACAAGTATCGGTGCATGATAAGCCGCCAACACAATCACTAGTCCAAGAACAAACATCAAACCTATTTCTAAAGCTTCAGCCCATATCGGCCTTGAGATCGAAAGATCATCCATTATGGATTGAATGGAAGAAGCTTGTATATGGTGAGCAGATCGTAAACCAGAAGGAGTTGGTATCTGAGAAGCAAGGCCCTTTGCAGTTAAACCAATCACAACCGTTTGGCCCTGAAGATCAGGTAACTCACTGGACCCGTACTCTATTTCCTTAAACTCATAATTAGTATTAATCCAAAAAGAACCGTTTGGATCAGACGATATTCTAAACGGTCTTAATATTATTTCTTCTACTCCAACCTCATTTACTTTAATTGTATATGATATCTTATTCTGCAATACTCGTATTGTTTCTAATGCAAATGACGGGTATAGTTGATCGTTTATCTGTGATACCAAAGGAATCCTTCTTACTAATCCATCAACTTCAGGCATAGCATTAATCAGTCCATGTCCCCATGCTCCTGATTCAATCTCTGGTATATTAGTTACTAAACCATTATATCTCACTAACCAATCTAATGGATCACCAGTACCAAATGTTGCCGTACCTACATAAGGTGCTGATTTACTTTTTCCGTTAGGATCTGCATCTTGCGCTACAATAATTCCATTATCTTTTACCCATGAAGCAAATACTTCATCACCACCAAACCTATCTTTTTCAGGAAACATAATAGTGAAACCTATCATGCCTGCATTAGCATTCCTTAAATCTGATATTAGTTGTGCGTATTGTTGACGTGGAAATGGATATTGACCATACGCGGCCAGAGCATCCTCACCGATATTTAATAATACAACGTTGGATTCTTTTGCTGGAATTGTTTTAATATAGCTATCAAATGTGTTTAATCTTAGCTGTTCAATAAAGGAAGGATCAATTAATCGCACTGATAAAAGTGCAATAAAAAGCAATACTGTTGTCCATATTGATGTTATATATTTCATATGCGTATTAAAAGTGCAATAAAGGCGATACTATATGTATATATCTATATTGCGGCCGCAGCGAGATAGAGGAAATCCATATCTAAACCATATAAATCTTCGTCGCATTAATTGCCTTGTTGCACTGTTGCTGAACAACCGCCAATAGTCATACAATCTATGCTTATGCTATATGACTGGGTTGTTGTTCCTAATTGTTTTAAAATTAAATCTGTTCCGTATAAACCGTCAAGTGTAATTGTTGCATTATGAGTTGCATTAGCTCCTTTCTGTCGAACAAATACATCATTATAATCATTATATATTGTAAGGTCTATATCTTTTGCGCCACTGCTTTGTTGTTTAATCTTAACTTCATTACGATCACCAGCTAAGTGTAAATCAAAGTCATGACCGTCTGTAGCGTTTGTTTGATTTGTTTGTTGAACTGCTACTTGGTTGTAGTCTCCATAAAGCGTAAGGTTAACCTCATGTCCGCCACCTTCATAGTCATCATAATACCAAGTTAGATCTGTATCTGAGTCTAAAGTATTCCAAGCGCAACCTTGACAAATTTTCATTTGATTACCTGTGCCACTTATTTCATCAAATACAATTTCATTAGGAAGTGCTGTTTGGTGACTATTATATTGAACTAAATACATATCCAAGCTTGCAGCAGTAATATACGAATTACTATCTAGCATTTTGATTTCATTACTATGACCAACCTGGTCAATTCCCAGCTGGAGATTATCCCCGGATTGTTCTAAGGATATAACGTTATCATCTGCATATAATGGCATTACTAAAAAGAAGCATGCTCCCCATGGTAATATCCAATACTTAAAAAATTGTTGTTTTATTATCTTCCATTTCATTTTAATTCGCCTGATTAATATAAATGAGAATATCTTCTCCATCATTTCCTGATATAATACCTTCCCATGTTGGTGTATATGTCTCTAAAGTAAAGCTACCACCATTTCCAATAACAATGTTAATTTTACCATTAACATTTCTATACAAAACTAGATTACCGTCCTGTAAAAATACATTAAATTGTGACTCTTCGTTTAATCCTCGCGTCGCACCTTTAATGTTAAATTCACCCAAAGTGTCAAATAGATTAGAACTATCTATAATGTCAAGAACATCGACTAAAAACTCAACGTTTAATTCATCAATATCTAATTCACTAAATTCTAAATCTTCTGTTGTTTCTTCTAGCTCATCCTTTTCCAACTCATCAAATTCAAGAAAATCTATATCTAGAAGTCCTTGATCTTGATTAGCATCATCTGCCATTTCTTCTTTTATTTGATCTTCCACTTCTTGAGGTGGAGATACAATAAACATATTATCTATTAAAGAAGGAGTAATTCCATTAACTTTAACTGATTGTGTTGGAGATGAATCTAAAGTTGATACCATTGTTGCGGCATAAGCTTCATTTAGTGTTACAGTTCCTCCTTCGTTTGAAACTATAATTTCTCCTGATGGATTGCCTTGATCATCCGGCAAGAGAATAATAAGTGATCTACCTAACTCATCAACGGTTGTTGTAAAATCCGTACCTCTTACAGCAATAGATGCCGTTGGAGTTGATATATCAATATTAGCTTTATTAACTAAACCTAATCTACCAGATGCAAATCTGGCTGTTCCCATTGTAAACTTCATACTCATTTTAGAGAGTGAAGGATCGGGATCATAATATATTTCGTCTATCAATACTTCAGAATGTTCTTTAAGTGCTAATTGAGCTTCATCTAAAAACTCAATGAGCATGCGACCATTCCCAGTTTTCGCTTCATCATTTAACTCTACTGGAATTACTGTTCCAGATAAAACTATTTCTTCATTATTACGTACAATTTGACCAATGCCAGTCGATTCTACTATATCACCAATGGAATCAGCTTGAACTCCACCGGTGAATAGTAAAATACTAGCTATCGTTAGCAGCGTCTTTTTGGTTAATTTGTATTGTAGCATTATCACCAGTAACGTCCAAATTAATAATAGCGTTTGGAGTTGCACAAGGCGAACCTCCTACACAAGTACCTGATAATTGATTAATATCAATATCAGCACTATCGCCATTTAATTCAACTACTAATTCTTGAGCTCCATCTTTCTGTAATGTATTAATATTATTACTGTCACCAGTAATATCAAAATCCCAAGTTATGTCATCTGATTCAAAATCTAAATCAAAAACGTTTGAGTTACCAATTAATATCAAATCAGCATCAAGCCTTTCTGCAGTAGCTACAGCTCCTTGATCAATATCAAATGTATTCGAATCACCAGTTATCTGAAAGTTATAGTCAGAATCATCTGAACTACCAGTGCTTCCAATATTCCAATCAACTGCATTTGAATCTCCAACAAGATTAAATGTTAAACTTGAATTATCCAACTCAAGCGGACCATAAATTAAGTTTTGATTACCTATCATGTCTAAGTTAAATGTTAAACTTGAACCGTCTATTGTCATATTTGCAGCAGTACCAGAAAAGTCATCTAACCCAATTTTGTTACCATAACCTACTTGATCGATATATAATGTCAAAGTGTCACCTGTTTGCTCGATCATAATTTCATTATCGTCTGTTGCTTGTGCGAAAACTGAACTTGATGTAAATAAGAATAGCAAACCAGCTATACCAAATAATTTATTCATTTTTGTTTTCCTCTTTTAGTGAGTGCCTTGCATTAGCTCCATTGTGTTGATGCGGATGTCTATGGCCCTCGGTTATATCCCAGAATTTACGGTCATGGCCCTGGTAAATTAATTCAAGTACTGCAGCTTCAATAGCTGCGCGTACCGCGTAAGTCACTGACTCATTATTTCCCACACCGTCCTCGTACTCGACGAGTTGAGTTCCTTGTTCAATAAATCTGAACACATCACCCCCACCGCCGTAAGAAAGTACCGATTTCTTAGACTGGACGTTTAATAATACTTCACCTGTTAGTACAGATACTGCTCTCACAGATACTGTAACTACATCTTTACGATACATTTTACTAAAACCGATGCCAAGAGTTCTTGCTCCTCGGCCTCCAGTTTCTGTATTTGCATCGTAACCAATTATTCCACCCTCAATTATCATTCCTGCAAATAAGAGTGGTCCTACGCCAACCGGATCCGTCCCGTTGACTTTAGCGACATCTTGACGTGTAGATCTTACGATCTGTCTTTCTCGTACAAGATTGTCGATTCCTTGTCTTTCTACTACTCTAAACCAGGTTCCTCCACCTGCTGTTTTGAGAGCATCTATTAATAATTCTGTTCCGCCTTGCGTTACTGCAGTAGAAAACGATGCTATATTATCTACTGATTTTCTTTGACCTGTTTTATCTTCAAAACCATATACTGCTACAACAGGTCTTTCTTTAGCAGGTGGTAAATTTAATAAATCCACATATGCTGGCAATCTAACTGCTGTTGGTTCATCAACACAGATATACTTTCTTGCCATTGTCTTCTGTATACCCATTTGAAGGTGTCTATTAAAACCTTCAGCATACTTACCTTCAAGATCATTACAATCCTGTGGATTCGGACTCCATTGTGGAATCGAAGCACATCCGGTCAAAAGCAGCAATATAATTAAGTACTTAGCCATCTGAGTCTTGACCAAAGTTACCAGTTCCAACTGGTATTTCAATTACTGTTTCTGTTCCATCAGAATCTACAATAGTCATTCTAATGACTTCTGATCCATCTTCATTGGTTATAACTTCGTATGTTACTATGTTACCTTCCAATGTAAACGAACCATATCTCACTGAACCATCGTTACTAAACATTGATTCAACCATTTGTTTTGCCATCTGGGCATATATTCTACTTTCTAAATTTCTAATGAATTTAGCTAAAGTAGAGTTATTTTCCTCTCTTTCAGCAGCTTTTCTTGCAGCTTCTAATGCATCTTCAATAGCCTTCTTACGCGTATTTTCAATGTTATCAATAGTTAAATAATGTGCACCAGTTCCTTGTCCACTAAATGATGGATTTTTAAATCCAAATTTTATTTCGTCAGCAGATACTGAACTCATTGTAAATATTAATATACTAATTAATACAAAATCTTCAATCTTTATTTTTTTCATCTTCTTTCTCACTAAGTTGTTTTTGTCTTTCCCTATATTCTAGTACAACTTTTACTTTTTCTTGAAGCCTAATCATATCCTGATCAAGCATTCTAATTTGATCAATTAATCTAATTAAACCCATGTGCATTTCTTCTAGCTTAGGATTTAATTGATTGTTAACATACTTCCATACAAAATATACAAAATAACCCATGGCAACAATAGCCACTGTGTTAAATCCATATTGTTGGATTAAATATACTGGATTAAGTTCATCCATACTTAATCCCGTCTGACGTCGATCTTACCGTCTTCTACAAAATTTTCAGACCTAGCTATTCTATCTATAGGTGGAGTTAACTCTAACGCGCTAGAAACTAACATATCGATCTTTATAATCTCATTATTCATTGTTCTTGCGCGTGTTTCTAAACCCTTAGTAAAAATCATAAGAGTATCTATTTGTTCCAGAACACCAGATAGCATTTGCTTAATAATAGTAAATATAAAGAAGCCAGATACCATCGCGCCGGCGATTGGTAATCCCACCTCATCTATAATACTAAAGATTTCAGCCATTAACTTTTATGTGCGACATGAACTACTTTAAGACCAGCTCCACCTTCAAGTGTGTCCGCAGGTTGCTTAATGACGTGTTCAACAGCCCCAGCACCAACCGACATAGTTCCAACAACAGCGGATCCGGCTTTTTGTGTCATGAGGATAGCAGCATTTGTACCGTTAAATACTCTTACTAGTGAAGCATTACCCACACTAGTTGCTGATGTTAAGTCAGTTTGACTTCCCATTAGTTTAATTTTCATATTTTTCTCCCATTTCTTTTCTTGTTAAATGCCAGTCCGAATGCCTAAAAAATCCTTGTTTTTCATGACACCAAAACCAACCTTTACTTGTTTGCTCTTCATTTGTATGATAATATTTTACAGAGCCTCTAGCCTCAACATAAGTCTTTCTGCCCTGTTCGTCACTTGCTTGTACCATCTTGAATCTCTGCCTTCTACAGCAGCCTCCTTCCAATCACCACTTTGCAGCGCTGCATTGTGCTTTTTAAATTTACTCAAGCGCGTGAGTCCCATGTTGAACATCATGTTCGCAATGACCTGTTTCACTTCTTGTGGGTATCCATCCCACCCTTCGTGTAATTTTTTACAATCTTCGATTACTGTTTCTACATCCTTGGCAAAACATTCAATGACTCTATCCTCTGCCACTGGAGTACCGACCTCCAACCCATGTTCTGGGTCTCCTTCGAGTACCAAGTGTCCAATCCCAAATGTAGCGTAACCGAGATGATCATGATAAATTTCATTTACCTGTCCCTCGTCTATAATTAATTGTTCTCTTAACTGATCTAAGTCAATCACCGTTTTTTCTTCTTTGTTCCAGAACATTTGTTCTCCTATATTAAATACATTTATTTATAACGTAGCTTCCCAGTCATTCCACCATTTCATATATTTTTCCTGAAATGCTATTTCATTTTCATGATTGTGTGGATGACTTTCGCCTTTAGCTAACGTTGTTCTATCAGCTTCAGGTATAATG